>JGI24723J26617_10002150_pt1 | contig 16068 bp, 11 predicted proteins | sample Cruoilmetagenom6_FD_26617 | JGI IMG/M metagenome (IMG submission 26617)
TGCCGTTGTATTTGGCGGCTATATTCCTGAATCGGCGGCCCCACAGGTGGATTGAAAGGGTATCTTTTTTGATAAATTTTCGCACTTTACCTGTATGGTGCGGGTTTAGCGGCCAGCCGGCTTTTGGGAAGGGTAGCGGATAAAGTACGTGCCCGGGTGATGAATGTTCGATCTCACCCGTTTCTTTTAAAAACCATGTTAATGCATTTGGCCCCCAGACACCCCAAGGAAGAAGTGATACATGTACGCCTTCGCCCTTTTCTTTCAGTGCGCGTAGTTCAGCCTGTTTAGAGTCTTTGAACCAAGGTGGAATAGGGTATTCGTCGCTGGTAAACTCAAACATTTTTGCAAGGGTTTTACTGTTTTCGGGCAAGCCCAAAACGCCGTTGTTGACAAGGTTGGCGTCTGAAATCCAACCGTGAAGATGCCCATTTTTTGGCGTATTCCAGGGCTTGGTACAAAAAGCATCCGTATCGGCCCAGATGTAATCTGTTTTTTGTAGCATATGTAGCCGAAAGACATCAGCGTGGTATGCTGGGCTGCCAGTTTTTGCATGTCGTATTATTTTGTCTGCGGGCAGTATATCCGCGGCATTTTCAATGCGTACACCACTTGGCACATTGGCGACATCTTCGTATTTGAACAGTACCACTTCATGTCCGTGGTCAAGGAAAGATTGAAGGCAGAGTTGTTCCAACCAGCTTAATGTATCGCCTACCCAAAGCGTGCCTATTGTAGGTAATGAGTTCATAATAGCCTCAATCATTAACTTTTTTGTCTTTAATAAGCCCCATAGTGTGAATTGTATATAGATATGCGTTGAATTCAGTTTGTGAGATAAGTTTACGGAACTAGGACTTCGGTGATGAAATAACCTGCATGTTGACCAATGGATTGCGCCGATTTCCAGATTTGTCTGGTGTCATCATCAATCCAATAATAATTTTTGAATGCACGCTCTGGATTGCGGCAAGTTTCGTTGAACTTTACAAGCGGGTAGTCAATTTCGACGATTGTGATGGTTTCGTGATCAGCCTTTTCCAGCATACAGTTGTAGTTAATTTCAACGACTGACTTAGCTTTTTCCAGTTGCTGTTGTGTCCGCGTATAAAATTTTGGCGCATTGGTTTCCGCAAACATTTCTTGCGGTGGAATAGAAATTCCCTGAGACAGTAAATCAAGACCAAAACCGCGTGTTGCCGTGATAATTCCGTTGTTCATTGTTACGCTCATTTTGATGTTGTTCAGATATGTGCGATAGGCGCCGTTTTGTGCTACTTGGGCAAACAGGGTTTTTATACCAAGGGTTTGTGCTTCAATCTGCAAGAGCGGCTTTTTGATATGTGCGATGTCATTGCGGGTTAGAACTGCAGGCGGGGCTTTGGGTTTATCTGCGTTCTCCTTGGCTTCTTTGCGCGCTTTTATGGCTGCTATCAAAGTTTCACGCAGCCCTGGCGCATCGGTTTTGGAGCCGCAGCCTACCACGGTGAAAAGAATTGAAAATATGCAGATNAACGCTCGCATCAGCGCCAGAACCGCGCCCAGCTGTCTTCCAGTTCCGTGCCATGATATTCACGCACTTTACCATAAAGACGATTGTTTAAGCGTAGTCTTGAGCCAGCATCGGCACCGGTGCTGCCAAAAGCCACGTCGTAATTGGTGCGGCTTGGTGTTTTCATAATCCAATTTAGTGGAATTGTGACACGGAAGCCTGTTTTCATGTCCTCAGTAACGTTGGCATTGGATTTCGTCGCAAAAACACCCGCAGACCAACCATTTGCAAAGCGTTTGTCTATGGAAAGGGTTGCACCGTTGTCGCCTGCCAGGTAGCGACCAATATCCAGTTGTGTTGAAATACCGCCTTTGAACTCATAATAGGCTGAAAGGTATCCGGTGGTCACACTGTAGTTTTGAAAGCCCAGAACATTGCCGAAAGCACGTTGTTTCACGCGGTTAATTTCGGCGCCTAAGCCCCAATTTTGATTTGACGGTTTCCAAAGAAGCTCGCCGGAGATACCGCCAAAGGCGCGCTCTAGATAACCTGCGGAGATCCGTCCGTAAATTGCCGGGGTTGCTTTAAAAAGATAGTCTGCTTTCAGGGTTTCAACAGCCGGATCGCCACGTTCAATATATAGCCCCCGGTCAGAGCGCACATGTTGCAGGGGTGATGTGGACGGTATGTTCGTGGATACGTTTCCGAACAATTCCTTGCTGATTGCACCACTTGTTGAAAATCCCGGTGAGATGTTCCAGCGCGCGCTTGCGCGAATACGCACACTGTACTGGTTAGAGGACGTCAGATCGTCGTGGTTCAATTGAACATAAGGGCCGATTGACCATGCAAACTTTGGATAAAGCGATGGATCATATTGTAACCCGCCGGGCATGACGGCAGGGTCCGAAATTGTCGCATTTGCAAAAGAAAGCTTTGTGCCGTTCGGGTGGTTTTCGTACGTCTCTAAATCTGCGCGTTTGAATGTAACGGACGACACGGGCAGACCGTCGACAACTGGTGTGAGGACAAATTGTGAAACCGAATTGGGCATAACATTTGCCATTGCCCGCGCGGCACGCCCCAAAGCCTGAGGGGTTACATTGTAGCGTGTATTGCGAAATCGCAATTCGGCACTTGTCGCTTTTAAAAGCAGGGATTCGACCTTTAGCCCATCGGGGCGTATTGTTTTGTTCAGATATTTGCGAGCGGTTTCATGAACGCCTGGCTCGTTTAGCCAACTTGTATCAGTGTCCGTAGGGTCGTGGCGTTTTATCGGGGCAGGGGCGCTTTCATAAGACGGTGTAAATATTTTTGGACCAGCAGAGGCATTCTGTGCCACCAACCCCAAACCTATAACGGTTGCGAAACCCGTCAGAATAAATTGCACCTGCTTTTTTGCCATCGACCTGAATTCCAAATTAAATGCTGGGTTCCCTCATTACACACTCATGTAAGAATCGCCATGCTAATTTCAAGTTTTGTGATTGTGCGTAAATTCAGATTGCTGTTGTAAACGTCTAGTCTTCTCTGAATGCTTTATTGAAATAGTCAGTGACGGGTTTAACGAGGTAGGTAAATGTACTGCGTTCATTTGTTTTCAAGAATGCTTCAACAGGCATTCCCGGCAGTAATTCAAGATCACCAAGTCTTGTGATTTCACCCTGTTTGGGTATCAGTTCAACCTGATAGTAATTGAAACCTGTTACTTGGTCTGTGAATACATCAGCGGAAACTTTTGTTACAACCCCAAAGATTTGCGGTGTTGTGCGTTGGTTGAAGGATGCAAAATTCAGGGTGGCATCTTGTCCGATATATACCTGATCGATATGCACAATATCGACTTGGGCTTGAATGACAAGCGGTAGGTCGTTGGGGATGATATACATCATTGGCTGGGCGGGTTGGACAACGGATTGTAGTGCAAAAACTTGGTTCCCGTAAACTATTCCCGTCATTGGAGCGCGCACATCCAGGCGTGATAAAAGTTGTGAAATCGATGCACGTCTTTCAGACAGTTCCAAAGTGCGGTAGCCAACATCTCGCAAGCTTTCTATGGATTTTTCGCGACGTGTTGTGTCTAGCTGTTCCAGTTGGATATTGATACCATTGATGCCCGCTTTCAAGCGCCCAAGATCGGCTATCAGGCTGCCGATCTGGCCCGCAATTCTAGCCTGTTCGCGGCGTAGTGCCAGCACACGTGATGCCTGTGCCAGACCTTTATCCAATAAGGATTGTACATCTTTCAACTCTATTTCGAGTAATGAAAGTTGCGATTGGCTGGCTGTTTTCTGTGCTTCTACACCTTCTATTTGTTGGCCCAGCTGTACTTTTTGCTCAACCAGTTGCTCTTGTTGATTGACCAATGAAATCCGTCGAGCATTGAATAAATTCAGTTGACCATTCATCAAGGCACGGATGTTTTCGTCATTTCGGGATTGCACGGTTAATTCCGTATCATAGGTCAGGGTAGATTGATTGTCGCGTTCGGCTTCAAACAGAGCCCTGCGGGCCAGAAGTTCAAAATACTGGCTTTCAACAATGGCCAGTTCCGACTTTAACCGACTGTCGTCAAACCGTAAGAGGATGTCACCGGCCTGAACGATGTCGCCATCCCTGACATTGATTTGGCCGACAACCCCACCTTCAGGGTGTTGAATAACCTGCCGGTTCGCTTCGACCTGAATCATTCCACTTGCAATAACGGCACCGGCGATTTGTGTATTAACGCTCCAGACCCCGACACCCAGAACCAGAAAAAACAGGCTGGCAAAGCCNANTGTTAGCGGCCATTTTGCAGNCCATTTGTTTTCGGTTGTTTTCGCGTTTTGTATCATGACGGTTTACCCTGCGTGATTGCCTGATTTACGTCTTTTGCATTTTTGACGATGGCGTTCAGCACCTTATCGCGGGGGCCATAAGCCTGTTGCCGACCTTCGTCCAGATAAAGTAGTTTGTCGCATTCTGAAATAGCCATCGGTCTGTGGGTCATGATGATGATGATTTTTCCTTGCTCTTTGAAACGTCGCACAGCGGCATTCAAAGCCTGTGAACCATCCGCATCAAGGGCGGCATTGGGTTCATCGAGGATGAGTAAAACGGGGTCGCCATAAATTGCGCGCGCCAGCCCAAGACGCTGTTTTTGCCCCCCGGAAATTCGGCCGGAGCCATTGTGAATGATGGTGTCGAAACTTTCTGGCAGGTTTTTCACCAATTGATCGGCTTCTGCCATTTTGACAGCTTCCTTGACCATTTCCGCATCGGGGTTTTCGGCCATTCTAGCGACGTTTTCGGCGACGGTTCCATGAAACAGACTAACAGATTGGGGTAGATAGCCGACGTATTGCCCGAAAAGTTCAGGGTCATAATTTTGCAAAACCTCACCGTCCAGTCGTATTTCACCAACGGCTGCGGGCCAAATGCCGACAAGGGCGCGGGCCAATGTGGATTTGCCAGAGCCGCTTTTGCCGATAACCCCCAAGACCTCGCCCGGTTCAAGCGTAAAGTCGATACCCATAAGGTTTGGTTTACGTTCGCCTGGTGGGACAACACTTAAATTTTTAACCTGCAAGTGGGCTTTGGGTTTTGTGCGGTGCATTTTCTGTGGTGCATCTGCAGTCTGAGACATCATGACCTTAAGTGAGAGCCAGGCATTGCGGGCACGTACAACCAGAGGCCACTGGCCGATTGCCATTTCAATAGGGGCCAGTGCACGCCCCAACAGGATAGATCCTGCAATCATAGCGCCCGGTGTCAGTTCATTTTTCAAAACCAGATAGGCACCAACCGCCAACATAGCGGATTGCAGCAGTAAACGAAAAGATTTGGTCAGGGCTGTGAAAACCCCGGTAAAATCACTGGAGTTAATTGTCGCGATCAGGCTGGCATCACGGCTTTGTTTCCAACGCTTTGTGATGGTACTTTGCATACCTTGCGCATGGATGACTTCGGCTGACTGGCGCGCAGCATCTGCAAAGGCATGGGATTGTGCGGATTTAACGGAGGCGTCCATAACTTTCTTTTTTGTCCATATCTGGTTTATGGCGGTTATGATCAACAAAAGGATGCCACCTGCAACGGCCATCCAGCCAAGAAGAGGATGGAATATGAAAATCGCACCGATAAAAAGCGGTGTCCAAGGGATATCAAAAACCGCGAATGCAGCAGGGTTGGACAGCAATGTCTGAATTGATTCAATGTCGCGCAACCCACTAGAAGGTTTTGAACGTTCACTTTCGATAACGGCATTTTTTATGGTGGCCCGAAATACGGTTTCATCCAGGTAAGATTGAAAACGCGCACCAAATCTGGCCATCAGCCGCCCGCGTGCATAGTCCAGGCAGCCCATGAATGCATATAAAATAACAACCAATATGAAAAGTGCTGTGAGCGTTTCATTTGATCGCGAACTTAGGACGCGATCATAAACCTGTAACATAAATAGCGGGCCCGTAAGCATTAGAAGATTTACAAATGCACTGAACAGACCAACAGCCAAAAGAAGTTTGCCGCCTTTTTTGCGCGCCTGCGAAAGTTTGGAATTCTGGATCATGAGGTGTTTCTGATAAATTGGCCTTTAAGCTATAAATACATGTTCTAGCGAACAAACTCTAAAAAATACTACTATGCATATAATTGCAACAAGTGGTTTATATCTATTTTTGATTGACTGGTCAGTCAAAAATAACTTACTTGTTTAATGTTTCCGCAAGATTCGATTTTTTTTGCGGATTGATTGTGGGAGTGGGAAATGAGCAAACCAAATATTCTTATTTTTATGGTGGACCAGTTAAATGGCACCTTTTTTCCTGATGGGCCTGCCGAATGGCTGCATGCGCCTAATTTGAAAAAGCTGGCCGCAAAATCCACCCGTTTTCAAAATACGTATACGGCGTCACCGTTATGTGCGCCAGGTCGGGCATCTTTTATGTCCGGTTTGTTGCCGTCGCGCAGTCGGGTCTATGATAATGCGGCTGAATTTGCATCCGATATTCCCACATATGCGCATCACCTGCGTCGTGCGGGTTATCAAACCTGTTTATCGGGTAAGATGCATTTTGTTGGCCCCGACCAGATGCACGGGTTTGAAGAGCGTCTGACCACGGATATTTACCCTGCTGACTTTGGCTGGACACCGGATTACCGCAAGCCAGGTGAACGGATTGAATGGTGGTATCACAATATGGGCTCGGTCACTGGGGCAGGGGTGGCAGAAATTTCCAATCAGATGGAATACGATGATGAGGTTGCCTATAATGCGACGCGCAAAGTATACGATCTGGCACGCGGAAATGATGACCGCCCATGGTGTTTGACAGTTAGCTTTACCCACCCGCATGATCCGTATGTTGCCCGCAAGAAATATTGGGATCTGTATGAAGATTGTGAACATTTGCTGCCAGAAGTACCTGCAATGGATTACGTCGATCACGACACGCATTCACAAAGAATATTCGATGCAAACGATTGGCGCAACTTTGATATAAAAGAAGACCATATAAAGCGTGCCCGCCGCGCCTATTTTGCTAACATCAGTTATCTTGACGATAAAATCGGCGAAGTGATGGAAGCATTGGAGACAACGCGACAGGAAGCGGTGATCTTGTTTGTTTCTGACCATGGTGACATGCTGGGAGAACGCGGGCTTTGGTTCAAAATGTCGTTCTTTGAAGGATCATCACGCGTGCCGTTGATGATTTCTGCCCCGAATATGAAAGCGGGATTGATTACCGCACCTGTGTCAAATCTGGACGTGACACCGACATTGTGTGATCTGGCAGGTGTTTCGATGGAAGCGATTGCACCTTGGGTGCAAGGCGAAACGCTGGTGCCATTAGGGCAAGGCGGGGAACGTACATCGCCAGTTGCAATGGAATATGCCGCAGAAGCATCTTATGCGCCAATGGTGTCTTTGCGATATGGCCCGTGGAAATATAACCGCTGTGCACTTGATCCCGATCAGTTGTTCAATTTGGAAACAGATCCGCATGAGTTGACCAATTTAGCTGATGTATCTGCGCACAAGGGTACGTTGGATCAGTTGCGGGCAAAGGCGCAAGCACGTTGGGATCTGGAGGTATTCGATGCCCAAGTGCGTGAAAGTCAGGCGCGGCGTTGGGTCGTTTATGAAGCTTTGCGCAATGGCGAATATTACCCGTGGGACTATCAACCGCTGCAAAAAGCATCTGAACGTTACATGCGCAATCACATGAACCTAGATACTTTGGAAGACAGTCAACGTTTTCCGCGTGGCGAATAATCTTTTTGGGAAAGTAATATGGAAGCTGATTTTGTAATTGTCGGTGCGGGTTCTGCGGGCTGTGCGATGGCGTACCGCCTATCGGAAGACGGTAAATATTCAGTGTTGGTGGTTGAATATGGCGGAACAGATGCAGGGCCATTGATACAAATGCCAGCGGCCCTGTCCTATCCGATGAATATGCCGCTGTATGATTGGGGTTACAGTTCAGAACCGGAGCCTTATTTGGGTGGCCGCCGTATGGCCACGCCACGCGGCAAGGTGATCGGGGGATCGTCGTCTATCAACGGGATGGTTTACGTACGTGGGCATGCCAAGGATTTTGATCATTGGGGTGAAAGCGGTGCCGTAGGTTGGGCCTATAAAGATGTGCTGCCCTATTACAAGCGAATGGAAAACTGGAGTGACAATGGACATGGTGGAGATGCAGCATGGCGTGGGTTTGACGGGCCGCTGCATGTGACCCGTGGCCCGCGTGAAAACCCGCTATTTCAGGCGTTTGTCGATGCGGGCAGACAGGCGGGATATCAGGTAACGGGCGATTATAACGGTGAGAAACAAGAGGGTTTCGGCCCGATGGAACAAACCGTTCACAAGGGCCGCCGTTGGTCTGCGGCAAACGCTTATCTGCGGCCTGCGTTGAAGCGTGAAAATTGTACACTTGTAAAGGGATTGGCGCAAAAGGTTGTGATTAAGGACGGGCGTGCGGTCGGTGTGGCCGTTGCGCGTGGCGGCAAAGTTGAAACAATAACCGCAAGGCGCGAAGTTATTATTGCGGCGTCTTCCATCAATTCCCCCAAACTACTGATGCTGTCGGGCATTGGCCCTGCCGCGCATTTGGCAGAACACGGGATTGAAGTGGTGGCTGACAGGCCGGGCGTCGGGCAGAACCTGCAGGACCATCTGGAATTGTATCTTCAGATGGCAGCGTCACAGCCGATTACACTGTTCAAACATTGGAACCTGTTTTCGAAAGCGATGATCGGGGCGCAGTGGTTATTTACAAAAACCGGGCTCGGGGCCTCGAACCAGTTTGAAAGTGCGGCGTTTATTCGATCTAAAGCAGGCGTGGATTATCCGGATATTCAATATCATTTCATTCCGATTGCGGTGCGATATGATGGTAAGGTTGCGGCCGAAGGGCATGGATTTCAGGCACATACGGGGCCGATGCGATCACCTTCGCGCGGCGCGGTAACGCTACGCTCTGCCGACCCTGCCGATGCGCCTAAAATACTGTTCAACTATATGAGCAAAGAAGAGGACTGGCAGGACTTTCGCACCTGTATCCGCCTGACCCGCGAGATTTTTGCACAAGATGCATTCGCTCCTTTTGTGAAGTATGAGATACAACCGGGTGAAGCCCTTCAAACGGATGACGAGTTAAACGGATTTATCAAAGAACATGTGGAAAGTGCGTATCATCCTTGCGGCACTTGTAAAATGGGTGCGCTGAATGACCCGATGGCTGTGGTTGATCCGATGTGCCGTGTGATCGGGGTGGATGGTTTGCGGGTGGCGGATAGTTCTATCTTTCCGCGCATCACAAACGGTAATTTGAATGGGCCGTCGATTATGACGGGAGAAAAAGCTGCGGATCATATATTGGGCAAATCTATGCTGGCACCGTCGAATGCAGAACCATGGTTACATCCAAACTGGCAAAAAGAGCAAAGGTAACTTAAGTTTGAACGGCTTGTATTAAGGGTTATGTGTAAGTAACAGTTAATCAAGTTTTAAAATTAAGGTATCGTGAATGACGCAGACTGTTGAAAATGCCTGGAATGTATTGGCAGCGGATTGGGACAAACTGCAATCAAAACATTTACGAGAAATGTTTGATGAAAATCCTGATAGGTTTGAACAGTTTTCATTTAGTCTTGATGATTTGACAGTTGATTTTTCCAAGGAACGTATTGATGCGGATGCGTTAGGGCATTTGTTTGATTTGGCGCGGGCGGCTGATGTCGAAGGCCGCCGTGATGCCATGTTTGCCGGGGATCACATAAATACGACCGAAGATCGTGCGGTTTTACATGTGGCATTACGGGGTTCGCCTGCGGATGGCTATCAGGCTGACGGACAGGAAACGGCCGATCTGGTACAGCCGGTGTTGAACGCATTCTTGCAATTTGCCGATGATGTGCGGGCAGGGCAGGTGACCAATTCAAAGGGTGTAGCGTTTACGGACGTTATCAACATCGGTATTGGCGGTTCGGATTTGGGGCCTGTAATGGCAACGCGCGCGATGTCCAAATTTGCGGGTGAAGGGCCGAATGTATATTTCGTATCCAACGTGGACGGTGCGCATTTGCGCGATGCAACCCGTGATCTGAACCCTGAAACCACGTTGTTTTTGATTGCGTCAAAATCGTTTACGACACAGGAAACCATGATCAATGCGCAAGCGGCAAAAGAATGGGTTGAAAATTCTATCGGGGTTGAGGCCGCAAAATCACATTTTGCAGCTGTGTCAACCAACCTTGCAGCGACAAGTGCGTTTGGCATAGCGTCCGATCGGGTCTTTGGGTTCTGGGATTGGGTTGGCGGGCGTTATTCGTTGACTTCTTCAATTGGCTTATCTTTAGCGATTGCCATCGGCAGTGAAAATTTCCGTGCGTTTCTGGACGGGTTTCGGGATATGGACCAGCACTTTAAAACCACACCCTTGGAACAAAACCTGCCGGTTTTACTAGCACTTGTCGGCATTTGGCGGCGTAATATTATGGGGTGTGCGACGGTTGCATTGATCCCATATAATCAGCGGTTGGAAAATTTTTCATCCTATTTGCAGCAGATGGATATGGAAAGTAACGGCAAACGGGTGACGAAAGAGGGTGTGGATGTTGCGACAAAGACGGGGCCGGTTATCTGGGGGGATGCGGGCACAAATGCACAGCATTCATTTTTTCAGCTAATCCATCAGGGCACGGATATTGTGCCGATCGATTTCATGATTACCGCGCAACCTACGTCTTATCTGGTTGAGCAACATGATCTGCTGACTGCAAACTTTTTAGCACAATCCCACGCTTTGGCATTTGGTAAAATGGGGGAAGAGGTGCGACGTGAGATGTTGGAAGCGGGGGACGACCCGAAGGCGGTTGATGCCCTAGCGCCACACCGGACATTCCCGGGTAACCGTCCTAGCACATCTATTTTGTATCGCAGTTTGACCCCTTATAGTTTGGGGCGATTGATTGCGCTTTATGAGCATAAGGTGTTTGTTCAAGGGGTGATCTGGGGTGTGAATTCNTTTGATCAGTGGGGTGTNGAACTTGGNAAGGTAATGGCAAACCGACTAACGCCGATGTTGGATGACGGGGCTGACCTGTCAGACCTGAATTCATCAACCAGAGGTTTGATCGAAAAGATACATACCCTAAAATAAGATTGACTCTTTTGTAGAAAATAAGCGTTCTGTCGCGGATGATAGTCCAGACCAAGATAGCAAAACCCCAACTACCTTTCAAAGGGCCGTTGCTTTTATCCGTAGTGGCGTTAGCGATTTTGGCGGCGTTGTTTTATACTGCCACGTCGGTTTTTCGCACGTTGGAACTAAGTCAGGCAACGGCAAAACTTTCACTTTACCGCACAACTATTCAAAATGAATTGCAACGATTAGAGCATTTGCCGGTGATTGTTGCGGATAAAGTTCAGGTTCGCAATGCCGTTCAGTCACGCCCTGCTGAACGTTTGAACCAAGAGTTGTTGGATTTGTCACGGGATGCACGTGCCGAAGCGATTTATGTGATGGATGCGCAAGGTTTAACGATTGCGGCATCGAACTTTGCAAATACACCAACGTTTTTGGGTAAAAATTATGGGTTTCGGCAGTATTTTCAGGAAGCTATGCAGGGCCGTCGGGCCAGTCTTTTTGCTATTGGGGCAACCACGTCACGGGCAGGGTACTTTCTGTCTGCACCAATTTTAAGTCAGGGAAAACCTATCGGGGTAGCCGTGGTGAAAATTGATTTGACGCGCCTGACGGAAATTTTGGAACAGACCAATGAAATGATATTAGTGTCAAATAAAGATAATATTGTGGTTTTGTCATCGCGTGCAGACTGGCGGTACCGCAGTTTGGAAGCCCTTGACGATAATCGGCGAAAAGAGATTTATAAAGAACGTCAATTTGGACAAGAAGAACTGCGGTTGCTAAATTGGGAAGCACCATCCAAGAATGCTGCGATTTTAAACGGGCAAAAATTTCTATCGTTGGAAACACAGCTTAATAATCCGCTTTGGACCATACGATATATTGGAGATACCCGCGCTATTCGTGAACGTGCCTTGTTGGTTGTGGCCGTTGCTGCGGGTGTGATGGCACTTTCGGCATTGGCATTTTTAACCTGGCGTTCAGGGCGCTTGCGCCATGCATTATCTGCTTCGCAAAAAGATCGCAAGAGATTGCAGCGTGAAATTGAAGTACGCAGGCAGGCAGAACGGCGACTTACCCGTGCGCAAGAAGAATTGAAACGCAGTAGTAAACTTGCGGCTTTGGGGCAATTGGCGGCATCCGTGACGCATGAGCTGGGGCAACCGATTTCGGCAATGAAGAACTATCTTGCGGCAGAAGAGATTGCAGGCGATGCGCCGCAAAACGGGTTGGGGCGGCAACTGTCCCTGATCGTCGCCCGGATGGAAAATATTACGAAGCAATTGCGGTTCTTTGCCAGTGACAGAGATGAGGATATGTCACCTGTCGTGATGCAAAATGTGGTACGTGGTGCGTTGAGTATGTTGAAATATGACTTGGAAAAGGCTGAAATTGAATTGGCTTCGGCTTTGCCGGCGCAAGACATTCTGGTCTTGGGTAACCAGCAAAGGCTGGAGCAGGTCGTAATCAACGTGTTGCGCAATGCGATCATGGCGGCCGAGACGGCACCGGAACACAAGGTGATGATCGATTTATCCGTGGCCGTTGATGGACAGGTTAGATTATGCATTACCGATACGGGCGCGGGTCTGGGCGGGCAGACTATTGATCAGCTTTCAGAGCCATTTCATACGACGCGATCATCCGGCGAAGGCATGGGGTTGGGGCTTGCGATCTCGGCGTCTATCATTCAGGAACACGGGGGNCACTTAACGGCAAAGGATGCAAAANTGGGGGGTGCAGAGTTTACTATCGCGCTGAACGCATTGCAGGAAGATGGCTAGAATGATGGACCACGTGGCAGGATTTCATGTACTGATCATTGATGATGACAAAGAGATGCGCCAATCTTTGGTGCATTTATTATCGCGTACCGGCTGGCAGGTCAGCGAGTTGTCTTCAGCTGAAAAGGCAGAACAGAAAATAGCTGATGTCATGCCCGATGTGATTTTGTCGGATGTGCGTATGCCATGCCGATCGGGGCTTGATCTGTTGCAAAACCTGCAGGGGCAAAATGCGCCACCCATGGTAATGATTTCAGCGCATGGTGATATTCCGATGGCGGTAGAAGCGATACAGGATGGAGCTTACAGTTTTTTGGAAAAACCGTTCGATCCGCGCCGATTGTTGGTAATTCTGGAACATGCCGCAAAACAACACCGCTTGCAGGAGAATACCGATCGTTTACGTGAACGGTTATCGGCACAAGCAGGATTGAACCGGATTTTGCTGGGCGAAACGGATGTTGTCAAACGCCTGCGCGACGACATTGTGGATTATGCCGGATTAGAAACTAACGTGATGATACTGGGTGCAACGGGTACGGGAAAAGAGTTGGTGGCGAACGCGTTGCACAATCTTTCTGCGCGATCCGACAAACCGTTTGTGCCGATAAACTGTGCAACGTTAAACCCAGCAAGGTTTGATGATATTTTTGCTAAGGCCAATGGCGGGACATTGTTTTTGGATGAATTCACTGCCGCTTTAATTGAAGTGCAGACGATGTTGTTGCGGATAGTGGAAACGCAGGAAATAACCTCTGCTGTGACCGGCGATCAGATACAGCTGAATATACGGTTTATTTCGGCAACCAACGAAAATATTGATGATGTGATTGACCAAGGAGTTTTGCGTAAAGATTTGTACCATCGTCTGAATACGTTGATATTGGAACTGCCCACTTTGCAGGACCGTAAAGATGATATTACCCTGTTGTTTGAGCATTTCATCGGACGGCATGCCGAAGTTTATGAAATTGATCCGCCCAAACAATCGGCGGCAGATATATCTGCGCTGCTGTCGCATGACTGGGCCGGAAATATACGTGAATTGCGCAATGTAGCGGAACGCTGTGTTTTGGCGGCACGGCGCGGTGGTGGGGCGGTTACAGATGCTTTACGCATTGCGGATGACAGTGATGATATGCCGGAAAACTTACGTGGTGCTGTGGCGGCGTTTGAAAAACAACTGATCGGGCGGGCTATTCAGGCGCATCGCGGACGGATGGACGATACGGCAGAAGCTTTGGGGATCGGGCGGCGCACATTGAATGAAAAAATCGTCAAGCTTGGGTTGGACAAGGAAAAGCTGCTATAATTGCTGCCTGCGGAAATCCGCAGGGCAGGGTGGCGTATGTTTACAAAAATACTCATACTCAAAGCATTCGTATTTAGTGTAGCCTGTGCCTATGGGTCGATTCCCCCCTTGGGAGTCGTGTTGGATTTTCTGGGAGGAAAACATGAAATTTAATTTTAAAATGATCGCGATGGCCACGATGGCAACTGCATTTGCCGGTGAAGCTTTGGCAGTTGAGTGGAATGTATCGCTTTGGGGTAAACGCCGGGCCTTTACCGAGCATGTGGAAAAAATGGCCGAATTGGTTTCTGCAAAAACCAACGGTGATTTCACGTTGAACATTTCTTATGGCGGCTTGTCCAAGAACAAAGAAAACCTTGATGGCATTTCTATCGGTGCGTTTGAAATGGCGCAGTTCTGTGCGGGTTATCACCGCGACAAGAACCCATCTATCACAGTTCTTGAATTGCCGTTTCTGGGTGTGTCTTCACTAGAAGAAGAACGTAAAATCAGTCAGGCTGTTTATAAGCATCCTGCAGTTGTGGCCGACCTTGCCCGTTGGAATGCAACATTNCTGATGCCGTCGCCTTTGCCGCAATACAATCTTGTGGGCGTGGGCAGNGCACCGCAAACATTGGCTGACTTCAAAGGCATGGCCGTTCGTGCAACCGGTGGTGTTGGCAAAGCGATGGGCGCAGTAGGTGCAGTTCCGACATCCATGACAGCGACAGAAGTGCGTCAGGCACTGGACAGTGGTGTGGTGAAAGCGGTGGCGTTCGCCCCACATGCGCATATGTCTTACGGGACAGTTGAAACCGGCAAATGGTGGACGACTAATCTTAACCCCGGTACAGTGAATTGCCCTGTGGTGGTAAATACCGATGCGTTGAACGCATTGTCTGATGAGCACCGGGCAGCATTGCTTGATTCCGTTGACGAGTCATTGGATTATTACATTGCAACTTACAATGGTAAGACAATGGATGCCTGGGGCCCTAAACTGACTGAAAAAGGTATCGAATCCGTTAGCTTTACAGATGCAGAACTGGCCGTGTTCAAAGAAGCGGCAGCAGGCCCTGCCGCTGCTGCTTGGATTGCAGATAACACTGCTAAAGGCTTGCCGGGGCAAGAGCTGTACGACTTGGTAACAGGCATGGTTGGCAAGTAAGCCACTTTGTTTGATGAATTATGGTTGTCGCGCCGACGTGTGCGGCAACCTTTTTTAAAGGGGGCGTGTTATGGCCGGGAAATCTTCGGTTCTTCAGGATGACAGTTTACTAAGCAGACTGGACCGTAAACTTTATCGCATTGAAGGCTGGTTGGCTTTGTTAAGCGGTTTGGCGGTTTTTTCACTGATGATTTTGGCAGTGGTGTCGGTCACCGGGCGCCATACAATCAATCAACCTTTGCCGGGCTATGTGGATTGGATTGAACAGGCCATGCCACTGATTGCATTCATGGGGGTGGCTTATACGCAGCGTGATGGCGGACATATCCGTATGGATATTGTTGTTGGTGCATTGCGCGGGCGCATATTATGGGCGGCAGAGTTTGTCACGGTGTTTTTGATGCTGATCGTGATGATCCTGATCACATGGGGGGCGTGGTCGCATTTCGGGCGCAGTTTCGATTTTGGTTCACCCTTATGGAGCCGCGACAGTTCTATGGATATCGCCCTGCCGCTTTGGCCGGCAAAGCTGTTGGCCCCGATTGCCTTTGGCACTCTGTGTGTAAGGTTTGCATTGCAATTGGTCGCTTATGGCCACGCATTTATCCGAAATGAAACCTCTCCTATTGCGGTGCCGTTAATCGAAACGGCAGCCGAGCAAGCGTTGAGAGAAGCCGACCACGTGTCGGGTTAAT
>JGI24723J26617_10002153_pt1 | contig 16064 bp, 12 predicted proteins | sample Cruoilmetagenom6_FD_26617 | JGI IMG/M metagenome (IMG submission 26617)
TTACGCCCTTTTTCAAGCTCCGCTTTTGTCAGTGCGCTGCAAGATGAAGTCCGGTCCCTCCCTTTGATGGAAACGCTAAGTTTTCGCGGTTTCCGGTCCGGTCCGGGTGGCGATGCCTTAGATGTCAGCTTATCAGGCGCAGATGCACAAACTTTGAAAGCGGCTGCCGAAGCGCTCAAAGCCCGGCTCTCCTTGTTTCCGGAAGTCAGCGCGCTTGAAGATAGTTTGGCTTATGACAAAACAGAATTGGTGCTGCAATTGACACCGCTCGGCACCGCACTTGGGTTTACCACCGATGGGATCGGCAGCGATCTGCGCGACCAATTGAATGGCATTGAAGCTGCAAACTTTCCTGATGGATTGCGCAGTGGACAAATAATTGTGCAAATCGCATCGGGAGATATTTCTTCGGACTTTATCAATCAAACCCGCATGCGCTCGCCGACTGGCGAATACGTCGTCCTGTCTGATATTGTTAGCGTTGACACTACGCTCGGGTTTTCAACGGTCCAGCGTGAAAACGGTGTTCGGCTTATCAAGGTAAACGGCGACATTTCCGAAGATGATCCTGTACGCGCCGAAGAAATCATTGAAACTCTCAACACTGAAATTCTACCCGAAGTTGCANTTCAATTTGGTGTGGAATGGGAGCTAGGCGGCCTTTCAGCTCAGGANAGTGAATTTTTATCCGATGCCATGCTTGCGTTCGGCCTGTGCATGTTGGGCATCTATCTGACGCTCAGCTGGATTTTCGCAAGCTGGACACTGCCATTTGTTGTGATGGTCATTATTCCTTTCGGATTGGTCGGCACAATATGGGGCCATTACATTTGGGGGGTGCCATTGTCGATGTATACCGTTATCGGGCTGATCGGCATGTCAGGCATCGTGATAAACGACTCGATTGTGCTCGTCACAACTTATCAGGAACGCCTGCAAAAAAAGAGCACTCGCGCTGCCATTCTCGAAACGGTAAATAATAGGCTTCGCCCCTTGATGCTAACGACCCTGACAACGGTTCTTGGATTAGCGCCCCTGCTATATGAAACCAGTCAGCAAGCTCAGTTTTTGAAACCAACCGTAATTACCCTTTGCTATGGNTTAGGTTTTGGGTTTGTGATCGTCTTGTTGGCGGTCCCCTCATTGCTTGTCGTTCAAAATGATATCGCGAAGCTTTGGCATACACTTTTTCGGGCCCTCCGAGGTGGGCACGGTTTACCTAAAAGGTTGCACTCCGGAGTCATTTTGACGGTGCTAGCGTTGTTGGCCGTAAACATCGCAACTGTTGGCGCTTTGGTTGTTCAGGTGAAATGCTTGAGCCGGCAAGGCGATTTTCGGAATTGTTGCCGATCAAATCCGACGGGCTTCAAGCACTAGCCACAGCGACAACCGTATCCGCAATTGTTCTACTGATAGCTGCACCGTTTCTATTGGTGTTGGGTCGCCAAGGCAAAATAGACTAGGGGGCATGCGCATTGGAAGTTTCTTTCCTGGAGAATTGAATGTGTACGTCTTGGTATGGTTGCAGAAGCCTAACCTGCCATCACCCAACCGATCTGAAGATTTACTTTTCTAAATTTCGTCACAAAACGCACACCCGCAGCGAACGTTCGCTCTCCGCTCGAATTGATCTTTGGGGTCGATCCACAAGTGATTTAAAAAGCCTATATTGAACTCGAACAGACGCCTTATGGGCGTTTTGCTCGCCTACCCACCTGTCATCCAAATTTGTTTACTTTTTATCTTTTGTTATTTCGTGTTCTCAGTAGCTTACTAGAACCAATTTGGCGCATTTCCATAAATGTCGCTACCGGCGATGATGCAGAATCTTAAATGCACTTTGTTGCTTGAAAAGCACCGGCTCGGACAGATCAACTATTTGATCGTTTGCTCTCGTATCCATAAGACGCTTAGCCAATATGAATGATGCTAGGGCAATAAAAACGCTCCCCATCATCTGGCCAATCAATACACCTTCGGCACCCCAGATCTGGGCTCCAAAATAGACAAATGGGATGATTCCCAGCGTGTTTAGACCCCAGTTTACCCACGTTGAATAGAACGGATGGCCTAAGTTATTGTAGGCGGCGTTGGCGACGAAGATCACGCCTATGAATATCCAGGTTAAGGATAGCGGGCCGCAAAAAAGGAAAATCAAATCACGCGCGACCCCTTGCGCGTTAAACATATCAGCAATCGGAATCCGCAGAAAGTATAAAACCGCTACAACCGGGAACACATAAATCACGATCAGGACCATACTGCTGTTAAACGATGCGCGCACCCGATCATGCATTCCTGCGCCAAAGTTCTGACCAATGATCGGGCCAATCGCGCCAGACAGGGCGAATAATAGTGCGAATGCGATGGGGGTAACCCGACCGATGATCGCCATGCCGGCGACTGCAGCATCGCCAAATTCTGCCATTGCGCGGGTTACGTAAGCACTGCCAACGGGCGTCGCGACGTTGGCAAGCATCGCCGGAATTGCAATGGCCGCGATGGGGCGCAAGTCACGTCCAACGGCACTGGGTGACAAACCGACAAAACCACCATAACGGCGGGTTATGTACCAAACGGCGGTTATGGCAACTGAGAAGCGCGAAATGACGGACGCCCATGCCGCCCCTTCCAATCCCATNTCTAGTACAAAGATGAATATCGGGTCGAGAACCGCATTTACGACGCCCGCGATAATGGTGACCATCATTGCCAATTTCGCTGCACCGTGACTTCGCAAGGCGGCCGAGGCGATGATCCCAATCATAAGAACCGGCATTGTTGGCACAAGAATTTCGAGATAGGTGACCGCCAAACCTTGGGTTCTGCCGGTTGCACCGATCATCCCCGTCAATTCCGACAGGTTTGTGTAGATCAGGGTTGCGAACAATACCGAGAAGACGACACCAACAATCAGCACATGGGTCAGCAGCTCGGTCGCGCGCTCTGGTTTGTTTTCACCTAATGACTTGGCGACCAAAGCGCCGCCCGCAATGGCCATTCCGATGCTGATCGAGGTTGTCATGAATANAATGGTGCCCGCATACCCCACTGCCGCCGCCAGCTCATCTATCCCAAGTAGCGATATGAACAGCATGTCGGCAAGATCCACAACAAACAGGGCGATGAACCCCATCGCCGCCGTTAACGACATTGAAATAATGTGTTTCGTCAGGTTTCCGGTTAGAAACTTGGCCTGCCCATTGGCTTCGCTCACGCTTTTTCCTCGGCCATAATGGCCTCCAAACGCGTCATCAGCTCAGCCTCCCAATCGCCTCGGGTCTCGTTGAACTTTGTCATTAACGTTTCGTTTTGATGTACCGGTGTATCGGGATCATGATCCTGTGCCATAAGGATCATGGCGGTTTGATCCATTTCTCGATAGATACCGATCATCCTTTCAGCCTGATCGTTCGAATACCCAAGCGCTTCGACAGCTGAGCGCCCTATTCGTAAAGAGCTGTCATATGTATCACGGATGATATCACGACACCCGGCGGCCCACAGGTCATAGACGTGAGTACGGTCAACAGCGCGCGCAACTATATGTACATCGGGGTAGTGGTGATGCACATACTTGGTGAGTTCAGTAATTTGATCCTTACCGTCAATCGCAATGATAAACAGCTTGGCTTCAGCAATTCCTGCAGCATGCAATAGATCGGGGCGTGTGGCATCTCCATAATAGGCCTGCACATCAAATGCCTTTAGCATTTCAAGCTGTTTTGAACTAAAATCAATCACGGTGGGTGACATGCCTCCGCCGCGCAAAAAGCGACTAACAACACCGCCGACACGCCCGTGCCCTGCAATGACAATATCACTATTTTCAGCAATATCATCCATTTCCCGCTCTTCCTGGTTCGCATAGCGCGGAAGGATGATGCGATCAAAAAGAATAAAGAGGGCTGGTGTGAGGAGCATCGATAGCGCAACGACAAGCAGCATTCTATCTGCCAGTTCAATAGGGATCGCAGCGCTACTCACGGCAAAGGCAAGCAAGACAAATCCAAACTCACCCGCTTGCGCAAGACCAAGGCTAAACATCCAGCGATCTGACCCACCTATCTTGAAAATGACTCCAAGTAGGTAGAGGACTACCACTTTCAAAACCATCAACCCAAGGGTTAAGCCAACGATGGCCCCCAGATTATCAAAGAGCAGGCTGAAATTAATACCGGCGCCAACGGTCATAAAAAACAAGCCAAGCAGCAGGCCTTTAAAGGGGTCAATATCGCTTTCCAGCTCATGGCGATACTCGCTGTTGGCAAGAACAACGCCTGCAAGGAATGTTCCCAGCGCTGGAGACAACCCCACAAGTGACATAAGCAAGGCGATCCCGACAACCATCATCAATGCAGTGGCCACAAATAACTCACGCAACTGTGCGGCGGCAATAAATCGAAATATCGGCCCCGTTAGTAGTGAACCAGCAATGATCACTGTTGCGACAGCGCCAAGCGTTACCAAAGCCACGCCCCAGCCGGGCAACCCGTCAACAAGGCTCATCGAGGGACCGTGGTCGCCGCTCGCACTAGCTGCGTGCGATAAAGCTTCGGTTAATTCTGGCAGGGCCAACAAGGGGACCAGCGCCATCATCGCAATCACTGCAATGTCTTGGAACAACAGAACGGAAAAGCTCGATTGACCACCGTCACTTTTCATCAAGCCTTTTTCGGTTAAGGTTTGCAATACAATCGCGGTCGATGACAAAGCCATCACCAAACCAATCACTAGAGCAACGGACCAAGACACACCGAAAGCCATCGCCGCAGCCATAACGGCAGCTGCGGTGAGTCCAACTTGCCCTCCGCCAAGTCCCAATAGCTTGGCCCGCATTGCCCACAGCATCTTGGGCTCCAATTCAAGCCCAACGATAAACAACATCATCACCACTCCAAATTCGGCAAAATGCTGAATCGAAACAACGTCTACATGCAGCAATGCCAGAAGTGGGCTGATCACGATACCTGCGATCAAGTATCCAAGAACGGAGCCTAACCCCAACCGTGAGGCAATGGGCACAGCGATCACACCGGCGATTAAGAAAACGAAAGCCAAAAGTAGAATGTCGGTCATCAAGAGTATCCTATGTTACTCGCATATCGAGATTATCGTCACGAACGCATCAAATATGTTAAACTGTCCGTTGCCATATAACATGGGACATCAGGTCGGTTTAAGTATTGGAGGCTCTGGTTTGTTAGTATGATTGATTATGCAGCTTGTTTTTGATGTTGCAAGCGGCGTTGTTGGAATGTCAGTTTCTTGATCTTTTTCCTTTCTCTGATGATGGCTTTGTCACGCCCAAAATAGACGTCGGCGGGTGTGTCTTTGTTGAGGCTCTCGTGATACCACTCGCTGTTGTCGTACTTGACGAAGGCCCTGATCTGGCGTTCAAGATCACTGGGCAGGTAGCCGTTTTGCAGCAGAACCCTGTTCTTCATGATTTGATGCCACCGTTCCATTGCCCGTCAGTTGATACGCGGCATCAATGAGAGGGATCTTGCCTTGTGTCCGGGGGTGGGGAATATGCGGGCCGAGGACGTAACAGATACGATTGAATTCGCTCTGGCCGCGTCAGAGTGCGATCAGGCGGTTGTGCGACACATGCCACGCCTACTGAGCGACAATGGGTCCAAATAGCTGCATTTGATAAGAGAGTGTTTTTGGTCCACCCTCACTGTCCAAGAAATTGCGCCAAAAATTCCCTGCTGTGGTTTTCCAAAAAATTGTTGGACTATTGGGAGGCCGACACAATGCAAACTTGTTGGCTCTCAGATCAACAATCAGGTGGTGCTATTGCGTGGACGTGCTCGGCATTCTTAATTCAGCCTGCCCCGAAATCAGCGATTGCATATAATCGTGGGCCATATTGCCGAATATCGGACAGAGTTTCCGACTTTCATCGACTGCCGACTGAAAATGGACGCCGGCCCAGACCCGGCTTTGGCCGCAGGTTTCATCGAATTCGGTCCATGTCTCGAAGACCCCCGACAGATCCACCGCCGGGATGATGCCAGGCTGGATCCTGGACGAGCCAGCGGAGAAGCTTAGGGTCCAGTTTAAATCGTCTGTACCATAGAAACGACGTTTGAATTGTGCGTGGGCAGCGCAAAAACATGCTGTGGCCGACGGATATTCAGGATGATCGGCTTCGGGAAGGTAAGATGCCCATTCTTCGGCCGCAAAACCACCGGAAATTACACCGCCCTCTCCCTCTTCCCCGCCGACGGTCTGTCCCTCGAAGAGCATATGGATAGCACTGAATGGTCGCACTGTGTCGTATCTCGCTTTCTCCTGCCAGATAACGATGCCCGCATCAAAGACAGCGACATTGGTGAAAAAATTGGAAATAACTGAATTCAATCAGGTCAAGTCGCGCATTTCGTTCTGAAACGAACCCCGACCCGCCAAGGCTGGAAATCTTGTTGTCGAATAACTCAGCCAACATGCGCTGTGTGTCGTTGAGTGCCAGCGATGTGTCGAGAACGTTCTGCGCCTGCGCGGTGTAGAACTCAGTATTGCCGTAGTTGCTTTTTACTGGTTCGGAGACACCGAAGGCTGTTGCATCGGCAAAAGAATAGGGTTCGACGAACCGGTATTGCGGAGTCACGAAATGCTGGATGCGATAATTTCCGCCATTGAACCGCTGCATCTGCGGCTGCCAACGAGACGGGTCGGATAAGCTAAAAGCCGTGTTCACAGGTTCATAGCCCGTATAATCCGCATAGGGGCGCAGATCGTGCTCGCGCCCTCCCTCATCACCGAGCGCATTCATGCCGTCATGCGCGCGTCCCTCGACCACGCTGCGACCTGCTGCATTTCCGATTCCCACNGCAGTCGTCAGATCCTCGGAGAGATCGGTGGGATCAAGGCCNACCTCCTTCAATATCTCGTCCCATTCAGGCGCACGATCAGGAAACAGGTGTGACAAGGTTTTGTGAGCTGCATGAAGGATAGCGATATTCATATGGGTGTTGTCTTCACGTTCCTCCGGCGGGCGGCGGCCTAGTCGGGTGTAAACCCCGACAGCCGTTGGGTGATAGGGCGCAATCGCGTCGTAAGATCCATTCGCTACGATNGTGAAGGCTCGTAGAACGAGGGTCGCATCCGACGCCGTCGGTGAATAATCCGTGAGGACCGCCTCCACAGCGAAGCGCTGCGCTATCTGGGTCGCAGCATTGCCTTTAGCAAAGTCGAAGCGGGAGACTTGCGCGTGTACAGGAACGGAAATGAGGGCACAAATCGCAAGGAGAGGTACAATCAATGCGTACCGCACAAAGCCGAGCGGTGTGCGATAATCGTGCGTGTACTGATTTGCACTCTCTACACCCTTGTTTGTCAAAACGTACATCGCGTCTCCCTCCGCTCGAGTGCTCCCTGTCGATCGTTTCACTATCATTGGTTCTACCTAATACCCGTCAGTGCTTGAATAAAAGTTACTGGGTTTCAAAAAAAGCGCCCGAAAATAGCCAACCGCTTCGCATGCGTTTATAAGGCTCTTATTATATATCTTGATGCCAAGAGGCTCACTATAAACCAGCGCAAAAATGCCGATCAATCCAAATGAGACAACATTCATGGCTGAGGCAATCATGAACCATAGTACTAGTAGTCTTCCCATGCCTCCCCCAAATCGCAAGACATTCAGGCGGCCCCAATTGTGGGCTTGAAGGGAGTATCGCGCCGCCCTTGCTCTGAAGGTTGATCTGGCGTCTGTAGTTGGTTCGGCAACCGTGGCTTCCTTGACCCAACGGATATTCTCCCCTTTGTCCTTCAAAATGTAAAACAGGCGTGTGTCCTCGCCACCAGAAAGGTTGAAGTTCGTGTCGAATCGCAGACCCAGACCATCTGGCGCAAACACATGACGACGAAAAATCACATTGGCAGTTGAGACATTCCAGTTGATGGTTCCCGTTTCCATCTCGGGGAACGGGCGATGGGGCAGCCACCTTCCGGCGTTTTCCGACGCAATACGGTGTTGAGGTCCCGCGAAAATGTTGCAATCCGGATAAGCTCCAACCGCGCTGGCGACAGCCGAAAGCCAGCCGGGAGAAACAATAACATCATCATCGATTGAGGCCATCCAATCAGCCTCACTATTCAGAAAAGCCTCAATTCCAGCGTTTCTAGCCTTCACAATGCCTAAATTGGGTTCAGAGAGGATACGGATATCCAAGGCACATTCAAATTTTTGAACTACAGTATGTGCCAAATCGTCGGGCCCGTTTTCGACGACGATAAATTCGAGGCTACAATCAGCTGCCGGCTCTATATCCAAACAGCTTTGCAATGCTCTCTCCAACATTTTGGGTCTTGATCGAGTACAAATAACCACACAAATTTTTAATAAATTTTCGAAACTGGACCCTCAGAAAAAATGCTGTATTATGATTGTATTGAATAGTAATCGATCAGAGGAATCAACAATGATTAGACTTGTACGCGCCGTGTTTGCTTTTGCTATCGCCGGAACGGCCTCCTATGCCGGATCAATCGCATACGTTGCACCTGAAGCCAGTATAATTGAAGAGCCAGCAATGATGGGTGGCAGCGGTGCATGGTTGATCCCTCTTGTTATCGTTGCTGTTCTTGCGCTCGCTTTGAGCAACAGCAATGGCACACCAACCTGATTTTCAGGTATTCTGCACGACTCTTTGTGGCCAGACAAAAAAATAATATTCAGCCGCCCGCTTTATCGCGGGCGTGTTCGCTGGATGGTGCGCAAACGTTATGAAAATTATCGTGCACTTCGGCAGCGGTAAAACCGGTTCTACTTCTTTACAGCACTCGCTGGCGGCCAAAAGGAAGCTATTGGCCAAGCACGGAATCTACTATCCCGATACGTTTTACCCCAATGAAGCGCACCATCTGTTGCAGACACTTTTCAAACCATCGAACCATGTGCTTCCCTTTCTTGCCGACCACTATGGCGGATTCAAAGAAGCGCAGAAAAAGGCGTATAGCGCGTGGAANAGCATTGTTCGAAACGNCAAAAAGAATAAGCCGGATGTATTGCTGCTGAGCAGTGAAATGTTTTTCAAACCAACCAATTATGAGATGCAGCAGGTTTTTTTTGATCTGTTGTCGGAATTATCTGATGATATTGCTCCGGTTCTCTATGTTCGGGAGCCAGCGAGCTTTTATCTCGCAAAAATTCAGCAACGGTCGCGCGAAAGTGGCTTTGTCGCCTCCCCTGATGGCCAGACCGTAAAAGATACGATTGAGGGAATAGAGGCCGCGTTCAAAACAAGAATGAAAATACGCGCGTTTGAGAAATCGCAACTCGAATCGGGTGATGTGGTACAAGACTTTGTAAGCACATATCTTGCGGAATACATTTCTGCCGAGAAAATCCCGACCCTGATCAAAAACGAGAGTATTTCCGCAGAAGCGATGGTCATTGCCAGCAGTTTCAGGCGGATAAATCTGCCAGACAAAGATATGATTCCACAGCCTGATAGTTGGCGGGTTTTAACAGAAATCAATCGAATAGAGTCAAATCTGTTGCCGAAGAAGCGGCCTGTTTTAAAGCCCGAGATTGCAAGCCAAATCCAGCGGGCTTCGACCGACTTTTTGTGGCTGAAAGAGGAGCGCGGCATCGAGTTTGGCACACTTGATTACTCAAAAATTGATGGGCAAGGAATCGAACCGACCGACCTATCTGTCGATATGTCCGATATCATTCACATCGACTGGGCCCGACATGACCTTCTTCTTTACAAATACCTGCAACATGAGCTGCGCCGAGGTGCGGAAAGTTCGATCAGGATCGTGGGAATAGATTTTCGTCTTAGCAACTTGGCCCTTAATTTTCATAGATTGAAGCAGGTGATGCGAAAATTAGGCTCCCGCTAGCGATTTAATCTTGTTCAATAAGCTGGGATGATCCGAGGGGTGGACAACTTCAGGCCGCGCCGCACACGTACTCTCTGCAAAAACCGCTGCTTTCTCTTGCCCGCTTTGCGTTGACGATTGCGCGCGAACACTGTGACTAATGCCGCAGAATTGCTTGCAGCCTTTCATTTTCCTGCGAATGCGATCGCTTTTTTCCCAAAACTTCACGAGATCACCCTGTTTTTCAATTTGCTTGCCTTTGAAAGCAGATGAGTAACAGAGCCGCGCGTAACCATACTGGTCGACCATAATGTTTCGATCATATGAGTTGCAAAATGGCTTTTTGGTGCCTTTGCGAGACCCCCACCCTCGCTGCAAATCCTTAATTTTTTCAAGTGATTTGAAATACATATTTACATTTTCACGCCAAATGGGATTGTAGTCTAGATTGTGTAGAGCTTTGCTTTGATCAAGCATCTCTAGAATTTCGGGGTCCACGTCGGTTTCTTCCGCAAAAAACGGATCGATTTCGCTACTTTGACCAAATGAGGGTTGTACAAAATTGAGCTTGAACTTGTCGGCTCCGATTGTGTTCAGAACAAAGTCATAGAAATCCGGAATGTCGCGATAGTTTGATTTCATAATCAAACCCATCACCAAGATCTTGGTTTCCGAGCCTGGGTGCCTTTCNCGGGCTTCCAGCAGCAATCGCAAGGCTTTCAGGGCCTTTNCATAGGCCCCGGGAACGCCNCGGGTCGCATCGTGCAGTTCTTTTTTGTGGGAATTCAACGAAATAGAAATCTCGTGTGGNCCTTCGACGATCATACGGTCTGCCATTTCTGGCGTCCGGATGCGTGTGCCGTTAACAACCGAAAGCAATTTCAACCCGTTTTCTCTTCCATCCTTGCAAATNGCGAAATATTCTTCGATATCCAACATCGGCTCGCCACCACACATGACGACACTCCCAAATGGGCTCATCTGTGCAAAATCCTGAACCACCGTGCGTTTCATTTCCCGGGATTGGTAGTTCGCCCAATCGGAATCGTCACGGTGCCAAAACTCGCAATGGACGCAACGCAGGTTACAACGTTGGTTAACTTCGAGATAAAGAAATCTTGGGGGAAGTCTCACAATCTGGACTCATCTCAACTTGTTAAAAATAAACTAATGTCTATCCGGCCATCCTATTGCGAAAATTTTGGATGTCCACCCAAAACAAGCTATGTCGGACTATCCCCTTGTTGTAAGAAATGTCTCGAATCTCGAAATCGATAGCTTCTGTTTTTTGGGAATTCATTTTTTAAGGGCTAAGACACGAGCAGCTGGTCCCGGTGATATGAAGCGCGATTCCTGACAGAGATTTGAAACGGGTTCCATCAAGTAAATAGCCATCTTCCGTTACCTCGACTTTAAATACCTTTCCGTTCCATTCCCAGGTCAGCTGCGTTCCGGGCTTGCAGGCCGCAAATATGGACGGTGGCACAGGTTAATCTAGACGTCAGGTATCCTTAGGCACTCAATAATTGCGCACAAATATCCCAGCATGGTTTTCCAAAAAGCTTTTGGATTTTTAGAAGGCAGCAATAAACAGATATGTTGGCTCACAGATCAATACACAGACGAAGCAACCCTTGTTCACGGCAATACTGTTGAATGCTTGCTCGGAGTCTGAAGTGTGGAATGGTGCGTCAGGGTCGATGGAGTGTGTGTAAGGGTTGGCAAAGTTGATGCTTTGTACTCGACTTCAGACTGCGGCTCAGCCAGCACCATTATTTGAAAATGTCGGCGACATCGTCCAGAAACTCATCGGTCTTCTCGTCAATGTATTCTTCAGCATCATCTAAGGCTTCGTCAACGGCTTCTTCTGCATCATCAAAGGCTTCTTCCACGTCCTCTAAGGTTTCTTCGACGGCTTCTTCCGCATCGCCTATAGCTTCTTCCACGTTCTCAATAGTTTCATCTACAGCTTCTTCAGCTTCGTCCATCGCTTCCTCCACCGCATCCTCTACATTATCGATGGTTTCCTCAACGGCTTCTTCTACATCATCTATGGCTTCATTCACCGCATCTTCTACATCGTCAATGGTTTCTTCCACCGCATCTTCCACATCAGCCAAGGTTTCCTCCACCGCATCCTCTACGTCCGCTACGGTTTCTGCGACGGCTTTTTCCATGTCATCTACGGCTTCTTCCGCTTCGTTATAGAGTTCTTCGGCTGTGTCATAAGCGTNTTCCAAGGCCTCTTTTGTATCTTCGAGTTCCTCTTCAACAGCTTCTTTAACTTGATCGTAAGCGTCGTCTATAGCATCTCCCCACTCGTCGAGTTGCTCACCGACTTCTTCTTCGAATTTGTCGAGTTTTTTAAGTTCATCGTCTACGAAATCGCTAAGGTCATCGGGCAGTGCGGCGAGCTTGCGCTTAATATCTTCAAGTTCCTTCCGCTTTTCCTCTGTATACGCGTCAGGATCTTCCATCAGGCGCGCCAATTCGTCTGCAAGCTCCATTGCCTGGAAGTACATATCTAGGATCGGCACCATCTGACGGCCAACATCTTCGGCCATCTGGGTAAGGCCATCGTAGGACTTGAATTCGCAGTCAAGTTGTCCATTCGCCTCAAACACTTTGAGCGTGGCCATTGGGTTATAGTCCTTCAGGACAATTTTATCGGCGGCACTGATAACACCTTTTGGTGCGCTTCCCCCGAATACCAAGCTCTGCTCGCCGCTGAGCACAATTTCAGCGGGCAGCGAGAATGTTGCCGGTGGCATCGGTAATGGTGTCGGAGACATGGCCATCTCTTTGAGCGTTTCCAAAGCCAGTTCTGCGGTTATTGTCTGCGTGCGAGAAACTTTGACCTCGATATCTACGCCAATGCCGGCCCAGGCATCACCTTTAGCGACACCCAGCCCCATCATTCCAGAACCACTAGCTGACAATTCAAACTCCAGCTTGAGGTTGCCGCCTTTTTTGGAGAGTTTGAGCGCTCCTGAGTACGGTTTGGCCTCGACCTTCGCAAAGACGCCGTACGCACCGGCTCCAACCGAAGCTCCCGGGATGATCGGTTTCGCAACAGCGGCAGACTCGACCTGACCCTGGTCATTGAACTTGATCTTGATCTCGCCAAACGGACACCCAACGGAAATTTCCTGATTTCGCACAAATGGAACTTCAGGTGAAGCCAGAACGTCGTCATCTTCATCGTCTTCCGAAATGATGACTATCACTTCGTCCGGAATTTGCTCGTCAATCTGCTTCTTGATTTGGCGCTCCATTTCCTCCGGTGTCTCAGGCGGTTCGATCAGGCCACCGCCCGCCGTTTCGGGAATGTGACCCGGAGTTTGGTTTTCGCCTCCGTCTCCTTCAGTTCCTCCCGAGCCACCTGCCGCTTCCCCGCTACCTTCGGGTTGCGCACCTTGCGATCCACCTTCGCCACCAGAAAGTGCGCCCCAAGTTNGACCATCAGGGTCTATACGACCATCTTGAAAGCCAAGATTATTCTGTTGAAACTTCGATATTGCGCCAGCGGTTTTCGGACCTGCAAGTCCATCTACTTGAAGCGTTGTCGACGCACCATTCTGGTTTAGGAGTTGCTGAACAGTCCTAACGTCGTTTTCATGATTTTTTCCACCCTTGCCAACCGATCCCGAAATTGAAGTTGCTGGAGGTGAGGTTTCGCCAGCGCCCGATGGTTCAGCACCTCCGGTTCTTTCAGATCCGGTCTCATCCCCAGCAAAACGCTCCTCGACTCGCGCTATTTTCGACGCAACGCGATCGAGAATTTCCTGCTCTTCCCTATCGATTCTTCCGTCTTTCAGCATCAACTGACGCAGCTTCAAATAGTGTTTTCGAATTCTATCTATTTCGGCTTCACGGGTGCTGCTAGTCTCTGACTCGGACATCGGTTTATCCCCCTGATCAACTCAGAGTGATAGTTTACACCTTAATNGAAAATTTTGCAAAAGTGGCACCCACGGCAAAACCGCGCGTATTTTTGGCTTATTTGACGGCTGCCGCTATTTTTTTCAACGTTGGCACCACTTTTTTGAGCTGGGCTTCGACATCTTCGTCTGTCTCGGGGATGAAATCTTGCGAGGCAAAAACGCGCCATTGCTTGTGTTCGGCCAAAATACCAAGATCTTTTGACACCAATGGCAAGGCTGTTCCAACGCCGCGGATGTCTTCGCTCCAGAAATCTTGAAACTCGNTTTTGGTTTTGATGGTTTTAATGCCTCGCGCTACCGAANCCAGATACCCTTTAAGCCGTTTAGTATTATCACCCATGACTTTTTCGCGGGTTGCGATGCCCTTAAGATTATCTTTGTAATCCTGCATGATCTGGCCACCAATGGTGTTTTGATTGCAGGCAACCATGAAATGATCGGCCGCTTTGGCAACGGCCTTGGCGGCCTCGGTCGATTTTTTGGGGATCTTTTTGTTTTTTTCAAACTTGGCAGCGGTGTCTTGCGCCGCCTTTCGAGCATCTTGAATCTTTTTGCGCAGCTCTCCGTTTACGGTCTTTTTGAATTCCGCAACGGCGTCGTCTTTGCATTTATCGAGCGCATCACGCGTTGCCGCACTGCCCATGGGCATATTGATCCCAAGATCCATAACATGCCAATTCACTTTTTTATGGGCCTTGGCAATGTCGTCAAGCGCACCGCCCAAACCTGTTTTTCCGGCAATTTTGGCAATAGAGCCCTTTTTCTTTTGCCAGTTTTTATTTGTTAAATCGACTGGAATTTGTGGTGGTTTAAATGGCGTTTTCTTATCCCCTAATTTTATAAATATTTGTATTAACCTAGGTGTTATAATAGCTTAGGTCTTATAAAGTGGGATATTCCCCGCGTCATTGTATGGGGAAATTGTCATAAATCAAGAAAAACTTGGGAATTGTGTCATTGCAGTCGATTATCTGTGAATGCCAGAATAATGTTATGAAAGCTATTATTTACGANAACTACGGAGGGCCAGAAGAACTTCGGCTCGCTGAGATCGCAAAACCGGAACCCGTTAAAGGCCAGCTCCGTGTCAAGGTTCTTGCTTGTGCTGTCAATCTATCCGATTGGGAATATCTGGTTGGCTCTCCGCTTTATGCGCGTTTGGTGGGTGGCATAAGACGGCCAAAACAACCTGTACTTGGCTCGGACATCGTCGGGATAGTCGACAAAATTGGCGCTGGCGTAAATAAATTTGCCTTGGGTGACCGGATCATGGGGGATCTTGTCATGACGAGAGGTGGTTTTGCAGAGTTCGCCTGCGTGCCAGCCAAGGAAATGGTGAAAGTTCCTGAAAACCTGACAGATGAAATCGCGGCTTGTCTACCCCAAGCTGGTGGCATTGCAGTGACCGGAACCCAAAAACTCAAAAAAGGCTCTAGGCTATTGATCAACGGTGCTGGCGGTGGTTCCGGAACAATGGCGCTGCAATTAGCAAAAGCGGCTGGAGCGCACGTCACAGCAGTCGATAATGCAGGAAAGCTCGAATGGCTGAAGTTGCTGGGGGCTGATGAAGTAATTGACTATCGCGAGGTGGACTTTACCGAAACTGGGGAACGCTGGGATTATATTTTGGATATGGTTGCAACACGTGGACCGGGACAAATCGCAAAGGCTCTAGATGCACAAGGGACTTATCGGGCAGGTGGTGGCAAAGTGAGCGTATTGCTGTCGCTGCTAATTGGCGGACTACGGTTTCGACCTTTTGGTAAATCGATCGGTATGTTGATGGTTCCGTCTGGCCGAGCATTGACTGAGCAAATAGCAAGTATGGTGGTCGGCGGGAATGTCGCTCCGCATCTCGAGTCTGTGAAGCCACTCGCCGCGGTTGCGAAAGCACTACAGCGAACAGGAAGTGGCGACGTAAAAGGAAAGATCGTTATTAAACTTTAATTCAGCGATATTTGGATTGATTGTATTGTTACCAACCTCGGTGACCCGACGGTGACCGGGGACTGCAAGCAAAACGGTTACCCAATATCCAAGACATAACGGACTACCGCATAACCCATTCTAAAAAGCATACCGAAAAACTATCAGGAAATTGGTGGAGCCAGGGGGAATCGAACCCCCGACCTCTTGCATGCCATGCAAGCGCTCTCCCATCTGAGCTATGGCCCCNAATTGCAGGAATTAACATGCAACGGCACGTTATTAAGAGGCTCGAGACAGGAGTTCAAGTTGAAAATCGCACAGGAAATGAACTATTCAGAAATTTCGGATTGT
>JGI24723J26617_10002163_pt1 | contig 16033 bp, 16 predicted proteins | sample Cruoilmetagenom6_FD_26617 | JGI IMG/M metagenome (IMG submission 26617)
AAAACCAATCTTCAACGCGTCTTCAACTGTTGTGGCTCGACGATTGTTTATGCGTTTATGCAGGCCGTTGGCATGGTCAATGATCATACGGTTGGGTGCTATTGCCATTCAGAGGTGCAACGAATGCTGCGTTAAGCGTTGAGATCAAGGCGAAAACCCCCGTGTATGGAAAGCGTATGGAACCTGTATGGTCAGCGTATGGCAAACGCGCGGCGAAGGGACGTGTTAAGATTTCATGCCTCCGGCGGGGATATTTGGGGCCATTTGGAAAGGGAATGTTTGCGCTTTTCATTTTGGTGAAAGCTTCTGCTTGGAGCCTATACTGACATTCGGTAAGCACTCGCAGCCATGTTATTATGTCCATTGATGGTTGATTGTTGGGCTACTCTTGTGCATGTGCATTTTAGAACAAGATCAGCAGCAAGCATGGACATGGCAGGTACATCGAAAAAAGTAATCACCTTTGCCCGATTGTCGGAGATCACACCAGACGAGATTATTGGGCATATGTCAGATCCTCGCATTGCTGAACATATGCCGCTGTTGACTTTCGAATGGGATCAAGCTGCGGTAGCGAAATTCATCGCGGCTAAGGAAGAATGCTGGATACGTGATGGGCTAGGACACTGGGCCATACTGTGTAACGACAACTATGTCGGATGGGGCGGTTTCCAGAGAGAAGGCAATGAGTGGGATTATGGTTTGGTCCTAAAGCCAGATGCCTTTGGGCTTGGCACGCGCATATTAAAGAAGGCTATTGAATTTGCCGTGGCAGATGAACGCATTCCCTTCGTGACGTTCCTTCTTCCACCGTCGCGCAAGAACTTAGGGGCACTAGCGAGGCTGGGGGCAAAATTTGTCGACGAGATTGACTATGATGGAGACAAGTTTCTCAAATACCGGCTTGAGACTGAATGACCGCATCACAAAGCGGAAATTCGACAGTTCGCTATATTGTCAGTCGCAACTTAGCTTTCGGTTTCTGCCTCCGGCTTCGGCAGCAGGGCTTTGATCAGGGTTATGGCCTCTTCCGAGTGCCAGTCGGCGTCGCCTTGCATCCGGGCAATCTCTTCGCCTTGTTTGTTCAGGATCAGGGTCGTGGGCAAGCCGAATACGCCATTGGCGCGTGAGAATTTTTGTCTGGGGTCGCGCAGGATCGGCAGGTTTTCTATCCCGGCTTTTTCGAAGAAGGCTTTGATCGCGGGCAGTGGGTTGCGGCCCGAGGCGATTGTGACCACGACGAAATCGTCACCGCCGAGGTCGGCTTGCAGCGCGTCTATGGATGGCATTTCAGCCAGGCAGGGCGGGCACCATGTGGCCCAGAAATTTAACANCACAACCTTACCTNTGTAAGCATCAAGCGTGGCTTTTTCGTCATTTTCATCTGAAAACCCGACAGAGGCCATTTTTTTGGGTTCCGCGTGGACCAGTAGTTTTTGCATGTCGCCCGCGCGAAGTTCCGAAATTGCCGATAAATTTATCGGTTCTGCCAACACAGGATTTGCGCCCAGCGTTGTGGCGGCGTATAGCATGGCGAATAGAAACTTACGGGTCATTTAAGGCCTCAAAGATACGGTTACTGATATGTCGGACAAAAAACAATCGAATGCAATGTGGGGCGGGCGGTTTGCCAGCGGCCCGGACGCGATTATGGAGGCGATCAATGCCTCGATCGATTTCGATCAGCGCATGGCGCGTCAGGATATCGAAGGGTCGCGCGCACATGCAGCGATGTTAGCCCAACAGGGTATCATCACTGATAGCGATGCGGATGCCATTCGTGAAGGCCTGCTCACGGTTTTGTCAGAAATTGATACAGGTACGTTTCAGTTTTCCAAAGCACTGGAAGATATTCACATGAACGTGGAATCGCGTTTGAAGGAATTGGTTGGCGAACCTGCGGGGCGTTTGCATACGGGCCGGTCGCGTAATGATCAGGTGGCGTTGGATTTCAAGCTTTGGGTGCGCGACCAAATGGATGCGGTTGTTTTGGGGCTTGAGGCCCTGATGAAAGCATTGCTGGTACAAGCAGAGGCGGGCGCCGATGTGGTGATGCCGGGCTTTACCCATTTGCAGGTGGCCCAACCGGTAACATGGGGTCATCATATGATGGCTTATGTGGAAATGTTTGCGCGGGATCGGTCGCGAATGAAAGATGCGCGTACGCGGATGAACGAAAGCCCGCTGGGGGCGGCAGCCTTGGCAGGAACCGGTTTTCCGATTGATCGGGATATGACGGCAAGCGCTTTGGGCTTTGACCGGCCTGCGGCAAATTCGCTGGATGCGGTTTCGGATCGCGATTTCGCGTTGGAGTTTTTGTCGGCGTCGTCGATTTGTGCGACGCATCTTAGCCGTTTTGCAGAAGAGCTGGTGATCTGGTCATCGGCGCAGTTTCGTTTTGTGACCTTGTCGGACCGTTTTTCTACCGGTTCATCCATCATGCCACAAAAGAAGAACCCCGACGCGGCGGAACTGATCCGTGCCAAGGTTGGGCGGATTAACGGGTCATTAGTGGCACTCTTAACCATTATGAAGGGGCTGCCGTTGGCCTATTCGAAGGACATGCAGGAAGATAAGGAACAGGTATTCGATGCCGCCGACAGCTTGATGCTGGCATTGGCCGCAATGACGGGAATGGTGGGCGATATGCTGCCCAACAAGACCAGTCTGGAAGTTGCGGCGGCCAGCGGGTTTTCGACCGCCACGGATTTAGCCGACTGGTTAGTGCGTGAATTGGGCATGCCGTTCAGGGATGCGCATCATGTAACGGGTGCTTTGGTAAAAATGGCCGAGGATGATGGGGTAGATTTGCCTGATCTTTCGCTTGCGCAAATGCAGTCAGTTTGTGCGGAAATAACGGACGATGTATTTGGGGTGCTGGGCGTGCATAATTCAGTTGCGTCAAGGGTCAGTTACGGCGGTACGGCACCTGCACAGGTGCGCATACAGATCGCGCGTTGGCAAAAGGAATTGAAATAAGTTAAATCGCTAAAACTTTGCTTTCGGAATGTTCATCTGGCATGATGTTGGAGTGAAATTCATAAAGTTGAAAGGAAATTGGTATGCGGTTTGTTTTCTTGGTTTTGATTTTACTGATAAGCGGATTAAGTATTCAGGGCTGTGCAACTGCCCGTCCCGGGGGTGGGGGAGGATATAATAATGATTACGGCGGCGATTAAGACTAAAAAGGTAACTATTTCATGCGCAAACTATTCTATCTGATTTGTATAACGGCCTCATTGGGGCTGGTTTCGGCTTGCGGTGTGAAAGGTGATCCATTACCGCGTGTGGCGTTGGTGCAATAAGGTGATATTGCACTGGATATATCTGGGGTTGGCTGTGACAAGGGCCATGCGGTAGGAAACTTATGGATCATTTTATTTACAAAGACGGTGTGTTGCATGCCGAAGACGTTCCTGTTGCTGAAATAGCTGCCGCAGTGGGCACGCCATTTTATGTATATTCCGCGGCAACACTGGCGCGCCATTTTCGGGTATTTGATGAAGCATTGCATGGCATGGATCATTTGGTCTGCTATGCCGTGAAAGCCAATTCCAATGTCGCCGTTCTGAAAGTACTGGGTGATTTGGGTGCGGGTATGGATGTGGTTTCGGTCGGGGAATATCTACGCGCGAAAGCGGCGGGTGTTCCCGGTGAGCGTATCGTGTTTTCAGGCATTGGTAAAACGCGCGATGAAATGCACATGGCTTTGCAAGGCGGTATTCGGCAATTCAATGTTGAATCAGAGCCTGAATTGGCGGTGTTGAACGCAGTTGCGATGGAATTGGGTGTCAAAGCCCCGATTACATTGCGGGTAAACCCCGATGTAGATGCCAAGACACATGCCAAAATTGCCACAGGGAAATCGGATAACAAGTTTGGAATACCGATTGCACAATCCCGCCGTGTTTATGCCGAAGCCGGGCAAATGGACGGGATCGAAGTTGTTGGTGTAGACGTGCATATCGGAAGTCAGTTGATTGACCTAGAACCGTTTCGCGCGGCGTTTCTGAAGGTACGCGAACTGACCGAGCAGTTGCGTGAAGACGGTCATAATATTCATCGCCTGGATTTGGGCGGCGGCTTGGGCATTCCTTATGCGCGATCGAACGAAGCCCCGCCATTGCCGATGGATTACGGACAGGTGATCCGCGAAACTGTTGGTGATTTAGGATGCGAGATTGAAATTGAACCGGGCCGTTTGGTGGCGGGAAATGCAGGGATTATGGTCACGTCCGTCATTTACAACAAGGCAGGTGAGGGGCGTGATTTCCTGATTGTAGATGCTGCAATGAATGATCTGATACGGCCCGCCATGTATGAAGCACATCATGATATTATACCTGTGATCGAACCCGATATCGGGGTAGAGCCAAAACTTGTGGATATAGTCGGGCCCGTTTGTGAAACCGGTGATACGTTTGCCAAGATGCGCGCGATGCCGCCTGTTCCGGATGGTGGTTTGGTGGCGTTTCGGTCTGCGGGCGCATATGGTGCGGTAATGTCGTCGGAGTATAATACCAGACCGATGATCCCCGAGGTTTTGGTCAATGGGGATCAATTTGCCGTCATTCGCGAACGACCAAGCTATGATGAGATGATAAATCGCGATAAGCTTCCGACGTGGCTATAAAAATTATGCTGTAGGAAAGGTGGCTGATGGTCCAGCCCAAGGCGCATAAAAAAAGGTTGATTGCCTCTTTGAGCAGATCATTGAGGGTGAAAATTCGTTTGTCCGGACTTGCATTGACGGTTGAACGGATTGCACGGGCATTCTGGCCTTGTGTGGCAGCACTTCTGGCAATGTTCAGCATGTTGATTTGGCAAGTGCATGCGGTACTGCCTTATCCGTTCGACCTTGGCATGTATGGTGTGTTTATTGCCGTTGTTTTGATCTTTTTGTGGAAAGGCCTGCGCAGTTTCTCACGCGCGACGCAGGATGAAGCGATCGTACGATTGGACCAAACGGGTCATGGCAACCCTGTTACGACATTGATTGACCGGCAGTTTATCGGCACAGACGACGCAGATACACAACAGCTTTGGCAACTTCACCAACACCGTATGGCAAAACAGGCCGATTTGGTGGAAGTTCGCGCACCGCATGTCAGGTTGGCCAAGCGCGACCCTTGGGCGTTGCGTCTGATTGCCTTGTTGTTTTTTGGTAGCGCTGTTTTTTTTGGGCGTGCCGGTTCGGACCAATCCATAACCGAAACTTTACAGGATCTGGCCAGTGGAACAACCGGTGTAACCGTAAGCTATGAGGCTTGGGCTGAACCGCCTGCATATACAGGGTTTCCTGTGATATATCTAAATACGCTAGCCAAGGATACGGTGCTGGAATTGCCCGTCGGTACACAGCTTATTTTGCGCAGCTACGGCACATCCGCATTAGAAATTATCAGTGAAGTGGCAGAATTGGCGGATGATCAGAAAGCCCTGACCGAAGAGCGCCGTTTCAAGGTATCCAAAAGTGGTGCGGTGACCCTGAAAAAAGGTTTTCGAACTGTTGCGCACTGGGATATCACGATGATCCCCGACGCGCCCCCGTCTGTTGAACTGACAGGGGAGATTACACGTACTGTTCAGGGGTCTATTCAATTACCATATGCTGCGCGTGATGATTATGGCATTACTGGCGGAATAGTTGAGATCAAGTTGGAAATGGATAAGCTGGATCGCCGTTTCGGCCTGGTTCTAGAGCCTGAAAATATTGACCCGATTACATTTGATTTGCCTGTGCCATTTCATGGGGATGTCAAAGATATCAAAGAAACTGTGGTTGAAGATTTAGCCAATCATCCCTGGGCGGGATTGCCTGTAGAAATTTCGCTGCGCGTGAATGATGCGGCAGGCAATGCCGCTGCGATTGATCCTGTTTATATGCCAATGCCAGGCAAGCGGTTTTTCGATACTTTGGCGGCGGCACTTGTTGAACAGCGTCGGGATATATTGTGGAATAGAGATAATATTGACCGTGTCGATATGATCCTGAAAACCCTGACTTATTTACCTGACGACGGGTTTCCCGACAAAAAAGCTTATTTGATGGTACGTTCCGTCATTCGGCGTATCGGTTATACGCCAATGCGCCCTGTCGGGGATAAGATGCTGAATGATATGGCTGAAACTTTGTGGCGGGCCGCATTGTTAATCGAGGATGGTGATCTATCGGATGCAGCTGCACGGCTGAAACGTGCGCAAGAACGATTGTCGGAAGCGATGAAGAACGGGGCCACGAAAGATGAAATCGCTGAATTGATGGAGGAACTGCGCAAGGCCACAGATGAGTATATCCGTCAGTTGGCCGAGAATGCGCAACCGCAGGATCAGCAGGCAGACAATCAAAATACCCAACAAATTTCGCCTGATATGATCCAAGAAATGATGGATAGAATTCAAGAACTGATGGAACAAGGCCGCATGGATGAGGCGCAAGCGTTATTGAACCAGTTACAACAGATGCTTGAAAACATACAAATCACCCAAGGTGGCAAAGCGCAAGACGGGCAAGGCCAAGAAGGGGCAGAAGGCTTGCAGGATACCTTGCGCCAGCAACAGGATTTGGCGGATGAGAATTTTCAACAGATGCAAGAAGAGTTCAGCAAAAGCCAAGAAGGGCAGGAACAAGGGAACCAACAAGAGCAAGCGGATAAGGGGGATGGTCAAGAGCAAGGAGATAGTCCGCAAAACGGCAACCATGGTGATCTGGCAGATCGTCAAGAAGCGCTGCGTGATCTGATGGAACAACAATTGGGGCAGCTTGGAGACGACGATTCTGAGGCAGGAACAGCTGCGCGTGAGGCGTTGAAAGAGGCTGAACGTAAAATGGGTCAGGCACGCGATAATCTGGAACAGGGGCAAGGCACCGAAGCGTTGGATAATCAGGCCGATGCGGTTGAAGCGTTGCGTCAGGGGATGCGACAGTTGGACAAGGCCAACCGGCAGGCCAGACAAGGTCAAGCNCGTGACGGCCAAGGGGACAGTGAAACAGCAGGCCCGGATGCAGACCCGCTTGGTCGATCCACTGCGGAAAGCGGATCGCTGGATTCGAATGGGAAGTTTTTGCAATCAGACGAACAATTGCGCCGCTCTAAGGAAATATTAGAGGAGATCCGCCGCAGGTCAGGTGAACGCAATCGCCCGCAATTAGAATTGGATTATCTGGACCGTTTACTGGATCGGTTTTAATACCGGGATATTAGACGATCATGCCAACCAATGTATTCAGCAAATCTGCGGCTTTATTCACCCATTCTGTCAGCAGATTTAAATAAGGTTCAGCTGCCGGAACATATTTAACGATAACTGGTTGTGACAGATAGATAATGCCAATTAGGATGCACAAAAGAATTGCATACTTGAAGCCCTTTAAAAAACCGCTTTGAGCTTTAACTTCCTCTTCGGGTTGGTGTTCATATGTGCTGCGTTTTGCGTCACTTGCTATTTCAGAACTCAACTCGTCTACATCCGGGAACATATCTTTGCGTGTTTCGGCGCGTTCTTTCGGCGTGCCATACAGATCGTCCGATGTATTCCCTATTTTCGGGAATGGGCGCGGTGAAACCCTATTGCGTGGTTGATTATCTGCAATAATTTCAGTTTCATCTATATGATCTGATGTAAGGGGTGCGCTGTCATCATCAACAGGTTTGGTGTGTGCAAGTGCGGCAGATATACTATCTTCAAAGGGGATGTTTTCTTCGTATTGATGATTTTCCGGGGTCGGCGCAGGGTCATTTTCATCTGTGGATGGGCCGTTGTTTAAGGGGCGCGAAAATGGGTTGTGATCGCCTGCGGCTTGTTCCGGTGTTGGCTTTTGGTCTTCAACTACACCAGCATTATCTAAGCCGGAAGCAACAAAATCACCAATCGCATCTGCTTGGGTGATCTCTTCACTTGGGTCTAAAGTGTCATGTTGATCCGGACCCACCAGCTCCTCTTGCGCTTCCAAATCTTGGATACGGCGCCGGATTTCGTCTAGATCATCTTTTTCCGGTACAGCATTCATGGGATCGTCGTTTCCCACAGTTTGTTCATATTCTGAAGTGCTGATAACTTCTTCAGGCAGTTCTTCTTCTATAGGCGGTTCTTGCACATCTTCGGCAGGCGGCTCTTCCGATACAACATTGGCTTCTGTCGCTGCGGGCGGTTTTTCGCCGCTGGAATATTCGGCCTCTGTGTGAAGGATATCCAAAGCTTCTTGATCCAACCGTGTTGAAGGTGCTTCCGGTTCCTGTTCGATCTGGAAATCGTCGCGGGGTTCTTCCGGCTCCATATCATTCGGGTCAGGGGCAACCTGCGCACGGGCACTGGTAAATTCAGTATCCAGTTTGCCTTCAAGATCATTGAATAATTCGGGGGGTACATCACTGTCGGGATCACCAGTGCCCGAAGGGATTTCCGCATCGGTTGAAAGCATTTGAAGCGCGTCCTGAAACCAATTATGACCACAGTTTGCGCATTGTACATCACGCCCTTCAGGTGGGATGACATCTTCGTCAACTTCGTACTGCGCGACGCAGTTTGGGCATATTAGCCGCATATGGTCCCCGTTTTTGCTGCCCGACCAATCAACTGATCGAATCTTTCCTCATAACCCTTGTAGCTTTGAAAAGGATGTATTCCAAGTATTTGTAAGCATTTGTAGTGATTACAATAGGGTTCAAGGTTATAGGTGATANCGAAAACAGGATTCGGAGTGGGCAGTGCTGCAATTACAAGAAGCGGGTTTTAGTTATGGTGGCAGNGATATTCTAACGGATGTCAGTTTGGATGTGGCCCCNGGCAGCTTTTATTTTCTAACNGGCCCGTCCGGTGCGGGGAAAACCACATTTTTGCGGTTATGCTACCAAGCTTTGATGCCGACACGCGGCATTGTACGTATTCTGGACCGTGATGTGCGTGGCTTGGAACGTGAAGATATAACCCAGATCAGGCGTAGAATAGGTGTTGTTCATCAAGATTGTAAGTTTGTTGACCATTTATCGATGGCCGAAAATATTAAGATGCCATTGCAAGTATCGGGGCGTTCATCAGAACTGGATGATGCCAGTTTTCAGGATCTGGTGTCTTGGGTCGGTCTGTCTGCGCATATGAGCGCATTACCCGATGAATTATCAAGCGGGGAACGCCAACGCGCGGCATTGGCGCGTGCTGTCGTGATGTCACCGGATTTGATATTGGCAGATGAACCGACGGGGAATTTAGACTGGGAAATGGCGCAGAAAATTTTGACGCTGCTGGTCGAGTTAAATAAAATGGGCAAAACAGTGATTATTGCGACCCACGATTTACAATTGATCCGTATGGCTAAATCGAAGGTTCCAGCACGGGTTTTGCGAATTGCGAATAACAAGGTGCAGTTGGCAGGGGTAGATCTATGAAAAATCTGTATGTGTTTTTCAAAAATCTGACAGATATTTCTATGGGGGATGTCTCGGCAGATAAAGCTGTTCCACCGTCCGGTTATACTGCTAACCTGACCAGTTTTACTGCAGGTGCGATGGCATTTCTTGCGGTATTTGCTATGGCTTTGTCATTGGCGACGGGCCGTTTGGCGGATCGCTGGTCGGGTGAGCTGGCCCGCACCACCACAGTGCGCATTTCAGCACCCGAGGGCCAGATGCAGGCGCAGTTGGATGCGGTGGTTAATGTGCTGGAAACAACGACAGGAATTGCATCGGCCCGTGTGATGACAGATGATGAACAGCGTCGCCTGCTGGAACCTTGGTTTGGCCCTGACCTGCCACTGGAAAATCTACCCATCCCACGTCTTGTAGAAGTTCTGGAAGAAGATAAAGGCCCCGATATGGAAGGTTTGCGCTTGCGGTTAAGCGCCGAGGCCCCGGGGGCGGTGCTGGATGACCACACCCGCTGGCGCAAGCCATTGGTTACTGCGGCCAGCCGATTGCGGTCTTTGGGGGCCATTGCCATTCTGCTGATCGCAGGATCAACGGCGGCAATGATCACGCTGGCTGCACAATCGGCATTGGCGGCAAATAGGCAGGTCATATCGGTTTTGCGCCTTGTGGGTGCGCGGGACGTTTATATTGCGCGGGCCTTTGTGCGCCGCTTTACGATACGTGCCCTTTTGGGGGCGATCATCGGCACTATTTTAGGTATGGTGGCGATATTTTTCTTACCGTCTGCGGCAGAAGAAGGGGCATTCCTGACCGGGCTTGGCTTTGAGGGTTGGTACTGGATGTGGCCACTTCTGATTCCACCGCTTGCGGCATTGGTGGCATTTTGGGCAACTCGCGCGGCAGCATTCCGTGCTTTGGCAAGGATTTCTTAAATGCATTTGGTTTCTCATTACATCAGGTCAGTCCTGTTTATTTTTTTGATGTACTTATGGATGTTAGTATTGGGTGTTCTAGGCGCGATTCCTGCGGGCTTGTCGCGTAATTGGGCCTATAAAATCATGAAGCTGTTTTGTGCCGGTGTTCTGTGGCTGGCAAAAGTTTTGTGCGGGATTACATATGAAACGCGCGGTGAAGTGCCCATGAGCGATGTTGTGGTAGCGTCGAAACATCAATCGTTTCTGGATGTTATCTTGCATATGTATCTGTTGCCGCGTGCGAACTATGTGATGAAACGTGAACTGAAATGGGCGCCGATTTTGGGGTTTTATGCCATGCGTATCGGGGCTGCCCCCGTTAAGCGAGGGGATAAATCAAAGGCGGTTAGCCAGATGATGAAAGGGATCGAACGCCAAGACGGCGAAGCGTCGCAATTGGTGATCTATCCACAAGGCACGCGTGTGCCACCCGGTACATATAAGCCCTATAAAGTGGGGGCGGCCGTAATTTGCGATCGTATGGGCAAGCCGTGTATCCCTGTTGCAACCAATGCAGGTGTGATGTGGCCCAAGCGTGGATTGCTGCGTTATCCGGGTGTTGTGGTGTTCGAATATCTTGACCCGATGCCGGAAAACTTGAAACTGGAAGCCTTCACCAAAGAACTGGAAAGGCGTATTGAACCTGCATCCGTACGTTTGGCGACCGAGGCTGGATTTATACAAAAAGAGTTGAACACATGACAATCATTACCGAGTTGACCGCACTGGAAGAAATTTACGGCAAGCCCGGTAAGGCGGCCACTATGAAAGTTGCCAATCATATCACACCCGAATATCGCGCGTGGATTGCCTCAAGCAGCTTTTGTGCGCTTGCAACGGTTGGCCCCGAAGGGGTGGATGCATCACCACGTGGGGATATCGGCGAGGTGGTGTTTGAGCTGGACGCGCAAACACTGGCAATGCCCGACAGACGCGGCAACAATCGCATGGACAGCCTGCGCAATATCGTGCGCGACGGGCGTGTGGCATTGATGCTGCTGACCAAGGGATCAAGCACGGTGACGCGGGTGAACGGGCGGGCGGAAGTGTCTGTGGCGCCTGACCTTTTGGAACGGTTCGCAGTGAAGGGTAAGTTGCCCCGCTCGGTGATCGTGATCCATATCGAAGAGATCTATTTTCAATGCGCGCGTGCGGTGATGCGGGCGGGGTTGTGGGACGCGGAAAACTGGCCGGACATAAGCGCGTTGCCAACAGCGGGGCAGATATTAAAGGCACAAACAGCGGGTGAGATGGATGCTGTGGCATACGATAAAGAATGGCCGGAGCGGGCCAAAAAATCGATGTGGTAGGACGTATTTTGATGATGTCCCAACTGGGACAGATACCTAACCGATTGAAATATATTTATTTATGTTTTTTATCTTCAGAGTTTTACTGAAGTTTCTTCGCTTTAAATCGTTCACACAATACCACCGAACTTCTGCTTAGAGCCCTTAGTTCCCAATGCTGCACCAAGCATATTTCGACGTGAAGGGCGGGAAGCTGACATTCGCTACTGATGCAAAGCTCACCAAAAAATCCCCCATTCTGTAGTTTCACCGACGGCAATTAGGCGCTGCTGGTAGCCAAAGATACGTGGTTGTTCCATGAATTTATTCACATGTAGCAGATCGAATAATCACAATCAAAACACATGCCTTGTCGGGATCAATTGGCGCGCGCAATCAGCTCTAGTTCCAGATCGAAGCCATGGTGCAATTCTGGCACCGGTACGACGGCGCGGGATGGCTTGTGATCACCCAAAAAACGTGCATATTTCTCATTGAATATGCCCCAATTATCAACGCTCGTGACATAAACCCTAACTTGTATAATGTCACTTGGCATGATGTCTTCCGCGCTTAATATCGCGCCAACATGAGATAGAACCAATTCGGTTTGGTCCGCAAAGGATAGCGTTTGGATCACTGGTGCCTGCAGGGCAACAGGTAGTATGCCCGAGACATAAAGTAATCCGCCATGCCGTACAGCCTGTGAGTAGTGCCCCATAGGAAGGGGCGCGTTTTTCGTTTCGATAAACTTCATGTTCTTAGCTTTCGTTTGGGGGCTTCGGCGGGTTACCAGCCCGAGATCCGCGGCCAGTATGCTCCATTCACAACAGGGTCCGGTGACACGATATGATACCCTTTGTGCTGCGCAGCAGTAGCACAGGCATGGTTAGGCAGTATGCGTAACTGTGCCCCTACAGGCAGATTAGGAAGCTGTGCATCACTGCCTGCTCGAACAGAGATCGTGCCGTGCTCCTGATTGGCAGCACCAAGGATCAAATCCGGGATGATGTGACCATTGACCTCGCATACCAACCCATAGCCCTGATCAACGGCTTGTGTTGCAGTGCCTCGATCACGCGACAAAGCCATCCAGCCTGCATCAACCAAGATCCAGCCCTTTTCTTTTTGATGACCGATCACCGTAGTTAAAACCGAAAGCGCAATATCTTCGACACTGCAAACACCTATGCCTGCCATTACAAGGTCAAAGAACGTATATACGCCTGCACGCAGTTCAGTGACGCCTTCCAAATTTTGTGCGGCATGGGCTGTTGGGGTCGAGCCAACGCTTACAATCGGGCATACGAATCCCGCCTGCCGTAAAGCTGTCGCAGCAGACGTTGTAGCGAGACGTTCAAGTTCTGCAAATTGCGCATGTTCTTCCCTACCTACAACTCCGTAACTCTCGCCCGCATGGGTCAGAACACCGCGAAGTTCCGCCCCTCCTTGTTCCAAAATCTCCGCAATTTTAAGGAGCGCGGGGCTCTGAGGCAAAACGCCTCCTCTGTGTCCGTCGCTGTCGATTTCAATCAAAACAGGAATTGTTTGCCCTGTCTCAGTGCATTTTGATGCGACGGCGGTTGCCTGATCAACGGAATCGAGCAGGATTGAAAGGTCACAACCGCTTTCCCGAATTGCCAGTACACGATCCAGCTTCTGCGGCGCAATTCCAACAGCATAGAGAATGTCTCCAACACCAGCCTTGGCAAACAGTTCCGCCTCGCTCAGCGTAGATACTGTTGCTGGTCCGATACCGTCATCCAGTACCCGCCGGGCGACGTCCACCGATTTTCCGGTTTTTAAATGGGGGCGGAGCTGAACGTCCAATGCTTTCGCGCGCATGCGCAGCCGGGTAACATTTACTTCAAGGCGCGCTGTATCCAGTAACAGGCACGGGGTCTTTAAGCGGGTAAAGTCAAATTTTTTATACGCCACGGATTGCAACCTTTCGTATTCACTTCAACCACTATGCATGACCTAATCTACAATTAGTATTTACATAAACTAAGTCTATCATTAAGTTTAATCTTAATGGTTGGTTCTCAAGATCTATCTTTCTTTGCTGCAATTTCACGTGCATCTTCACTTGCTGAAGCTGCGCGGGCATTGAATGTGACTGCTCCGGCTGTGTCACAGCGACTCAAACAGTTGGAAGAAAAGTTGGGGGCGAAACTTATAGATCGCGTACGAGGGGCGATCTGTTTAACATCAGAAGGTGAACTTCTGTTATCATGCGCGACGGGAATTTTGGCGGACATAGATGTCCTCAACGCCACATTCATGGATCGACGCAAATCTGTATTCGGCACTTTACGTATAATTGCCCCGCTTGGTTTTGGACGCGAACATGTTTCCGCCATCATGGCAAAGTTCAAAACACAACATCCACAAGTATCGATATGCCTGAACCTTTCGGATTCACCGCTTATGGACGCACGAAATGAACCGTGGGATGTGATCGTAAATATTGGCAAACTCCCGGATTCCTCGATGATCCAACAACGCCTTGCATCTAACCGAAGGGTGCTGTGTGCTGCGCCAAAGTACCTCGAAACTCACGGCTACCCAAGGCATCCCAAAGATTTGGCCAACCATGCTTGTGGGGTTATTAGGGAAAACGAAGACGACGTAACGCTCTGGACTTTCCTAAGCTCAAATGGAACCGATGTAGAAAAGAAAACAACATATCGGGTTATTCCGTCGTTTGCATGCAACGATGGCGAGGTTGTGAAGAATTGGGCAAAGTGGGGTATGGGGATAATCGAGCGTTCCGAATGGGACGTGGCCAGCGATTTTGTGTCGGGCGATTTGATCGAAGTGATGGCGAATTATCGTCTACCCAATGCCGATATCGTGGCACTTGCCAGCCAGAAGACACTGCGTGTCGCCCGGACACAGCATTTCTTGGATTTTTTAAGGAAAGAGATTTCTGCTCAAGTTTCGGGCGGGTGGCTTTGCAAGCGGGTATAACGACGCGAGATTAGATAAGCCCAACAGCACAAACGTTAAAAAAATCTGCTACGCATTGGTAGCGGACATTAAGGCCAGTAGGCGGAACGGCAGTTTTGTCCGCATAGCGGACGTTGGACTGAAGGTATTTAATGCACATAAAAGGTCCCATGTGTCTGATTTAACATGGTAATGCGTGGGCGATCGCCCGCCCTACGCCACCAACGCTTTCATACCCATATCCAGAAACTTTTTGCGGCGATCCGCGATCAGTTTCTTGCCGGATTTGCCGTTCAGGCTTTTCAGCATCTTGGCAATCTCTTTACGCACGTTTTCCATGGTTTGCGTTTTGTCGCGCTGGGCACCGCCCATTGGTTCTGGAATAACCACATCCGCCACGCCGAGTTCTTTTAAATCCTGCGCGGTCATGCGCAACGCTTCGGCCGCTTCGCGCATTTTTTCGGCGTCTTTCCACAGGATGGATGCGCAGCCTTCGGGTGAAATCACGGAATATACCGAATGTTCCAGCATGGCCAACTTGTCGGATGATGCAAAGGCCACCGCCCCGCCGGATCCGCCTTCACCGATGATCACGGACACCAACGGTACACCAACTTGCAGGCATTTTTCAGTGGAGCGTGCAATCGCTTCGGATTGACCGCGTTCTTCGGCACCTTTGCCGGGGAATGCGCCCGGTGTGTCGATCAATGTGATGATCGGCAGGCCAAAGCGGTCGGCCATGTCCATCAGGCGGATCGCTTTGCGGTACCCTTCGGGGCGTGACATGCCGAAATTGTGGTGCAGGCGCGACGCGGTATCATTGCCCTTTTCATGACCGATCACCACAACGGGTTGATCATTGAAACGGGCAAGGCCGCCCATAATGGCACTGTCGTCGGCAAAATTGCGATCACCCGCAAGCGGGGTATATTCGGTAAAAATCGCGTTGATATAATCCGAGCAATGCGGGCGATCCGCGTGGCGTGCTACCTGACATTTACGCCAAGGGGTCAGATCTTTGTACATCTTTTGCAGCAGCTTTTCCGCCTTTTTATCCAAGGCAGCGGCTTCTTTTTCCACATCGACATCATCTTCGCTTTGATGCGCCATCGCCCGCAATTCAGCAGCTTTGCCTTCGATTTCGGCCAATGGTTTTTCAAATTCCAGATAGTTCTTCATGGGATCGTCCTGATGTTATACTCGCAGACCTTTATGGCGTTCCTAGGCAGGGGATGCAACGGTTTATGGGTGGGTTTTGGTGACTGTTATACGCATTCATATACAAGCTGCCCTTGTATAATTGCGTGCCATGTAAAATTATGGCTAGATATGGTATGAGGGTAAATCTTATTGAATTCACTTAATTGAGATGATTATAAAAAATGATGCGTTTTTTAAAAATATTTCTTTTTGTTGCGAATGGTGTGCATTTCTTACTTTTCCTCACGGCCTT
>JGI24723J26617_10002164_pt1 | contig 16031 bp, 16 predicted proteins | sample Cruoilmetagenom6_FD_26617 | JGI IMG/M metagenome (IMG submission 26617)
CAACTGTTGCCGAAGAGGCGGACACCCTTGCCTCACGGCTCAATTTCCTTGCGACGGTCGGGTCCGTTGCACCGTTTGTGGGTCTGTTTGGCACGGTCTGGGGCATTATGAACAGCTTCTTCCAGATCGGCCAACAACAAAATTCCTCGCTCGCCGTGGTCGCGCCGGGTATTTCCGAGGCGCTGTTTGCCACGGCGCTTGGTCTGTTTGCTGCGATACCCGCGGTGATTGCCTATAACCGCTTTTCTCATGGTGTGAATTCGCTTGAAGCGCGCTTGCAGCGCTTTGCGGACCGGTTCCATGCGGTGATTTCCAGCCAGCTGGAGCGGGGCTGATGGCAATGGCGATGCCCTTCGCGCGCCGGACCAAGCGTGGCGGTCGCGGTGCCCGCGCGCCGATGGCCGAAATCAATGTCACGCCGTTCGTCGATGTCATGCTGGTCCTGCTGATCATTTTCATGATTACCGCGCCGTTGCTGAAAGCCGGTGTACCGATCGAGTTGCCTGAAAGCCGGGCCAAGGCGCTGTCTGAGGAGCGATTGCAAGTCAGCCTGAATTTACAAAGTGACGGAGCACTGTTCATTGATGAACAGCAGATTTCGTTTGCCAGCTTGCCGGATGCGCTGGCCCGGTTGCCGCGCGATGCCGATGGCAAGGGGCCGCTTGTCACCCTGCGCGCTGACAAGGCCCTGGATTACGGTACCGTGATGGGCGTGATGGGCGAACTCAACCGCGCCGGTCTTACTTCGATTTCGCTGGTAACCCGTGCTTCTGCAAGGGTTTCCGGCACAGTTGAGCCGCTCAGCGACGGTTCAGACGAGGGACAATAGGCCACTGGCATGGCAACTTCCGCGCTCACCAGAGAGGAAGGTTTCGGGCTGGCAATATCGATTGCGGGTCACGTTGCGCTACTTGCATTCCTGGTGATGCGCCCGTCGGCAGATGACATTGTGATCCCACCCGAGCGCATCGAAGTGACCTTGAGCGACGAGATCGGACTGGTTTCCACGTCTCCCGACCCGTTTGAAGCCGCAGCCCCCGACGTTGCCCCGGTGATCGGTGAGGCAAGCGAGCCAATGCCGGAAGCTATCGAAAGCACTCCGCAATCAGTGACACCCGCTGTCCGGCCAAAGCCGACACCGCGCGTTACAGCCCGGCCGAGACCACGCCAAACGGCGCGCGCCACACCTCGGCCAAAGCCGCCAACGCGCCCCGCTCCGCGCCGGACCGAACGATCGGGAGGCAGCCGGATCGGAAGCGATTTCCTTGAGGGTTCTGACAGTTCGCGGGCAACCGGACGATCTTCCTCGCCGCGCGCTGCCGGTATCGGGCCGCGCGTTCGCTCGGCGCTTTCAGGCGCGATAACCCGGCAGCTCAAGCCGCACTGGACCGCGCCCCAAGGCGCTGACGCTGAAAAACTGGTCACGATACTTGCATGGACGCTTGACGCCGATGGCAGCCTTTCAGGGCGGCCACGAGTCTTGCGCCAGCTGGGCATCAATGACGCCAATCGTGCGCAGGCAGATCGTCATGCAGAGCAAGCCGTGCGTGCTGTGCAGCTTGCGTCACCTTTCAATCTGCCGTCCGAGTACTACGATGGATGGAAACGCATCCGTTCATTCCGGTTCGACAAGGGACTTTCGCAATGATCACCAGGTTCTTCGCTTTTGCTGTTTCACTGCTGCTGTTGGCTGCCGCACCGGCGTTCTCGCAAGTGGTGGAACCTGAACCGGTAGCGACAGAGCAAGCCGGTGGTGATCTTGAAATGGGCGGNCCNCANGACGGGGAGGGGGGGCTGACAGGATCNGTCACAGATGACCGAGACTGGCAGGATATCGGNCTTGCGATCACNACGTTTGCCACCGATGTCGATCGCCCGACACNTGCCAGCGCGGGCTCGACTGCGGCGCTTGGCCGCGCGATGTCCCAGATTATTGCCAGCAATTTGCGCAACAACGGGCTGTTCAAACCTTCCGGGCCGGGCGGATTGCCCCAGCCGACATATCAGCAGATTCCCGCGCCCGATTTTCCGGCCTGGTCGCTGCGCAGCGCCGACATGCTTGTCCAGGGCTATGTGCGCGGCGGGCCGGGCGAACAGATAACCGTTGGTTGCTACCTCTATGACGTTCTCCTGAAGCAGCAGCTTGCAAAGGCTGGCTGGGTTGTCGCTCCGGGAGACTGGCGGCGCGCGGCGCACAAGTGTTCGGATATGGTCTATTCGCGCCTCTCAGGAGAGAGCCCGTTCTTTGACAGCCGGATCGCCTATATCGCCGAAACCGGGCCTAAAGACCGCCGGATCAAGAGATTGGCAGTGATGGATTCGGACGGCGCCAATCACCGTTACCTCACCAGTGGGCAAGCAACCGCGCTCACCCCGCGCTATTCACCGGATTATTCCTCGATCCTGTACCTGTCCTATCTCAATGGCAATCCAAGCATCTACGTTTATGATCTTGGGACCAATCGCCAACGGCTGGTGACCCGCAGCAATAACCCCACGTTTGCGCCGCGGTGGTCGCCTGACGGCAACTGGATCCTCTATTCGATGGCGATTGGCGGAAACACCGACATCTATCGCGTCCCGGCTCGTGGCGGGAGCAGCCAGCGACTTACCAACACGCCCGGTATCGATATTGGCGGGAGTTTCTCGCCCGATAGTCGCAAGATTGTGTTCGAAAGCGATCGTTCCGGCGCGCAGCAGATCTATGTGATGAACGCGGACGGTTCGGGCCAGCGCCGGATCAGCTTTTTCGGCGGCCGTGCTGCGACGCCTGAATGGAGCCCGCGCGGCGACCAGATCGCGTTCACTCACATTGCCGGCAATTTTCGCGTGGCAGTAATGCGACCGGGCGGCGGCGGCTTGCGCCATCTTACGAACAGCTGGCAGGACGAGGCGCCGACATGGGCTCCCAACGGCCGGATTATCCAGTTTTTCCGCACTGCACGCGGGTCTGGCAAGGCGGGGCTTTGGCAAGTCGATTTGACTGGCCGGAACGAGCGCCGACTGCCAACTCCGGTGGGTGCATCCGATCCCGCGTGGGGACCAGTCAGGCCCTGAATTGATTGACTCTGTTTGCGATTTCTCGAAACTTGCATCAACTTGACTGAGTTCACTAACGCTTCACCTGCCTAATTGTCTGCCCCGAAAGGAGACTGCAATGCCCGCTACATACAAATCCGGTGCGATTGTCCTGTTGATTGCCGGCTCAGCGGCTTTGTCTGCCTGTGCAAGCCGCGCTCCCCAAGACCTGCCGCCAGCTCCGGGACCGACAACCCCGACGCAGACCAGCAACCAGCCGCTTGGACCAACGCCGGGTAGCCAGTCCGATTTTGTTGCGCAGATGGCGGGCGATGACACGATCTATTTCGATACTGACCAATACAACATCGATTCGCAGGATCAGGCCGCGCTGTCCAGACAAGCGCAGTGGCTCCTCCAGTATCCTGTAAAACGCGTCACGATTGAGGGGCACTGCGATGAACGCGGAACGCGCGATTACAATTTGGCCCTTGGTGAACGCCGGGCAAATGCGGCGAAGAATTATCTTGTCAGTCTGGGGGTCAACGCCGCTCAATTGACGACAGTAAGCTATGGCAAGGAGCGACCGATTGCGTTGGGATCGAACGAGACATCGTGGTCAAGAAACCGCCGCGCGGTGACGATCACGATTGACTGACGGAAAAGCTGGAGCGGCTAGGGAAGCTTGATTTGCCGCCACGGATCAAGGAGCGTGCTCGGCCCAGCAATGGAAGCGGGGGCGTTCAGGTCTTGAGCAGCAATGGGCGCGCGCACGGAATCGCTGCCGAACAACACGTAGATCGACATCATCAGTATGGAAAAGCTGGCTGAAACTGCCAGACGGTCGCTCATTTCCGATTCCTCGTAAAGTTAATCTANCTTAGCATAAGCCAGGTTGGTATATATTGCAACGCAACATTTAGCTTACCGGACTTAATGACAGATGAAGGACAAACAAGGCTTGCACTGCCCCGGCGGGGCAGCCTAACCCTGCCTGCATGAGCAAACCTCGCCGAACCAATGACTGGGGCTTTCCACGCTGGCGCGGCTATGAGGCCGGGCGCGAGGCTGTGAACATCCGGCTTTGCGACCGGGCCGGCTGTACCCAACCGGGTGATTGCCCGGCGCCAAAGTCACCCAACAAGCCTGATCGCTGGTATTTCTGCCAGGTCCATGCCGCAGAATACAACAAGGGTTGGGATTACTTTGCCGGTCTCGACGCCGAGGAAGCGGCCGGCCGCGAGGCCGATGAGAAATCGGAAAATGCAGGTTACAGCGAATCGGCCCACTATGGCTGGGCCAGTTCCGGCGATGGCACACGCAGCCGTGATGAACTGCGCGCGCTTGATTTGCTGGGCCTCGAAACCGACGCAGAATTCGACGACATCAAAAAGGCATGGCGCGCCAAGGCCAAGGAAGTCCATCCCGATGTCAAACCGGGTGACGAGGAAGCTGCCAAGGCTTTCCAGGCTTACCAGTTGGCCTATGACGTCTTGCGGCAGGCCGAGGAACGGCGAGAGTGGCGCGGTTAGTTAGGCCNTGGCTGGTTCAGCAGCAGCATCCGTGTCGTTGTTAGAGCTCTTTAGGCGCATTCTGCGCTTCGTCCCGCAATTCACTGGCGACAGGCGACACTGGAAACCAGCTGTCGATGCTTGAGGCAAGATCTGCCGAACCGTCCACTACCAATGCACCTGCAGGCTGCCGATGCGCAGGCTCTCATGAGAGTTTCCTGAAACGCTGACAGGCGAGAATGCTGGCGCGCGGGATCACGTCTCGCGCGTCTGCCTATGTGAGATCAGACCAGCTGGGCCACTACCCACACGACAGCGACGATCATGAAGCCGCCCGCGATATCGAGCAGCAGTCCCGCCTTGATCATGTTCGGCAAGTGTATGCGTCCTGTTGCCCATGCAATCGCGTTGGGGCCGGTGCCTGCGGGCAGCATGAAGCCCCAGCTGGCGGCAAGCGCGGCGGGTATTGCCAGCAACATCGGGTCCGCGCCGAGCGCCGCAATCAGGCTGGCCACGACTGGTATGATACCGCTTGCGGTTGCGACATTGCTGGCAAATTCGGTGATGACAATCACCATTGCGACAATCGCCAGCGCCACGATTGGCAACGGGACCGAGGCAAGCGGAAGCAGTGACTGGCCCAGCCAGTCGGCAAGGCCCGATGCCCCCATGCCCGCGGCAAGCGCCAGGCCTCCGCCAAACATCATGATCACGCCCCACGGCGCCTTGTCGGCTTCTTCCCACACCAGCAGTGGACGGCCCGTGCCATCTGGGATCAGAAACAACGCAAGCCCTGCGGCAACGGCAATTGTCCCATCGGTCAGCGATCCTTCTGGCAATAGCGGTGCGATCAGCGGGCTGAACATCCAGAGGAAAAAAGTTATCGCAACTATTGGCACCAGCCGCCGTTCCGGTGCGCTCCAGGTGGATTCGCAGCACACCGCTTGCCGGGCGGCCTGGCTATCGAATGGATGGGAGGCAACGTGTTGGGTCCTGGCAATGATCCCGGCGGCAAGCGGGACGCCCAGGATTACAACGGGAATGCCGAATGCACTCCACAATGCAAAGCTGATCTTCACATCAAGGATCGAATCGAGCAGTCCAACCGCGATGGCATTGGTGGGGGATCCGACAATCGTGCCCAGTCCGCCGATCGATGCGGCAAAGGCGATCCCCATCGGCAAAGCGCCGGCGAGTCCCTCACGCTCTTCGGGATCGAGCCCGCCGCCTGCCAGCACCGCAAGTGCCATCGGCATCATGATAAGCGCGGAAGACGTATTCGAGATCGCCATGGACAGGATCGCGGCAGTCAGCATGAAAGCAACCAACAGCCGTGTGGTGCCGCCTTTTGATCCAATACGATCGAGAATCGCCATGGCCAGCCTGCGGTGAAGTCCGGTCCGTTCGATAGCGAGCGCAATGAATGCCCCGCCCAGGATCAGGAACAGGATCGGCGAGTAATAGGCCGATGCGGTTTCCTTTGCGCTCAACACACCGGCAAACGGCAGGATGATGAAGGGCAGCAGCGCTGTGGCAGTAAGCGGTATGGCTTCGCTCATCCACCACGAGGCCATCAGGATGACGAGTCCGGCAACGATCCATGCCTGATCGGACATGCCAGCTGGCGAGGGGAACAACAGTGTAGCGGCAAAGCCTGCCAGGCCAAGCAGCAGTCCGAAGCGGCGAGCGGTCACGCGACTATTTCCTCCCCGCTCAAAACGCGGTGCAACATTGAGTCAGCTCGGTTAGCACGACCTTTCGGCTGGTAGTAGTCTCGATGCTAGGCAACTACTGGTTCGCTCGCTTTGCTGACGTGTTCCGGTCGCAGCAGCCCAGCTGTTCAATGCCACCAGGCATGTTCGATCCGCGGAGCGCGATTCTTGAGATTGTCGGGAAGATACTCCTTTCACAGGTCATGCGGCGGATCGACATGGGCAGCGGCGCTAAAAAAACCGGGCTGAGGTGCCAGTTGTCAATCTTCGAACCACCGATTGCGGGAGATCAGGCGAGCGCCGCGCCGGCATGGGGCTGTAACCGTACGCATCCCCACATTGCCGGACGGCAGCAGGCATGTCATACCAAGATCATGGACGGGGCGGACTTTTCGACACCCAAACGGCTGCGCGTCGGGATCATCATTGCGATCATCCTTATCCATATTGCCATGATTGCCGGTCTGATCCGGGCCTTCGCTCCCGGCATTGCCAGCCAGGTTGTCGACAAGATGGCGGGGGCTTTCACCGTAACCATAACTTCCCCGCCGCCCCAGCCGGAACCTGAACCAGCTCCGCCCGAGAAAGAAGGCGCTGCTGCGCCGGTTGGCAAGAAAGCGAAACCCAAGAAAGAGACTGCGCCTGAACCCAAAGTGGTCGTAGCCAAAAAGCTGGCACCCAAAGTGGCCTCGACCGGCAATGATGTGCGTTCAGGCGCTGGCGACGAGGGCGAGGGCACTGGCGCAGGCGGCGAAGGGCAGGGGACGGGATCGGGTCGCGGCGGCGATGGTCAGGGCGGTGGCGGCGCAGCCAGGGCGGTCAAGATCGCGGGAGATATCAATTCGGCGCGCGACTATCCCAAGAAGAGCCGGGAGCAGCGGCTTGGCGATCATGTTATTGTTGCGCTGACAGTCGGCGCTGATGGGCGCGTGAAGAACTGCCGTGTGCACCGTGCGAGCCAAGATCCCGAGGCGGACCGGATCACGTGCCAGCTTGCGACGCAGCGGTTTCGCTTCAAGCCTGCAACCGATAGAAGAGGTCGTGCGGTGCAATCGGTCTTTGGTTGGCAGCAGCGCTGGTTCAAACCGGGCAAAAACTGATCGACATCCTTAAAGAAATAGCCATTTTGCGGCACTAAAGAGATTGCCATGCCAACGATTGTTCCAGTGATTCTGTGCGGAGGAAGCGGGACCCGCCTCTGGCCGCGAAGCCGGGCTACAAAGCCCAAGCCGTTCCTGCCGCTGGTAGGAGACAGCACACTGTTCGAAGCAACGGCACAGCGTTGCCCGTCAGGTGGCGGATTTGCTGCACCGGTTGTTGTGACCGGCGCAAAGCATCTCGGCCATGTCGAAGCCCAGCTTGGTGATGCGAGCGGCGCTGCGATCATCGTCGAACCTGAGGCGAAGAATACCGCCGCCGCGATTGCGCTGGCAGCCTTGCGCCTGCCTGACGATGCAGTGATGCTGGTGTGTCCGAGCGATCACCATATTGGCAATCCGGGTGCATTTGCCGAAGCCGCGCATGCCGCTGCGGCGCTGGCCGGGGACGGCTGGCTTGTCTCTTTCGGAATCGAAGCGAAATCGCCTGAAACCGGATTTGGCTATCTGAAACGCGGCGAGCCAATTGGTGACGTTGGTTTCCGGACCGCGCAGTTTGTTGAAAAACCGGACCTTGAACGCGCGAAGGCATTCCTGACTGACGGTGGCTATGCCTGGAACGGGGGAATTTTTGCTTTTCAGGTGAAAGACTTCATGCGTGAACTTGATAGTCACCGGCCAGATATAGCCCAAGCCGTTCGCCAGTCTGTGACCGAGGGCGAGGAGCAAGGTCAGCGATTTTATCCAGGCGGCGACGCATTTGCGGGGATCAAGGGTGAATCGGTCGATTATGCGGTGATGGAAAATACCAGCCACGCGGCAATGGTGCCAGCCGACATGGACTGGTCGGACATCGGCAACTGGGATGCTCTGCATGAAGCGCGCGACAGCGATGCCAATGGCAACAGCGTGTCCGGCGAGGCCGAGTTGGTCGATTGCCACAATGTGCTGGTCGATACTGATGGGCCGAAAGTATCCGTCATCGGACTTGAAGACGTGATCGTCGTTGTCGATGGCAATGATGTGATGATCACGACACGCGACGGCGTGCAGAAAGTTGGCAAGCTCAAGGGTGCGGTGGACCAATGAGACGCGGGCAATGAACGGCGGCCTGCCAACACGCGAGGTCGAAAAGCCGTGGGGCAAGGATGTTCTCCCACCGCCGTTTGTCGCTCCAGTTGGTAAGCGCATCGGCGAAATCTGGTTTGAGCCGCCAGCCGAACTGCCCGAACTGCTCGTCAAATACATCTTCACCAGCGAGAAACTTTCGGTGCAGGTTCACCCATCGGATAAGCAGACCCAGGCCGCTGGACTTGGCTACCAGGGCAAGGAAGAGTGCTGGCTGGTTATCGACGCGGAGCCGGGGGCAACCCTTGGGATCGGGTTTCACGATTCGCTTGGCCCTGAGGCGATGCGCAAGGCTGCGCTTGACGGTTCGATCGAGCGGCTTTTGGAATGGCACAGCGTCAGACCCGGAGACTTTTTCTACATTCCGGCCGGAACAGTTCATGCCATCGGCCCCGGTGTGAGCCTGATCGAGGTCCAGCAGAACAGCGATATCACTTATCGCCTGTTCGATTATGGCCGCCCGCGGGAACTGCATCTGGAAGAAGCCATCGCAGTTGCTCGCGGTGAGTCTTTCGACGGGGCCCTGCAACAGACTTTGGCGCCGCACGGCTCGCAAACACTTGTCGACGGGCCGCTGTTCCAGCTTGACCAGCTCGATGGCTTTCCCGGTGACGAGATTGGCGAGCGTTATAATGGCCCGCTATTGGTCATTCCGCGTGATGCGCCGGTCCATATCGCTGGTCAGGAAGTGTCATCGGGGCAATGCGGCTTTGCGCGCAGCCTGGCCGAAGTGGAATTCGCCTCGTCCGGCATCTGCCTGATCGCAATGGCCTGCACCCCTTGATCTAAGCGCGTCGCGGCGGCAAAGGAGTAAGCTTCGAAAAGGAGCATGAATTTGTCGAGCATCCATCCCGTCCCGGCCGACTGGGCCAAACGCGCTTATGTCGATGCGGACGCCTACGCTGAAAAATACCGCCAGTCTGTGGAGGAACCCGAAGCGTTCTGGGCTGAGGAATCGAAGCGGATCGACTGGATCAAACCATGGCGCAAACTGAATACCACCAGCTTCAATGCTGAGGATTTCTGCATCGAATGGTTTGCCGATGGCACGCTCAACGCATCGGTCAATTGTGTTGACCGGCACCTTGAGGAGCGGGGCGACCAGCTTGCTATTATCTGGGAGGGCGACGATCCCGACCGTACGCGCAAGATCACTTATCGCGAACTGCACGAACTTGTCTGCCGCGCCGCCAATGCGCTGAGCGCGCTGGGCGTGAAGCGCGGCGACCGGGTGACGATCTACCTGCCGATGATCCCCGAAGCGGCAATCACGATGCTGGCCTGCGCGCGGATCGGCGCGATCCACTCCGTCGTATTCGCTGGCTTTTCGCCCGAGGCGCTGGCTGGAAGGATCAATGATTGCCAGAGCGAGCTTGTTGTCACGGCCGATGGCGGCTTTCGCGGCGGCAAGCTGATCCCGCTCAAAGACAATGTTGATGCGGCGATAAAGGACTGCCCCACCGTCAAGTTTGTCCTGGTCGTGGCTCACGCCGGTAACGAAATCGAGATGGTCGAAGATCGCGACATCAAATGGCACGGCCAGATGCAAATATCGCCTGATCGTGAGCCGGAAGAAATGAATGCGGAAGAGCCGTTGTTCATTCTCTACACCTCTGGTTCGACTGGCACGCCCAAAGGCGTGCTGCACACCACGGGCGGCTATCTCGCCTGGGCAGCGATGACGCATCACTATGTGTTCGATTACCGGCCTGGCGAAGTTTACTGGTGCGCCGCCGATGTCGGTTGGGTCACCGGGCATTCCTATGTCGTTTATGGGCCGCTGGCGAACGGCGCGACTGTCGTGATGTTCGAAGGCGTGCCCAATTATCCCGATCACAGCCGGTTCTGGCAGATCGTCGATCGCTATCAGGTCAACACGTTTTATGGCGCGCCCACTGCGCTGCGCTCGTTGATGCGCGAAGGTGACGACTGGGTGAAGAAGACTGACCGTTCGTCCCTGCGCCTGCTTGGATCGGTCGGTGAGCCGATCAACCCGGAAGCCTGGGAATGGTATTACAATGTCGTGGGCGACGCGCGTTGTCCGATTGTCGATACCTGGTGGCAGACCGAGACCGGCGCGGCGATGATTACGCCGCTACCCGGCGCGACTGACCTCAAACCCGGTTCTGCATCGAAACCGATGTTTGGCGTCGTGCCAGAGCTTGTCGATGGCGAAGGCAAGACGCTTGAAGGCGCCGCCGAGGGTAATTTGTGCATCACTCAAAGCTGGCCGGGTCAGATGCGAACCGTCTGGGGCGATCACGAACGCTTTTTCCAGACGTACTTCAGCACATATCCCGGCAAGTATTTCACCGGTGATGGCTGTCGGCGGGACGAGGACGGGTACTATTGGATCACGGGCCGGGTTGACGATGTCATCAACGTCTCGGGTCATCGCATGGGTACAGCGGAAGTGGAAAGCGCGCTTGTAGCCCACCCCAAGGTCGCAGAAGCTGCAGTTGTTGGCATGCCGCATGACGTAAAAGGGCAGGGCATATATGCCTATGTCACGCTCAACGCGGATGAAGCTGAAAACGATGAGGTCAAGAAGGACCTTGTAAAGTGGGTGCGCAAGGAAATTGGACCGATTGCAACACCGGACGTCATTCATTTCGCGCCAGCGCTGCCCAAGACCCGTTCCGGCAAGATCATGCGGCGCATCCTCAGGAAGATTGCCGAAGGCGATACGTCCAATCTTGGCGATACTTCGACTTTGGCGGATCCTTCGGTTGTCGATACGCTGGTAGCAAGCAGGCGCGGATAAGCGGGTAAGATGTGCCAACACACGGCGCCGGTCTGAAGGGGAAAGGCAGACCAGTGACCCACGGCATTGTGGCGGCGCAGGTTTATTGGATCGCGCTCTGGCTCGCTTGACGCGGCGTATCCGGTCCTTTGCCTCAGGCTGCCATTTGCAGCGGTTCGATTTCGCCCTCAAGATAGAGCTTCTTGGCTTTGGCGCGGCTTAGCTTGCCCGAGCTGGTGCGCGGTAGCGTGCGCGGTGGCACGAGTTCCACGACGCAATTCATACCCGTGATCGAGCGCACCTTTTCGCGGATTTCGCCATGTAGCTTCTTGCGCTCATCATGGTCAGAAATGCGGCAATGGACCAGCACGGCGGGCACTTCTTCGCCATCTCCGGTTTCCAGCGCGAACGCGGCAATGTCACCTTGGTGGAATCCGGGAAGTTGTTCCACTGCCCATTCGATGTCTTGCGGCCAGTGGTTCTTGCCGTTGATAATGATCATGTCCTTGGCGCGCCCGACGATGAACAAGTGGCCATCGACAAGATAGCCCATGTCCCCTGTATCGAGCCAGCCATCGAGCATGCATTCGCTGGTCGCTTCGGGATCGCGATAGTACGAATGCATCAGGCTTGTGCCTCGGCACCAGACCTTGCCGATGCGGTGATCGGCCAGTGCATCTCCGTGTTCACCGCGGATTTCCAGTTCCATTCCGCGCACCACGGCGCCGCAATTGACAATCGCGCGGTAGCGGGCCGGGCGGGAAAGATCGCGCGGGGAGCCGGACAGCCGCTCTTCCTCGACCAATTCGACGCGGATGCCGTCGCCGGGCGGCATCAGGGTAACGGCCAGAGTCGATTCCGCCAGGCCATAGCTTGGCAAAAATGCACTGGCTTTGAAGCCTGCGTCGGCGAAGCAGTTTACAAAGTTCTGCATGACGTCAGGGCGGATCATGTCAGCACCGTTGCCTGCGATCCGCCAGCGTGTGAGGTCAAATCGTTCGGCGACGTTGGTCTGGCTGGACACACGGCGCGCGCAAATGTCGTATCCGAATGTTGGTGAGAAGCTGACCGAATCGCCCAAATTGCGGCTGATCAGGTCAAGCCATGCCAGAGGGCGGCGGGCAAAATCTTCGGTCTTGAGGAAATCGACTGAAAACTGGTTGCCAATCGCCGAGAGGAAACAGCCGACAAGGCCCATGTCGTGATACAAGGGCAGCCAGCTGATGCAGCGGTCCTTGGGGGCGATCTGCATACCGTGGCTGTGCCCGGCAAGGTTGGCAAGCAGCGCGCGATGCGTGATCGCAACGCCATGGGGGAAACGAGTCGATCCGCTGGAATATTGCAGGAAGCAGATATCGTCGGGATCGGTCTGCGGCAGCGCTGTCTCGATTGCTGCTTGTTTGGCGAAGGTTTCCCAGGCCAATCCGGTGCAGCCCTGACGCTTTGCAGAGGCGCTTGCCATTGCTTCCAGCTCTTCAGGGTAAAACAGGATTTTCGGCTCTGCGCTTTTCATCTGTACCGCGATCTGGTCGATGTAGTTGTCCTTGCCGCCAAAGCTGGTTGGCAGGGGCAGGGGAACCGGCCATGCACCGGCATAGATCGCGCCGCAGAATAGGGCCGCGAATTCCGGACCGGTTTCGGCCACAATCGCAATCCGGTCGCCTGGTTTGATGCCGCTGGCAACAAGACGCCAGGCCATCGCCAGCGCGTCGCCGCGGAGTTCGGAAAACGGGTAAGGGCGGATCAGTTTGCCGCGCGGATCGTGGAAATTGAATCCTCGCGTGCCTCTTGCGGCATAGTCGATAGCTTCGCCAAACGTGGAAAAATCGGCAAGTCGGCGCGGGAGATCATCCTCATTCGGCGTGGGAACGAGTTCCTGATCACTGTTCGGCACCTTCGTTTCGGTGTCGTTCATTCTTCAAATACCCGTTGTTGTTGAGACGCTTGCGATAGAAAATTCATAATTCAGTCAAAGTGTGTCACATGCACTATGGTTAAAACTTCCCTTCCGCAGGGTTCCCACTTCTAATCGGACTGTGGCACGAATAGGGCAAGATGGTGCGATCCCGCCGCAATCCGAAACCGCTCGACGCGACCAAGCTCGAGGAACTGGCGCTGGCTTATGTCGCGCGGTTCTCGACCACGCGCGCCAAACTTGAGGTTTATCTGGCGCGTAAATTGCGTGAGCGGGGCTGGGAAGGTGAGGACGAGCCGCCTGTCTCAAGCTTGGCAATGCGCTTTGTCGAGGCGGGATATATTGATGATGCCGCCTATGCGCGGGCCAAGGCCGACAGTTTGCTGCGGCGCGGCTATGGCAAACGCCGGGTCGGACAGGCGTTGACGGCGGCCGGTGTCGAAGAGCAGGTTCGGGCAATGGCAAGCCCGCGTGAGGTTGAGCAACGCAGTTCTGCCAAGGCGCTGGCCAAAAAAAGAAAGTTTGGTCCGTTTGGCGGTACGGCCTCTGACCGTGCGATGCGGCAAAAGCAGATTGCTGCGATGTTGCGGGCAGGGCACGTGATGGACCACGTATTGTACGTCATCGATGCGCAGAACACAGAAATGGTCGATGCCTGGATCGAAGAAGCAGCGGAAGAGGAATGATGCACCGAGCGATCGTCAAAGCGACTGTTGTATTGGCAATGTCAGTGGGGATTACGTCCTGTTCGCCCAGTCCCGGCGATGCCGCAGCCAGTGGAGCGCCTGCGGCCCGTGCGGATGCCGGGACGCAATTGCAAAAAAGGCACCGCGAGTCGGGATTGCCCGTGATTCCGCTGACATTGATGAGTGGAGGGCAAGCTATTGAAATATCGGTGGAAGTTGCAAGGAGTCGGGTCGAGCAGGCCAAGGGCCTGATGTTCCGCACCGAAATGGGAGCGAGCGAAGGCATGCTGTTTCCGTTCGAAGAGCCACGCGAGGCGAGCTTCTGGATGCGCAATACCGTCATCCCGCTCGACATCATCTTTGTTGGAACCGACCGCCGGATCCTCAATATCGAAGCCGACGCCGTGCCTTACAGTGAGGACAAGCGCAGATCGGACGGCGTGGCTATCGCCGTGCTTGAGTTGAACGGCGGGCGCGCCGCCGAACTCGGTATCGCACCGGGTGACAAAGTAGACTGGTAGCGGCCATACATTCTTGCGCGCCGTCAGAGGTAAGGCTAACGCGCAGGGCTATGGGATTCCTTTCAAAGATATTCACTTGGTGGAACGGTGCGACGATCGGTACGTTGCTGAACAGTGCGCTTAAGGGCGAACATGTCGGCACGGATGCTCAGGGCAATCGCTATTTCCGTTCGAAGTCCGGCAAACTACCCGATGGGCGTGAGCGGCGCTGGGTCATCTACGAAGGTGCCAACGATGCCAGTCGCGTTCCGTCAGAGTGGCATGGCTGGCTGCATAACAGCTATGACAGCCTTCCTGAAAGCCACTTGCCACCGCCGCGGATATGGGAAGCCGAATATACACCCAATGCAACCGGCACGGCCGCTGCGTATCGCCCGCAAGGTGCGCTTGAAAGAGGCGGAAAACGCGCCGGCGCAACAGGCGACTACGAAGCCTGGTCTCCGGATTCCTGAGACTACGATGCGCCGGGCGAGTGCCCTCCTGCTNGCTATCTTGCTCGCNGCGTGCGGGTCAGAGTCGTCCGAAAGCCCGCAAGCGAAAGGCGATGATCCTGGAGCGAAGGCAGGATCGAGCCGAAGTGCCAAGCCGACTGCTGAGTCCGGACAGGTCGCAAAGAACGAAAACGGGCTCGGTACGCCGAACAAGGACCGCATCGCGACGTTAGGACTGCTCAACAAGCGCAATAACCTGACCAAAGACCTGGTGATGAAGACCGGTGAGTCGCGCCGGGTCGGGAACATTATAGTCAAACTGGATAGCTGCGAGCGGACTGCTCCGTGGGAAACCGCCGAGGAAGAGGGCGCGTTTGTCCAGATATTCATTCATGAACGACCTGCGCCGAAACAGGATGTTGTCTGGCGCAAGGTCTTTTCGGGCTGGCTCTTCAAGAATGCACCGGCGATCAATGTCCTTGAACACCCGGTCTATGATGTCTGGGTCAAGAAATGCGCGATGAATTTCCCGGGTGATGAGCCCAGGCCAGCCGCCTCTGCCTCGTCAAGNAACGCCAGGAAGCCATCGGGCANCGCCAGCGGTGCTTCCTCGCCATCGGAATAAGGGCGCTGGGCCGCGTTGAGTTTGGCCAGGTAGCGTTGCTGGCTGATTTCCGATGCGCCAAGCGATTCCAGATGAGCAGTCATGAACTGGCAATCAAGTAATTCCGCGCGCGCGCGTATCAGAGCTGCGACCAGCCATGACAGCGCGACTTTCGAAGCATCACTGACATGGGAAAACATGCTTTCGCCGCAGAATACGCGGTCGAACCCCACACCGTACAGCCCGCCGACAAGCTGCCGCTTCCCGTCATCCTGGGTTTGCCAGCATTCAATCGAATGAGCCCAGCCAAGCCGGTGCAGGTTTTCATAACTGGACTGGATGTAATGGCTGATCCAGCTGCCGTCCTCTTCCCCCGCTCGCGTCATGGCGCATTGCTCGATAACGCTCGTGAACGCCTCGTTGCAGGTCACGTAAAATCGACCGCGCTTTAACGTGCGCGCCAGCGACTTCGAAAGATGGAACTGTTGCAGGGGGATTGTGGCCCGGTTGCGCGGCTCTATCCAAAAAACTTCAGGGTCGTCGCGATAGTCGGCCATCGGGAATATCCCGCTGCGATAAGCGAGAAGCAGGATGTCCGCTTCGATGATTTTTGTCCTGGCCGGGGCATGCATGGCCAGCACTGTAGCAAAATTGTTTGACCTGGA
>JGI24723J26617_10002165_pt1 | contig 16029 bp, 15 predicted proteins | sample Cruoilmetagenom6_FD_26617 | JGI IMG/M metagenome (IMG submission 26617)
CATATAAAAATGAGAGATATTAACCTTTATATTTCAACGGTACGTGTACTATTTTTTTAGTTTCAAAAAAGTCTTCCGTATAATAATCTGAAATATTATAAATAGTTGCTTTTGGGTAATCTTGTAATTCTTCCGCTAAATCACCTCCTTTTAAATAGATAATACCATTTTTAAGGGCATGGTTTTGTTTTTTAGCAACTCTAGCTTTTACCCAATGTACAAAAGTAGGCATTGCTGCTACTGCTCTACTCACAATAAAATCGTAGGTATCTTTAATTTCTTCTACTCTACAATGCGTGGTTTTCACATTTTCTAAACCTAAACCTTCTGCGACTTCTCGAACCACATTTAGTTTTTTATTAATACTATCCACTAAATGAAAAGAACATTCTGGATACAAAATAGCTAAAGGTATTCCTGGGAAACCTCCACCAGTACCAACATCCATTATTTTAGTCTTCGGTTTAAAATCAATGACTTTTGCAAGAGCTAAAGAATGCAATACATGACGTAAATAGAGTTCGTCAATATCTTTTCTAGACACTACATTAATCTTTAAATTCCAGTCTTGATACAAAGCTTCTAACTTGGTAAATTTATCAATCTGATCTTCTGTAAGGTTTGGAAAATACTTAAGAATTAGCTCCATGGTTTTTAATTTTGCACAAAAGTAGATAAATTATTGTGCATTTTTATGAAAATATTATTAAGATGCACGTCATTATTATTTATCTTTGTTTTCCTAATAGATACTTGTATTTATTAGTTTTAATACAGTAAAAAATAATAGCATGACAAAACAAACAATAACTTTTTCAAGAACAGACTCGGCAAAGTTTTTTAAAACACTTAACAAACGTGTTAACAATTACTTTAAAGAGAATAAAATTAAAAAGACCGGTAATTGGAAGTTATATATTAAAGCCATAGTAATGTTTACTTTACTTCTTGGTCCTTTAGTAGTATTATTAACCGTTGATTTACCAACTTGGCTTCAAATCATCTCTATGATGGTTATTGGNATTGGAATGGCTGGAGTAGGAATGAATGTAATGCATGATGCAAACCACGGTTCTTTCTCTAGTAAAAAATGGGTAAATAAATTAATGGGAAGCAGCATACATATTTTAGCTGGTAACGATTACAACTGGAAAGTACAACACAATGTATTACACCATACTTATACTAATATTCAAGGTCACGATGAAGATATTGATGCAGGAAGAATTATTCGTTTTTCCAAACATTCTAAATGGTTGAAAATTCATCAATACCAAAAATATTATGCCTTTTTATTATATGGTTTACTAACTGTAAACTGGGCTATTACTACAGATTTTAAACAAACTTACGTGTATTTAAAAAGGAAATTATCTTACGGTGAATTTCCAAAACCAGCTACACAATGGACCAAGTTAATTATTGGTAAGATATTATATTACTCTATTTGGGTTGTATTACCAATAGCTATGGGTTATGCTTGGTGGCAAGTATTAATTGGCTTTTTAATCATGCATTATACCGCAGGAATTATCTTAAGTGTTGTTTTTCAATTAGCACACGTAATGCCTAATACAGACATGCCAATTCCTGATGAAGCTGGAAACATGAAAAATACTTGGGCAATTCACCAACTATTTACTACTTCTAATTTTTCACCAAAAAACTGGTTAGTAGAATTTTATACAGGAGGTTTAAACAGACAAGTAGAACACCACTTATTTGCTCATATTAGTCATGTTCATTATAAAAACATAGCGAAAATTGTTAAAGATACTGCGCATGAATTTAGCTTACCATACAATGAATACAAAACGATGTGGAAAGCAATAGGAGAACATTATCAACAATTAAAAGTGTTAGGTCAAAAACCTAGCATGGCTTAACTCATTTTTTTTGCACTTCAAAACAACACTTCATAAATGAATCCACTTTCAGAAAGAATAATAAACATGTCTACTTCTGCCACTTTAGCTATGGCAGCAAAAACTAGAGAATTAAAAGCAGAAGGAAAAGATATTATTGGTTTAAGTCTTGGGGAACCAGATTTTAATACTCCTGATTTCATTAAGGACGCTGCAATACAAGCAGTAAAAGAGAACTATAATTCGTACTCACCAGTAGATGGTTATGTAGACTTAAAAGAAGCGGTAATCACAAAGTTTAAACGCGATAATAATTTAACGTATACGTTACCACAAGTAGTAGTTTCTACAGGTGCGAAACAATCTTTATATAACATTGCACAAGTAATGTTAAACAAAGGAGACGAGGTAATTTTACCTTGTCCGTATTGGGTAAGTTACAGTGATATTGTAAAGGTTGCTGAAGGAGTTCCTGTAGAAGTAAAAACCTCTATAGATACAGATTTCAAAATGACAGCCNAACAATTAGAAGCTNCCATTACACCAAAAACAAAAATGCTTTGGTTTAGTTCTCCTTGTAATCCAAGTGGTTCTTTATATAGTAAAGAAGAACTAGAAGCTTTGGCTTCTGTTTTAGTAAAGCATCCAAATATTTATGTCGTTTCTGATGAAATTTACGAACACATAAACTACACCGGAAAACCACACGCAAGTATGGCTGGAATTGAAGGTATGTTTAACAATACAATTACCGTAAACGGTGTTTCTAAAGCTTTCGCCATGACTGGTTGGAGAGTTGGATTTATTGGTGCTCCAGATTGGATTGCACGTGCTTGTAATAAAATGCAAGGACAAGTAACTAGCGGAACAAACTGTATAGCGCAACGTGCTGTTATAACGGCTTTAAANGCAGACCCAAGTGTTGTAAAATACATGATAGACGAGTTTAAAACACGTCGTGATATGGTTTTAGATTTATTGGATGGTATAGAAGGTTTTAAAACCAATACGCCAGAAGGTGCATTCTATGTATTTCCAGATGTTTCNCATTTCTTTGGAAAGACTTTACGAGGAAAAACAATAAACAATGCTACCGATTTTTCATTATATCTTTTAGAAGAAGCGCTAGTAGCAACGGTAACAGGAGATGCTTTTGGTGACAAGAACTGTATTCGTATTTCTTACGCTGCAAGTCAAGAGCAAATTAAAGAAGCTATAAAACGTATTAAAGAAGCGGTTAGTTAATTCTATCCCTATACAATTTAAAAGAGGCTATTATAACAATTGTTATTAATAGCCTCTTTTTTTTATACCATTACCAGTAAAAATAAAAGCAAAGTAATCACCAAACATACGAGATAATAAATGGTTTCTTCTCTATTCTGAATTCTCATTTGCAAACGTATTCTTTCTAAAATTTAGGGTGTCGCTTTCGGGAAATTATACAAGGATTCTGTTTTAGTGTTTTTACCAAAAAACGGAATCGTAATTTTATTTTTTAAACGTCTAATATTTTCATTATTCTGCAACGTTAATAGCATGGATTCTCCTAAAGGCATAGTGTTATATATAAATAATAATTAGTGTTATTAAAATGCTAAAAAGGAAGCCAAAAACAAGCATTCGTTTTAATCTTAATTGTTTGTTTTCCCGTTGTAAACGATCTTCAATTTTTTTCAAATCTACTTCGGTTGCAGTATTCGGAAACTCAAGTTTTACACTAGTACAGCTTCCAACAAAAGATTTACGTTTACTGCGTTGTGAACGCATTTTTTCGTTATTCTTAAGAATAGTAATCATTGATTGTGCAGAACCACCAAATCCCATAATTTCCAGGTTTTAAAAGTGAAACATTAAATTTTAGACAATAGAAGTGCATGATAAGAATGTAGATTCTCATTTTCTATTTAAATACTATAAAAGATTATTTTGAGGTTAGCTCAAAAGATCATCAGTTAACAATCCAGTAAAAAGCTTTATATATATATGTAGTACTTTTTATTAAAATGTTACACTTTTAAAAGGAAATAGATCTTTATTCTTCTAAAAACCTATGCTACAGCAATAAGAAATGCTATAAAAAATAAGGATACTTTTAATACCGTTTCTATACTACAACAGGTATTGAATTGTCTACTTTTTAATCGTTGTCTAATTCCGAAAATAGAATTCGAAGAAACTTTTCTAAAGTTACTGTTTACTATCTGTTGGTAGTTCGAGTTTAAAAAACCTAAAGGTTGGTTTACAGTGTCATTTACTCTTGTGGGAAGTGGGTCTGAATCGTTGTTACTTAATACTAATTCCATGATTGATGATTTAATTGGTTTGTATAATAAAGACGAACCAATTTTAAAATTGTTACAGTACAAATAACCTTGAAACGTTACAATAGCGTGGAAACACCCATTCTGCTTACAGATTTTAAATAAAAAATATTTTTAAGAATTTATCTATTTCGCCAGAAAAACGGTGTAAATAATATAAGCACTGTAAATAATTCTAATCTTCCAATTAGCATTAAGAAACTACACCACCATTTCCCTAAACTGGGTAATGCCGCATAGTTATTTACAGGACCAAAATCACCAAGAGCAGGACCAACGTTACCCAAACTGGATGCCGCTAAACCAATGGAAGATTCAAAATTTATTCCCATCATAGAAAACACTAGAGCTCCAACAATAAAGGATAGCATGTACAGAATGAAAAAAGCTAGTATATTAAATACAATTTCTTTAGAAATCGCTTTTTTATTATAACGAACAGGCACAATCGCATTAGGATGTAAGGTGCGTTTAAACTCTAAAAAGCCATTTTTAATTAGTACTAGATGACGTACCACCTTCACACCTCCAGAAGTACTTCCTGCAGATCCACCAAGAAACATAATACCAAAAAAGAATACCACCAAAAATGGCGTCCATAAGGTGTAATCTGCGGTTACAAATCCGGTAGTTGTAATTACAGAAATCACTTGAAATAAAGCATGACGAAAGGCGCTTTCTCCTTCTCCCCAAACCATAGGATGCGCAATTGCAGAACTGGTAAGATCTGCTCTAAAATAAATAATCAAAGCAACAATTGCCGTAAAAATAGCTATAAACCTAAAGTAAAATTTAAACTCTTCATCATGAATAATTTTTTTCACTTTCCCTTTAAACGCAAAATAACTTAACACGAAATTGGTTCCTGCAAGAAACATGAATACTATAATTATATATTGAATAACAGGTTTATTATTCCAATAGGCAACACTAGCATTTTTAGTAGAAAACCCTCCTGTAGACAAGGTACATAAAGAGTGATTTATCGCATCAAAAAAGGACATTCCTGCTGCCTGTAACAAAACCGTTTCAGCAATAGTATATCCAAAATAAATAAGCCATAAACGTTTCGCAGTATCTGTAATTCTAGGGTGTAGTTTATCGGTACTTGGTCCCGGAGCTTCCGCTGCAAAAAGCTGCATACCACCAATTCCTAATAGTGGTAAAATAGCAATTGCAAGTACAATAATTCCCATTCCACCAATCCAATGGGTTAAGCTTCGCCAGAATAAAACACCTTTGGGAACTGCTTCAATATCATTTAAAATAGATGCTCCAGTAGTGGTATAACCGGACATTGTTTCAAAAAAAGCGTCTGTAAATTGCGGAATACTTTCGGTAAACACATACGGTAACGTTCCAGAAAGTGACATAACAATCCAACCAAAAGTTACCACAATATAACCTTCGCGTTTATTCATTTCTTTACTATGTTTCCTGGTATAAACCATACCAAAAATACCAACTAAAAGTGTTACAATTCCGGAAAAGAATAACTCTAAAGTAACCCCATCTTTATAAATTAAACTGATTAGTGCAGAAAGCAGCATAAAACCACCATTAAACAATAGTAGTAATCCGAAAAAATGGAAAATAATTTTGTAGTTAAGCCTAATTGCTCTCATTTACAAGAATATTTTTTCAACGCGTTTAATAGATCTTGGCAAGCAACATACTACCACATTATCGTTTTCTTGTATTCTAAAACTACCTAATGCGATATGTCCTTCTCCATCCCTAATAACACCTCCTATAATTGCCGACCTTGGAAAATCTACATCTTTAATCAACTTATTATTGATTTCCGATTTCGCTTTCACCTTAAACTCTAACAATTCTGCATTCATATTATTCAGCTTGGTCATTGCAACCACTTCTCCTTTACGGATATATCTAAAAATATTATTTGCAGCAAGTAGTTTTTTATTAATCAGGGTGTCAATTCCTATAGATTGTGATAATTCAAAATAATCCATATTCTCCACAAGCGCTATGGTTTTTTTAACCCCTTTAGATTTTGCTACTAAACAAGACATGATATTGGTTTCTGAGTTTCCTGTTACAGAAATAAAAGCATCCATATCTCCAATATTTTCTTCCTCTAGTAAATCTACATTTCTTCCATCTCCATTGATTACTAGCACTTTTTCTAGTTCATCTGCCAAGTCAAAAGCACGTTCTTTATCTTTTTCAATAAGTTTTACATTAAAACTTTTTGCACATAAATCTCTTGACGTTTTGTAACCAATCTTACTACCTCCAAGTATCATTACATTTTTAATTTCGGCATTGCTTTTCCCCGTCATTTTGCATAATTCATCGCCGCCACCTTCACTAGTAATAAATACCACATTATCTCCTTCTTTAAACTGTGTATCCCCTCTAGGAATAATGGTGTATTGCGTACCAAAACGTTGGATTGCAATGGGCACAAAATGAATTTCGGAGAACAATTGCGCTGCTTCTCTTACCGTTTGTCCAACAAAAGATGCTGTTCTCGATAAATTTAAACCAACCATAGTAAGCGCTCCTTCTTCAAACTCGTAACTATCATTAAAGGCAGATTGGTTAAGTAAAAGACTAATCTCTGACGCAGCCAAAGCTTCTGGCGAGATTAATTCATCTATACCTAATTGGGTAAAACCAACTTCCTCTTTATGTAGTATAAACTCGGTATTAGAAATTCTAGCAATAGTACGTTTTGCTCCTAGTTGTTTTGCTAACACACACACGGTAATATTTGTCGTTTCAGAAGCGGTAACCGCAATCACTAAATCACTCTGCTTCACGTTTGCATCTCTTAAAATAGAGATAGACGTAGCATCTCCTTTTATGACTTTAATATCTAAATGATTATCTGCATAAGACAGACTATCTTTATTAGTATCTATTAAGGTAATTTCTTGAGATTCGTAAGATAATAATTTTGCTAAATGAAATCCTACTTCACCAGCTCCAGCAATAATTATTTTCATCTGTTGATACGTATTATTTTTAAAAAGTTAGATGTAATGTGCAGGTTATTAATATACAAAATAATAAAAATTTTGTGTTGCATGTTTCATCTATAGTTTCAATAAAAAAGTATGCAAATATACTCAAATTATTAAGATACAAATAAGATGCATCTATTTGATTTGATTACGCAATAAGTATTTAAACAAAAAAAATATGTAGTTTTGCCAAAAAAATAGATTTGTCAAAAATAAAACCATACAAGGATAGCGATTTAGGTAAGAAAGAACAAGTTACCAAAATGTTTGATACTATTTCTAAAGATTACGATGGCTTAAATAGAGTTATTTCTTTTGGAATTGATATTTCCTGGCGAAAGAAAGTGGTTGCCATGGTTAAAGAAACGCAACCAAAAACCATTTTAGATATTGCAACAGGAACTGGTGACCTTGCTATAAATTTAGCACAAACAGATGCCGAAAAAATTGTTGGCCTAGATATTAGCAGTGGCATGCTTAATATTGGTAAGACCAAAATAAAAAAGCAAGGCTTAGAGAATACCATTGAAATGGTTTTAGGAGATAGTGAAAACATGCCTTTTGAAGACAATTCTTTTGATGCAATAACCGTTGCTTTTGGTGTAAGAAATTTTGAAACGTTAGAGAAAGGCTTAAAAGAAATACATCGCGTTTTAAAACCTAATGGTACTTTTGTTATCTTAGAAACTTCTATGCCAACAAAAACGCCTTATAAACAAGGTTATAATTTCTACACAAAAAACATATTGCCTTTAATTGGTAAAATGTTCTCTAAAGATAGAAGTGCGTATAAATATTTATGTGAATCTGCTTCTGTTTTTCCTTTTGGAGAAGCTTTAAACAATATTTTAAGAGAAACTGGGTTTATTAATGTTAAAGATTTCCCACAAACTTTTGGTGTGGCAACAATCTATAAATCGTCAAAATAATTTATGAAAAATATACTTGTCCTAATAATCACTCTTTTTGTTTTTCAATCTTCTTCTGCGCAATTATTTAGTAAAGAGAAAATAAAAAATAATGAAAACGTAGATAAAGCGCGCTTAAGCTATGGTTACTATCTTGGATTTAACAGTTATGATTTCAACTTTGACTACTACCAAGATAAAAAAGATATTCAAGTAGAAACAAGTACCGGTTTTAATGTTGGACTTATTGGAAACTTAAGAATTAATGATTACGTAGATGTACGATTAGAACCAGGTTTATCGATAACATCTAGAAATTTAATTTATGATGAAAGTTATTTTGCGGGTAGAGAATTCTCGGATGCCGATTTAATTAGAGAAGTTAAATCTACTTATATTCATATTCCTTTACTGATAAAACTTTCTACAAAACGACTTAATAATTTTAAACCTTTTATAGTTGGTGGTATTTCTACTGCTTTAAACCTTTCTAGTAATCAAGACAATCCAGACGATAATTCGGCTGGTGAGTTTAGAATGAAAAAGAATAACTTGTTTTACGAAATTGGTTTTGGGATCGATTTCTATATGTTCTTTTTTAAGTTTACACCTTCCATTCGTGGTATATTTGCCTTTAATGATGAAATGGTTCCTGATGTAGATCCTAATAGTCCTTGGACAGGAAATGTTTCTAGCATGCAAACGAGAGGGATGTTTATCAACTTGACTTTTCAATAAACGAGACGGAAGTTTCATTTAAATAAATACTTCCGCGTAAAGCAGAATAATGCTGCGTTTTTAAAAATAAATTTAAAGAGCAAACAGCGACTTCGATTAAATACTACAAATTCCTCTTAAACTCGCTCAACAAAATAGCGGTTGCTGTTGCAACGTTTAAGCTTTCCGTTGCTTGCAGTTGTCCAAACCTAGGAATACTAATTCTTTTCGTTACTAAAGCTTCTATTGCTACAGAAATGCCGTTAGCTTCGTTTCCTAAAACCAAAACACCTTTACTTGGCAATTCGCTTTTATATACATTTTCGCCATCCATAAAAGCACCATAAACTTCCGCATTACTTTCCGCTAAAAAGTTTTCTAAATTCAAATAACTAACATTAACTCTGGTTATCGAACCCATAGTTGCTTGCACTACTTTAGGATTATAACAATCTACGGTAGCAGTACTGCAAACTAAATCGACAACGCCAAACCAATCACACAATCTAATAATGGTTCCTAAATTACCAGGATCTCTAACATCATCTAAAGCGACAATCAAATGATTCGTTTTTATTTGGGTAGCATCCGGAATTCTAAAAACAGCCAAAGCGGTATTTGGTGTCGTAAGAAAACTAATTTTTTTTAATTCCTTTTCGCTAATAATAGTTTCTTCTATGTCATCCATTTCAAAAGAAGCGGTAGTAAAAACATGATATAGTTTTAAAGAAGAACTTAATAGCTCTTTTATCGTTTTTAAACCTTCAGCAACAAACAAGCCTTCCTGCTGTCTATACTTTTTTTGCTTTAAACTAGTTATTAATTTTATTTGGCTTTTGGTTAACATGTAAATAATGTATTTTTGAAACTATAAAAAGGTTTTTCCCGGATAAAGATGAAACCTTAAATTCATTAAAACAAAATTAGTATTAATTTATCACATAACATTCTTGAAATCGAACCCCTTTAATATAGTATTTTTTGTATTGCTAGTAGTATTCTTTACTTCTTGTGATGCCGTTAAAAGAGTTGGTGAGAATGAACACTTACTGGTGAACAACACCGTTGTGGTGAATAACAAAAAAGTTAATACCGAAAGAATAAATAATCTTTTATACCAAAGTCCAAACCGAAAACTTCTAGGTATTCCATTACGCTTGCATATTTATAACACAGCAAGACCGAATATTGATTCTATTGTAGACGAAAAAATAAACCGAAACCCAAAACGAAAAAAAAGACTAGAAAATTTTCTATCCAAAAAACAACTAGATAATTATTTACAAGCAAAAATAGATTTTAATTCTTGGCTTAAAAAAACGGGGGAAGCTCCAGTAATTGTTAATGACGTAAGAACCAAAAAATCACTAAACCAGCTAGAGGCTTACTATTTTAACAATGGTTGGTTTAATGTTAAAGCGAGTTCAAAAACAGACACATTAAGCAACAAAAAAGCAACCGTAAATTATACAGTAGATACCGGTAAAGCTTATTTTATAGATTCTCTAACCACAACTATTGATTCTCCTATTTTAGATTCGCTATATAAATTGCAATCGCATAAATCATTCCTGAAAAAAGAACAATATAAAACAAGCACTTTCGATAACGAACTACAACGTATTACCGAACATTTTAAAAATTCTGGTGTATATCATTTTAGTCAAGAATACATTTATTTTGAAATGGATTCTATTGAAAACAATCATAAAGTAAAGGTGGATTTGCAAATAAAAAATCGCCAAGTAAGAAAACAAGACTCTGCGTACAGAATCCCCTTTAAAATCTATAAAGTAAAAGACGTAAATATTTTCACGAATAGCTCCTACGAAAACAGGAACAAAACCATAAGTGATACCTTAACATACAATGGATACAATTTATTTAGTGTTGGTAAAATGCGTTTTAAACCTAAAGCACTAACCGACGCTGTTTTTATTACCCCAAATAGCATTTTTAAAGACATAAGTAAAACGCGCTCTTACCGACATTTAAGCAACTTGAAAACGTTTAAATATCCAGATATCGAGTATATAGAAAACCCAGATACCACACTTACGGCAAATATATATTTGTCCCCTTTAAAGAAATTTCAATTTGGTTTTAGTGCAGAAGTTTCACAAAGCGACATACAAACTGTAGGCTTTGCATTAAACCCAAGTATTTTAATGCGTAATGTATTTAGAGGTGCCGAAACTCTAGAACTATCTGCTATTGGTGCTATTGGTTCTTCCAAAGATGCATCCAATGATGGCGATCCATTTTTTGATATTAATGAAATTGGTGCAAACCTAAAGCTAACTATACCAAGATTATTTTTTCCTTTTAATACTGAAAAAATAATACCTAAACACATGCTTCCTAGCACTATAATATCATTAGCTATGTCTAGCCAAACAAATATTGGTTTAGATAAGCAAACCGTTACGGGAGCTTTCAACTACAAATGGGTTCCAAATAAAGCAGTAATTAATAGATTAGATGTTTTTAATGCGCAGTATGTAAGAAACCTAAATACTGGCAATTACTTCAACGTGTACCAAACCTCTTATGATAATTTAAATAATATTGCGCAAGACATTAACTACATCACAGAAGATGAAAATTTAGGAAAACCAGACCAAGCAGACCAGTTTCTTAGTGATGTATTAAGCGGAAACACTTCGTTAGTATCTACTAGTGATGACTACCAAACCGTTTCTGCAATTAGCGAACGTAAAGACCGGTTAACAGAAAACAATCTTATTTTTTCTTCCAATTATAGTTATACCAAAGACAAACGCGAAAATTTATTTGATGAAACCTTTTCTATTTTCCGTTTTAAATTAGAATTAGCAGGAAATGTTTTTTCTGCAGCATCCAGTGCTTTCGGTTTACAAAAGAACAGTAATGATCAATATGAGTTTTTTAACGTAGCATTTTCGCAATATATAAAAACCGAATTCGATTATATTCGCCATTGGGATTTAGGTAAAAAAAATGTACTTGCTGCACGTGGCTTTATTGGTATCGCAATTCCTTATGGCAATTCTACAAACATACCGTTTTCTAAAAGTTTCTTTGCTGGAGGAACTAATGACAACCGTGCATGGACAGCCTATAGCCTTGGTCCAGGAAGCTCGGGATCTAATAATGAATTTAATGAGGCGAACCTAAAATTAGCTTTTAGTTTTGAAAACAGATTTAATGTATTTGGAGATGTAAACGCAGCACTATTTATAGATGTTGGTAATATCTGGAATGTATTAGATGATGTAGAAGACGAAAAAGCAACATTCACTAATTTATCTTCTTTAAAAGACATAGCTGTAGGAACCGGTTTTGGTATTCGATATGATTTTGGTTTTGCGGTTGCAAGGCTAGATTTAGGTTTTAAAACCTACAACCCAGCGCTAGAAACAAATCGATGGTTTAGCAACTATAACTTTAGTAAAGCAGTCTACAACATTGGTATAAACTATCCGTTTTAAGCTATTTATAGCGCAAACGTTATCGTATAATTTTCCGTTAAGAATCCACTTATTTCATAATAATTATTCAAAAATTATGTACTTTTGAGTAAACAAATTTTCAACAAAACCAAATAATAAAATGGCACATAACATAAAACCAGGAGTTGCAACAGGTCGTGAAGTACAAGAAATCTTCAAACTAGCTAAAGAAAAAGGCTTTGCATTACCAGCAGTAAATGTAATTGGCTCTAGTAGTATTAATGGTGTTTTAGAAACAGCTGCAGCTTTAAATGCGCCAGTAATCATACAATTTTCTAATGGTGGAGGTGTATTTAATGCCGGAAAAGGATTAAGTAACGAAAACCAAAAGGCAGCAATTGCAGGAAGCATCGCAGGAGCAAAACATGTGCATTTAATGGCAGAAGCTTATGGTGTTCCTGTTATTCTACATACAGACCACTGTGCAAAAAAACTTTTACCATGGATTGATGGTTTATTAGATGCTAGTGAGCAACATTATAAAGAAACAGGAAAACCCTTATATAGCTCGCACATGATTGATTTAAGTGAAGAGCCACTAGAAGAAAACATAGCAATATGCAAAGAATACCTTGCTAGAATGAGCAAAATGGGAATGACTCTAGAAATAGAATTAGGTATTACAGGAGGAGAAGAAGATGGTGTAGACAATAGTGATGTAGACGAGTCTAAACTATACACACAACCAGAAGAAGTAGCCTATGCGTACGAAGAGTTAAGCAAAGTAAGTGACCAGTTTACCATTGCAGCAGCATTTGGTAATGTACATGGTGTTTACAAACCAGGAAACGTAAAACTTACTCCAAAAATTCTTAAAAACTCTCAAGAATTTTTATCTAAAAAACACAACTTACCTCATAATCATATTGACTTTGTTTTTCATGGTGGATCAGGATCTACACTAGAAGAAATTAGAGAAGCAATAGGTTACGGTGTAATAAAAATGAATATCGATACCGACATGCAATATGCTTTCATGTCTGGAGTTAGAGATTATATGGCAGAAAAAACAGACTACTTACAATCGCAAATTGGTAGTCCAGACGGCCCAGAATCACCGAACAAAAAATATTACGATCCACGTGTTTGGTTACGTAAAGGAGAAATCACTTTTGTAGAACGTCTTAAAAAAGCGTTTGAAGATTTAAATAATGTAAATACCTTATAAAATTATTTTGGCGTTACCCAAGGGTCAGGCTGTCACTACTCGCTCTCTGCGAGGAGCTCAGACAAACCGTTCCATCCTTAACGCAAATCGAAGTAATTTCTAAAATAAAAAATCCGTTTAAACTGAATACAATCAGTACTTAAACGGATTTTTTAACGCTTCAATAAAGCAAGAAAACAAGATAGCGACATCTATTTTGGAGTTGTATTAATAAAATGAGTAATTTTGCTTACTTATTTATTTATAATAAGAACAAACTAAATTAATTTTAGAAAAACTAAAATCGTAAATCGATATGGCTTGGTTTAAAAGAAAAGAAAAAGGTATAACCACCTCTACGCAAGAAAAAAAAGACACACCTAAAGGTCTTTGGTATAAATCACCAACAGGTAAAATAGTAGACGCAAAAGAACTAGAAAAAAACTTTTACGTTAGTCCAGAAGACGGGTACCATGTAAGAATTGGTAGTAACGAATATTTCGAAATACTTTTTGATGACAATAAATATAAAGAGTTAGATACCAAACTAGAATCTAAAGATCCTTTAAAATTTGAAGACACAAAAAAGTACCCAGATCGTTTAAAAGCGGCTCAAGAAAAAACCAAATTAAAAGACGCAGTACGTACAGCAGTTGGTAAGTCTAAAGGTAACGATTTAGTGATTGCAGCAATGGATTTTAGTTTTATTGGTGGATCTATGGGAAGTGTGGTAGGAGAAAAAATAGCGCGCGCAGCAGATTACGCACTAAAAAACAAACTACCTTTCATGATTATCTCCAAATCTGGAGGCGCACGTATGATGGAAGCAGCATTATCCCTAATGCAATTAGCAAAAACTTCTGTAAAACTGGCACAACTTGCTGATGCAGGAATACCTTATATTTCGCTATGTACAGATCCAACTACTGGAGGAACAACAGCTTCTTTTGCTATGTTAGGAGATATTAATATTGCAGAACCGGGAGCACTAATTGGTTTTGCCGGACCAAGAATTGTAAGAGATACCACAGGAAAAGAATTACCAGAAGGTTTCCAAACCTCAGAGTTTTTATTAGAACATGGTTTCCTTGACTTTATTACACATAGAAAAGAATTAAAAAACAGAGTGAATCTTTATATAGACTTGGTACAAAACCAACCTTTAAGAGCTTAAAGATTAACACACTAACAAACAAGGCCTTTATTTTACAATAATAAAGGTCTTTTTTATTTTTTATATATCTATATAAATAAAAATAACTATATTTGCCGCTCGAAAGATAGGCTTTCGTGTACATAAAAATCATTTACAATAATATTAGCATGTATTTAGATCAAAAAGCAAAAGAAGAATTATTTAAAAAACACGGTGGTAACGCAAAAAACACTGGTTCTGCAGAAGGACAGATTGCATTATTTACAAAAAGAATTGAGCATTTAACACAACACTTAAAAAGTAATCGTAAAGATTATAATACAGAGCGTTCGTTAGTAATGTTAGTAGGAAAAAGAAGAAGCTTACTAGATTACTTAACTAAGAAAGATGTCTTAAGATATCGTGCAATAGTAAAAGAATTAGGATTAAGAAAATAATCTCGATACAAAGACCACGCTTAACGGCGTGGTTTTTTGGTATAAACTAACTCGTTTTGGAAGAGTCTAAACTCCAATATTGAAGAAGCTAAATTACAGTTTTTCATTGGCCACAACAACTACACAACACAACTACCAATGTTTAATTAGTATTAAAACTTATTTATGATTCCAAAAGTATTTAGAGAGGTCATAGACCTTGGTGATGGTAGAGAAATTTCTATCGAAACCGGAAAATTAGCAAAACAAGCGCATGGTAGCGTTGTTGTGCAATCAGGAAAATGTATGTTATTATGTACAGTAGTTTCCAATTACGAACAAAAAGATGTAAACTTCTTACCATTAACGGTAGATTACAGAGAAAAATTTGCTGCGGCAGGTCGTTATCCTGGTGGTTTCTTTAAAAGAGAAGCAAGACCAAGTGATGGTGAAGTATTAACAATGCGTTTAGTAGACAGAGTTTTACGTCCGTTATTCCCAAAAGATTATCACTCGGAAACTCAAGTAATGATTCAATTAATGTCTCATGACCCAGAAGTTATGCCAGATGCAATGGCAGGATTAGCAGCTTCAGCAGCTATTCAATTATCCGATTTCCCTTTTGAATGTGCTATCTCTGAAGCTAGAGTTGGTCGTATCAACGGCGAATTCATTATCAACCCAACATTAGCGCAATTAGAAGAGTCTGACATCGATATGATGATTGGTGCTTCTGCAGATTCTGTAATGATGGTTGAAGGTGAAATGGATGAAATTTCTGAAGAAGAAATGGCAGAAGCTATTAAGTTTGCGCATGAGCATATCAAAATACAATGTGCCGCGCAAGTAAGATTAGCAGAAGCATTTGGAAAGAAAGCGACTCGTGAATACGAACCAGAAAGAGAAGATAAAGATTTAGAGAAAAAAGTGCATGACATGGCATACGATAAAGTATATGCTATTGCAAAAGCTGGATCATCTAAACATGAAAGAAGTGCTGCTTTTCAACAAA
>JGI24723J26617_10002166_pt1 | contig 16028 bp, 10 predicted proteins | sample Cruoilmetagenom6_FD_26617 | JGI IMG/M metagenome (IMG submission 26617)
ACCCCCGAGCTGCTCGAGGGACGCACCACCATCGGGCGTCTGTGCAAGGTGATCCCGGTCGAGTGCGTGGTGCGTGGGTACCTTGAGGGCTCGGGGCTGGCCGACTATCGCAAGACCGGGCAAGTCTGCGGCGTGGACCTGCCCGAAGGGCTCCAACAATGCGATCGACTCCCCGAGCCGATCTTCACCCCCGCGACCAAGGCCGACGAAGGGCACGACGAGAACATCGGGTTCGACCAGGCGTGCGACCATGTCGAAGACCTCGGCGGGCGGGCACTCATGGAGACCCTGCGGAGCCGATCGCTGAGCATCTATGTCGCGGCCAGCGCTTACGCCAAGGACCACGGGATCATCCTCGCGGACACCAAGTTCGAGTTCGGGCTCCCGATCGATCACGAGGGCAAGGTGACGAGCAATGATCCGATCCTGATCGACGAAGCGCTCACACCAGATTCGTCCAGATTCTGGCCGGCGGATGACTACGAGCCCGGGCGGGCACAGAAGAGCTTCGACAAGCAGTACCTGCGTGAGTTTCTCCAGGAGCTCGTCGATGCCGGAACCTGGAACAAAGCCGACCCGGGCCCAGAGCTGCCCGAGCGTGTGATCAGCGGGACGCTCGATCGCTACGCCCAGGCCCGCGACCTGCTGCTCTGAGCATCGCTCATTGAGCTTCGATGAAACTTGTAAGCGCATGTAAAAGAGCTGCCGGTCATACCAGCAGCCCTTCTTGCTTTGTGCATTCTCCCGCTATCCAGAACGGTTAGTTCTTGATCGCGCCTTCGTCGCCCTGGTTTTCGCGGGCCTGGACCTTGCGCTCGTAAATCACGCGGAATGATTCCATATCGTCGGGCAGCGGGAAGAGCAGATCGAACGGCTTGGAGTTGCCCGCCTTCTCTTCCTCATCGATGAACGCTTTGAACCGGCGAACGATGGTGTCGTAGGCGTACTGGCGCAGGTCATTGGGCGCGTTGCCGTAGAGGATCTCGGCCTCGGCTGGACGCAGGCGTAGCAGGCTGTTGGCGAACAGGTTGCCCGCGAAGAACGGGAAGTCCCGGTCCATAAACTCCATGCGTGCGTCGACGGTCGAAGCGACCACGAGGTTGAACTGCTCGGAGAAGAAGTACGCGTGCGCCTCGCGGGCGTACTTCCACTGCGCCCGGAAGAGCTCCAGATCCCCGACCATCAGCCCGGAGTAGAACGCGCTCTGCAGCGCCCCCACCACCTCGGACACCGCGACCTGAGGCGATCCCATCGACTCGTAGATCTGGCGATCGGCGAACTCCTTGAGCGACATCGTGAACTCCTCGGTCACCGCGTCGTCGTTGATGTTGTGATGCTCCCAGTTGCGCAAGATGCTGAACCAGTAGGTCGCCCGCTTGGTGTCGCCGCGGCGGTAGTAGAACCGGATCGCGTCGCGCAGGAAGTTGGCATACCCGGCCGCGAACTGGCGATACGGTCGGCTCTCGGCCTCGAATCGTCCCGAGTTCTCGACGACTTCTTCGAGCATCGAGCCGTAGGTATCGACGAAGTAGGGATTGGGAACGCCCTGATAATACGCGTAGGACGCGCGCCCCTCGTGCACATCAAGATAGTTGAAGTACATATCCCCGAACCGCCACAGGTCCTGGATCGATTGAGTCACCAGGCGGTATGTGTTGACAAAGTCGAGCGAGTCGGCGTTGTGCTCGTTGACCTCCATGCGTCCGACATCCGTGCCCCGCGCGCCCCAGTAGAGGGCGTGGCCGGCGGGCAGGCGGTAGTCGATGGGCCCGAACTTGCGGATCTGCTGGACCATCCGGATCGGCTCCATGAAGTAGACATCCTCGAGCACGCGCTGTCGGGTGTGGGCGATCAGATCGTCCCACGCCTGCTGGTCTGTGTACTCGTCGCGCAGGGCGATGAAGGCGGTGGTCTTGGGCCCGGCGTTCTTGCGCACCTCGTCGAGCTTGTCGGCGAAGACGACCTCGTTGTAGAGCGTGTTGCGCTCGAGCAAATCCATCCCGAGCCCCTCGCCGATCGCAGCCTCATAAGCATTGGCGATCTCGTCGGCCTTGGGGTTGCGCTCACGCAGGCCCGCGCGGGTCGCGGGCGCATCGACGATGGGCTGGATCCAATCGACATACTGCTCGATCACGCTGTCGCGATCGCGGCGCTCGGGGTCGATCATGGGCTTGCGCCCGAGCACATTGGTCCACTCGTAGGCGAACTGCTTCTTGTAGTAGCGGTTGGCATCGTCCGTATAACCCGCGACCTTGTGCAAGAAGATCCACGCGAGCTCCTTGTGCATGTGCATGTCGTTGGGGTTGGCACGCAGCCCNTCGTTNCGCAGCAGCTGGATCCCCGCGTTGACCCATCCCCATCGTTCTTCGGGCGTCTGGGTCGTCACCGAGATGTTGTAGGCCATATTCCAGGCGTGGAAGGTCCANACCTGCGGGAGCCGGGGCTGGAGCCGGGTGATCCANTTGGCGAGCTCGACGGCTTCGTAGAACTGCCCGTCTTCCTTGGCGCGCGTGGCGCGCAGCCAGAGGTAGTTNACGAACATGCCCCGCATCGCNCCCATCGCGATNCCCACCGCGACCATCGGCGGATCGCCGTCCTCGGAGCGGTCGGTGTACGAGAGCCCGTTGGCACCCGCGGAGCTGGTGATCTGGGTGCCGAAGTATCCAGAGCCCACAAGCCCCGTGAAGAGAAAGAGCACAGCAATGATCCGTACGCGTTGATTCTGCGACATAGAAGCCCTTCCTTTCTGCTTATTGCCCTGAGTAAATGGCGAGTTGACGACGGCGGAAAATGAGCACACCCGAGAAGTAGAACAGCGTCGCGATCAGCCCGAGCACAAACACGCCCTGGCTCACGCTCGCCCAGGAGAGCATCCGCCCCTCGGTGAGCCGAGTCGTCGGGCTCAGGTCCGTGTAGACCTTGAAGAACGAGCTCACATTGTCCGCGATATGGTAGATCACCGTGTGATACAACGATGGATCGCCCTCGGCATTGGTCTTGCCCCAACCGGGCAATGACTCTTGCACAAAGCCCGAGCTCTCCCCGATCAGGAACAACCCGCCCGAGATCAGGCACGCCACGGGGAAACTCGTAAAGGACGAGGCCCACACCGCGAGCATCGCCAGCATCGCGAGCTTGATCCAGAGCACAAAGAACACCCGCACGAAGTTGGGGCGGTAGCTCCCGGTTGAGTACGAGATCTCGAGCCCGTCGGGGGGGATATTGATCGTGTTGATGTTCGTCTGGATCTGGAAGACATCGCCCCCGGCTTCGTCGGCGACCATCTGCCCGTTGATGATCTGCATGCGGATCTCGCCGCGATCGTTGATGAACTCGGGGGGGATCGTCAGCGTGTGCGAGAAGCCCAGCCCGGTGCGCCGGGGCGGGAGGATCTGCCCGTTGTCGAACCCGAAGGTCAGGATGTAGAACTTGTCGGGGCGGTTGCCCTCAGCGTTGATCTTGTACCGCAGGGTCAACGGCAGCTTCTCAGCCCTGGCCCGCCCGAGCCCGACGAACACATACTCTTCGAGCTTTTCACGGAGCGGATCGATCGAGAAATACTCGGTCGTCAGGTCCGAGTAGACCTTGTGCTTGATCGCTCGGCGCTCAGCGCTGTTCGGGTTGTAGCTCGGGTTGGAGGCCCGCTCGCGCTCGATCTGCTCGTCGAGGGCGGCATCGAAGAGCGGATCATTGATATCGTACTTCGACAAGGGCAACACGGATTCGCGCGACGCGAGCACCTGGGTCTCGAGGAAGAGCCGATCCTCGGTGATGTCCTGCCCGTCCTTGGCCTGGAAGGGCAGGGTCTCGCCGATGGCGGGCTGGTTGCGGAGGTACTCCGTGAAGAGGAACACGCCCGTCGCCGACACCGTGAGCAGGATCGCCGCCAGCGCGACCACCCCGAGCCACTTGCCGAGCATGTACTGCCAGGCGGCCACCGGCTTGGTCATCGTCTGCCAGATCACCTTCTCGCGCTGCTCATAGGTCACCGTGGCGGCCCCGAAGAACACCACCAGCAAGGCGATGAACATAAAGGTAAAGCTCGACGAATACTGCAAGAAGTTCTGGATCCGGTACCGCAGCGAGGTGTCGGACTCNAGCATCATGGGCAGCGCGGCGAGCACNAAGAAGAGCATCACGATGAAGACCAGCGAGATCTTCATGCGGATCGCCTCGGCGAGCACATTNTTGGCGATCGCCGTCACCGGGTACGAGAACCCGAGCAGCAGCCCCGATGCCCGGATCAGCGCCATAAAGCACAGCGCGAGGATCATCATCCCCAGCAGGATCGAGCCCAACGCCTCGTACGGGGTGCCCCGCAGGGGCCAATACACCCCGATGGCGAGCAACGCCAGCACCGGGTGGACGAGCCCGAGCCCCATCCAGATCACAATGATCAGCATGGTCGAGATCGCGATCGCCCCCACCATGTACAGCGTGCCGGGCTTGGCCTGGTCGTAGAGGCTTTGGATCTGCTGAGCACGGGCGAGGGCCGGATTCTCGATCTCCTCGCCGGCGTAGTTGGTCACCGTCGTGGGCATCTTGCTCATCTGCTCGATGAGCTCGGGCTGCTCGTTGGAGTTGTTGAGCAGGCCGTAGCCGATGACGACGAGCGCGAGCGCGACGATGATCCCCGTCGAGACGATCTTGAAGATTTTGCTCTTCTGGAAATGATCGAGCTTGGCCAGGCGTTCGCGAAAACTCACTGCTTGGACCCCTTCTCGCCCTCATCGCGTGGCCCATCTTGATCGCCGTCTGTATCTTCATCGAGCAGCGAACCGATCACGCCTAGGTCGACTTCCTCGGCTGGCTTGGCGGGCTTGCCCGATCCGTCGGCCGGTGTCTCGCGGTGTCCTGTATGCCCCGCCTGATCCGCTTCGTCGGGCTCCATGAGCGAGCCGATGACCGACTCCTGCTCGACCGATTCTTCTTGTACCTTGTCGGCATTCGTATCGGTGTGCTCTTCGATCGGCATGCCCGCCTGGGCCTCTGGCTTGGCGTCGGCGCCTGCATCGTTCACCAGCGAGTCGATCAACGCGTCGCCTTCGGCTGGCTCATCGCCCTCGGCTCGCAGGAAGGCCGCGGTCAGCCCGCCCTGCATCGCGCCCGATGTCGATGCCCGCTCGACCTGTGCCCGCTCGACCACGCCCAAGAACAGCTCTTCGAGCTTCTGGCGCGGAGCCGAAACGGTTCGGATAGATTTTTCGTTGCCCGTGCGTCGGCGGATCACCTCGTCGATCTCGGCGATGGTCTGCTCGTCGAGCTCATCGGTCTCGATCAGTGTCCGCTCGGTGCTCGCCAGGAGCCCGTCGCAGGTGCCCTCGTCGCGGATCTTGCCGCCGTAGAGGATCGCCATGCGATCGACGACATCCTCGACATCGGTCAGCAGGTGGCTCGAGAGAATAATCGTCTTGCCACGCCGCCCCAGCTCGATGATCAGGTCCTTGACCTGGCGCGTGCCGATCGGATCGAGCCCCGTCGTCGGCTCGTCGAGGATCAGCAGATCCGGGTCATTGATCAGCGCCTGGGCGATCCCGATCCGTCGCTGCATGCCTTTGGAATATTCACGCACCGGGCGGAACTGGGCGTGCTCGAGCCCGACCATCTCGAGGAGCTCGTCGATGCGTCCCTCGCGGGTCTTGCGGTCGAGCCCGAAGAGCTTGCCGTAGTAGTCGAGTGTTTCGCGGGCGTTGAGGAACGGGTAGAGGTAGCTCTCCTCAGGCAGGTACCCGATGCGGTTCTTGGTCGCGACATCGTTGGCCGCTTTGCCGAACACCACCACGCGCCCGCTTGTAGGCTTGAGCAGCCCGAGGATCATCTTGATGATCGTGCTCTTGCCCGAGCCGTTGGGCCCGAGCAAGCCGAAGATCTCCCGCTCGTAGATCACCAGATCGAGCTTATCGACCGCGCGGGCGCGATCGCGCATCCAGAAGTCCTTGAAGGTCTTGGTGAGCTGCTGGCAGCCGACCACGGATCGTCGGGTCTCTGGATTTGACGGCGTCGTTGCGTCCGCGTGCTCAGTGGTGTTCGGGGTCTGGCTCATTTAGGGCTCGTCCTCTTGCTGAATGCCGCGCTGTGATTTATAGTTGGCCTCGCGGAAGCTCTTGTTCCGCAGCTCATAGGACTCGATCGCTTCCTTCTCGCGTCGTCTCTTGTCGAGCTCGCGCGAGATCTCAGGATCACGGTTAACCATCAGCTCCAGGTCCACGCCCTCAGGAAGGTACATCGTCTCGACGAAGTCCTTTCCAAGGAACTCACCCATCGCCAGCGACCAGTCGCGGGCGATCATCAGCGAGGGGTTGGCGTCGTACTGGGCCTGCTTGGCCTGGAAGTTCGACAGATCCGCGATCGCCTGCGAGATCCGCGAGGACGACTGGGCCTTGGCCTGGATCAAGATCTCGGAGACCTCGCCCGAGACAAGCCCGAGGGTGCTCTGCCCGTTGTAATCAATCTCCTCACCGGCCAGCACCGCGTCGATCTGCGCCAACACCGCCACGGCCTGCTCGTCTTCCTTGAGCTCGATGTGGCGTTCGTACTGATCGATCAGATCGATAAGGACTCCGGCCGCACGCCCAGCGACATCGTTGAGCAGCTGGTCGCGTGAGAGCAGCGCGTCCTCACGCAGCTTGCCCGCGTTTTGAGCCGCGGACTGCACCGAGGCGAACTGATCGAGCAGATACAACGGCGGCGTCTTGCGGACAAGCACCACACGGTCGATCGTGATCCCCGCTTCGAACTGATCGAGCGAGTCTTGAGCGACCTGGCGCACTTTGGCCGCGATGGTCTCGGCGGACTTCTTGAGCAGGTCATCGATATCAATTTCGGCCACCGTCTGGACGACCCCGCGACGGATCGCCTGGCGGATCATCAGCCCCTCGGCTTGCGGGTAGATATTCTGCTGGTTGCTCAGGTGATTCGAGCGGTGATAGTTCACCTTCCACTGGGCGTGGGCGATGTTCTGATCCGCGGTGATCATCGAGAAGTTGCTCGCCGGGTTGAGCCGACCAAGGCTGCCGAACGAGGTCAGCGGCGTTGACAAAGAGAGCGGGCTCGAAGTAGAAGGCATGAACTCGCCGGCCAGCTCGATCTCGGCGGCCCCGCCGTTGACCGTGATCAGCTCCCCGATCGGGTACGGCCAGGTCAGGTGCGCCCCGGGCTCGATGTTGGTCTGGGCGGGCTTGCCCAAGAAGACCGAGATCCCGCGTTCGCCCTCGTTGACCTTCTGGAACCCACTAAACACGAAGAGGATCAGCAGGACCACCATGCCCACCTGCAGCAAGCCGTAGGTGATCCGCAGCGCGTCGGCCAACGACTGGTGCGCGGTGTCCATGCGGATGTGATCCGCGCCGGCCGCCGAACTCTGCTCGCGGTTGAAGCGGACCGAGGCCGCACGCCGGGGTGCGAGCCCATCGGAGGGTGCCTGGTCTTCGGTGTGCTCTGCGTGCACATGCTCAGACGCGTGCTCGACCGGCTTCTCGTCGTGAGGTTCTTGATCTCTGGGTGTGTCGCTCTGGTCAGTCATTGATCAGCTCCCTGCGCTCTCATCGCTGGTCGAGCCGCCCAGTGTCGGCACGGGCAGCTGCCCCTGGCTCTGCTCGATGATGTCGGGATCGAACAAACGCATCCCGTAATCCGAGGTCGAGAAGATCAGCGTGAACTTCTTGGCCATCGACTCACGCATCAGGCGAATGTTCTGGATGAACACCGCAAGCTCGGGGTTCACATTCTGCTGGGCCAGGTATGGCGCGGCTTCGGATTCGCCCTTGGCGAGGATCTCATCGGCGCGGCGCTGGGCGAACGCACGGATGCGCTCGGCGTTGCTCTCGGCTTCGGCGCGGATCGCGCGGGCCTGCGAGCGACCCTCGGACTCATACCGCTCGGCCAAACGATCGCGGTTTGCACCCATCCGGTTGATCACCGCGGAGGTCGTGTCCTCGGGGAGGACAATCCGGTCGATCCCTACTGAAATGATCTCGATGCCGTAGTCTTGGAGGGGCTTGCCCCCGTTGCCGCCAAGAGCGAGCAGATCAAAGACTTCGCCCTCGAGCTGCGGGATGACCGAAGCGCCGGCCTGCGAGGTGAACAGCTCGCTCATCTTGTACTTGCTCGTCTCGCCGAGCGCACTGCGGAGCAGGTCCACGAGCACATCGTTCTCGGCTTTGATGAAATGATCCTGCGCCCGATCGCCCGCGTTCGAGAAGCTCTGGAAGAACTTGAGCGGGTCCTGGACGCGGTAGTTGAGGTACGCCTGGATGATGATCTGGAAATCATCGGCGGTCTGCACCGTCTCCGAGCGTGTCTCGACCGGACGGATCCGCTTGTCGTACTTGGTGACGCTCTCGATCGGGTATGGCCACTTCATCTTGAACCCGGGCTCGGTGATGATCGAGTTCTCGTTGGCCGAGCCGAAGCGGGTCTTGACCGCGGTCTCGGTGAACCGCACCGTGAAGCTCGAGCTATACAGCACGATCACGATGAAAAACAGTGCACCGATCAGGGGAATCGTCCATTTTTTGAGCTTGTTCACGGCTCATTCTCCATTACGCCATCGGCGTTTCGTGCCCGTGTGGGCGTCGATGCGTGGGCTTCAGCGGAAGACCACGCGGGGGTTCGATACTGGTTTAATTCATGCCTTCCGCAGCGGCGGCGCCGGCTTCGGCGTCGAACACATCGGTGCCGACTTCGTTGTCCTGGAGCTCNAGNCGGATCTTGAGCGAGGCCATGTCGGCCGGGGTCAGGTAGACACGCGATTCTTTCATCGACGCGAGCAACGCGTCAAAGTATTTCTCTGAGCGATAGAGCTGAGGCGACGCCAGATACGCTTCGAGCTGCCCGCTCAGCAGGCTCGCACGCCCACGCTCGGACATATGACGCGTCCATCGGCTCGCCCCCGCGTTGAGGATCAGCTCGCCCGCTTCGCCGCCGGCTTGCTCGAGCAGACGCTGCACGCCCAGCTCCGCGTCGATGTACGCGATCGAATCGTTCCCCGACGCACGCCGGATGTCTTCGAGCTGATAAAGCTGCTTGTTGATCCGCTCGGCGAGCTCGACACTCCCGGCGATCTCGGTGAGCACCGTGATCTGCGACTTGCGGGCCTCTTCGACCAGCGATTCGCGGTTCTGGCGAGCGATAATCACGCGTTCAAACGACGGAGCGACCTTGGTCGGCGGGTGCACGCCGTTGACGCCGACGAAGAGGATCTCGATCCCCGGGCCCTCGCCATCGTTGAGCCGCCCGTAGGCTTCGACCAAACGGTTCTTGAGCTCAACGGGCATCGCCGTGCGATGGGTGGCGATGATCTCGTCGATCGACAACTCACCCAAGTACTGGGTCACCACGCGCCGACCGATCTGGCGGAGCAGACGATCACGCTGGCCCGGAGCCGCGAACTGATCGAAGAGCCGGACATTGCGTACGACATACTGCACGGGCACCTCGACGGCCAGCAGCGAGAGTTCGGCGACGGTCGAGCTCTCCGTCCCGTCGAGATCGGCGTCCTGATCGGGTTGTGTCTCTATTGGTGCGTCGGCTTCGTCATGCCCGCCCTCGAGCCGTTCTGGCTGGACGATGTTGAGCAGTTCTTGGCCGCTGTGACTCTCAGTCCAGAGCACCGGGCTGGTGCCCCGCGTCGGCGGGTTGGAGGCGAGCTGGAGCACACGCACACCGGTGGTCGTGCGGTCTTCAATCGCGCCCCGCCTGGTGACGAGCGTGGGTGTTTCGTATTTCGAGAACGGCCAAGGCCACTTGACATGCAGGCCCGGCCCGATATCGCCGTCGCCCTGCTCGCCGAAGCTGATCAGCGGCTCGCTGACCACGCCGCCGGTGATAATCAGACCCCGTTCGTGCGGCTCGACCACCACCAGCGAGGACATGAGCCATCCGAGCCCGAGACCGAGGACGACAAAGCCCGCGATCCACTTGCTCAACAGCTGGTAGAACCACGACGAGGTGACATCGATCCCGAACTGGTAGTTGACCGCCTCGCCGACATTCTCGGCGATCCGATCCGGAGCCGCGAGCAGACCGAGCAGACGCGAGTCAAACGCCGGGCGAGGGAGCTCGCCGGGCTTGCGTGGGCGATAGATATCGAGCAGGAAGTTGAGCCCGATCTCGCAGCCGAAGATGATCATCCCGATGCTGATGATGTTGGGTGCCCAGTCGAGCCCGACGCGGATCCCGAGTGCGAGCTCGAGGAATGCGCTCAGCCCGAGCACCACCCCGACCAAAGCCCCGGCGACCGAAATAGCCGACCCCGCACGCAGGTTCGACCACGCGGGCTCCTTGCCCATCCCTGAGACAAAGCGTGCAAACACAAACCCGACGACCGCGATCGAGATCCCGATCGCGAGCTGGAAGCCGAATCCTTGGGTTCGGTTCGGATCGCTGACCCAAGACCCCATCGACGAGATGCCGTAGACAATGTTGATGAGCCCGATGAGCAATGCGCCCGCGGGGATCACCCATTTATAGATCGCCGCGAGCCTCCGGGCCGCGATGCGTAGCTCGTCGCCCGAAGACTCGAATGCGCTCGCAGCCGACGCGCCCGAGACCGCCATCTGCTCGAGCTCCATCGCTTCGATGCGTTCGCGTCGGTGCTGGTCATAGACCAAGAGCAGCAGCCCCCAGCCGATCAACCCCGTCGCGAGGAAGACACTGGCGATCTTCGCGGCCTGATCGTCCGCACCGTTGGCATACACAAAGACGATCAGCGTCAGCACAAGCTGGAACACCAGCCCGATCAGGCTGGTCGAAACCGCTTTGCGATAAGTCAGGTAGTCGCCCTTGCTCATCGGCTTGCTCATCGGGTGGATCTTTCTGGTCTGTGGTTCATGGTCACGCAGCCTTTTATAGATCAGCTTCTTGATTCAACTTGTCCGGATCCGTGCCCTGGTATGGGATCATCCATGATGGTATGGCCAACCATGCTCAATCAGACTGTTTACAGATCGATGAGCACAAGATCGGGCGGTATTGTGGGCATGTTCTTGCCCAGATTCAACCCCGAACCGATCTTCTCTCCCATTGTATCATCTATAGAGCATCGGAGACCGTTCACCTGCCCGCTGGGCGCTCAGCTCTGGCACTCGGGTGCCGCACCGAGCCATGTGTGCTTGTGCATTCGATCCCCCGTTGTCCCCGGCTCGCATACGCGATCGCCGACGGGTCTCGATGCAACCACCTCGGTACGCGATCGGTCCGCGAGGGGTTCAGATCAAATCCCCAAAATCATCGAAAAATGCCGCCCCCCCGCGAACCCCACGCTGCGAGCCGCGTATCCAGCAAGAACACACACGCCCACCGAGCCAGCAAGCCCACACGGCGCAGATGATGCGCCATATGCGCTCGGCAGATACCACCATCGCCGGCTCGCACAACCGGTTCTGACGAACCTAGCATCATCACTGCATGATTACATCGACACTCCCCATCGCACGCAACGCATTCAAAGAGAGCATCCGCCAGCCGGTGTTCTTCATCATGCTGCTGTTGGCCGCCTTCCTCCAGCTGCTCAACACCTGGATCGTCGGATTCTCCATGGGCGCCAACAATGTCCCCGGCGAGGTGACCGGCGACGACAAGCTCCTGCTCGATGTCTCGATGGGCGCGATCTTCCTGCTCGGTATCCTGCTCGCCGCCTTTATCTCCACGGCCGCGATCTCACGCGAGATCGAGAACAAAACCGTCCTCACCGTGGTCTCCAAGCCCGTCGGGCGCACCAGCATTATTCTGGGCAAGTTCCTCGGGATCTCGGTCGCGATGTTTGTGGCCGTGGGTGTGATGATCGCGTACCTGCTCCTGGGCATCCGCCACGGCGTGCTGGCCAACGCGGCCGATGACCCGAACTATCCAGTCATCCTCTTTTCAGTGGGCGCTATCTTTGGCTCGATCCTGCTCGCGGCTCTGGGCAACTACCTCAACGGGTGGTCATTCGGGCAGCTCGCCTCGCTCTTGCTGCTCCCGCTGATCTGGATCGCGTACATCGCGTCGTTGTTTGTCAACGAAGACTGGTCGATGATGAATCCCGGCGAGAACATCAAACCCCAGATCATGCTCGCGTGCCTGTGCCTGGCGATGGCATTGTTCGTGATGACCGCACTGGCAACTGCGATCTCGACCCGCCTGGGGCAGGTCGTCACCATCGCGATCTGCACCGGCGTCTTCGTCATCGGGCTGCTCTCGAACTACTGGTTCGGGCGTGGGATCTACGAGAACGAACGCTTCGGGGTCGTCGCGATGACCCAATCCCCGCTCGATGTCGATCTCTACGACTTCCATCGGCGCTCGGTCTACGAGCTGGCCGCCAAACGTACCGGGATGACGCCCGAAGAGTTCGAAGAAAACGGCTACGACCCACGGCGATATGTCCAGTCCCAAGAACTACTGAGCCTGGACGATTCCGAGCTCCAAGACAACTACAACTACAACGAGTTCATGCTCCGCAGCCCGGGCTCGGTCATGTGGATCACAATGCTGGGCCCGCCCAAGTACGAGATCAAAATCGGTGACCCGCTCTATTACAGCGCCTCACCCAGCGGCATCGCCATGGTGACGCCCAAGTTCGACAGGCTTGATCCCGAGATGGACCCGGCCAACGACCCCGAGATCGTGCTGGGCAAAAACACTCGTGATCAGCCCGGGTTGTTCATCACCGATGTCGACGATGACCGGATCGCGATCATGCAAATCGGGCGTGAAGTGCTCCCCGTCGCCCGCCCCCCACTGACCGGCGATTCGCTCTTCCTCCAGCCCACCGTCGTCCATCGCGGCCCGCAGATCATCTGGTCGATCGTCCCCAACATGCAATCGTTCTGGCTCCTCGACGCNGTCACGCAGAACCAGCCCATCCCGGGCTCGCATGTGGCCTTGGTGTTCTTCTACGGCGTGTGCCAGATCGTGGTGTTCTTGTCGATCGCCGTGCTCTCGTTCCAGGGACGCGATGTCGGCTAAGCCGCTGGCTCTTTTGCTGCATTCAACTCATTGATTTTCGTATTGATCGCAGCGAGTTCTTTGAGCAACTTCACAAGCAGCACCCCCTCGCTGAACACACCGGGAGTTATCTTCGGCGTATTTTTATCATGCTCAGAAATCAGTAAATGTTTGGAATACTGCATAGCTGATGACCCAAGCATTCGAGCAATGACCGAGCCGCCAGCCCCCCCACTCGATACGAGATCACTCACGCGACGAAGCGACTCAAGATGAAGCAGCTCGGTCACATGCCCCTTGCCTCGATCCCAGCTGAGCAGCTTGGCATCCACAACGATCGGCTCTGAATTTCTGTATATCCATGCCTGAATCATGGCACATCCAAAGCCGATAGCTCCAATGATGAACATGAATGCCGCCATCGTTCCAACGAGTTCAAGTCCTGAAGCCTGTATATTGAGGGTTCCCTTGAGCTTCGCACTGACATAAGCAATCGGAAAAATGATGCAAGAAAAGATCATGCCACCCAGAAAAATCGTGAGCCCTACCCGAAACGCTTTGCCTCGGATAGATTTCCAATCCTTGTCGATGGCCCACTCACCCTCAAGCATTCCAATCAGCTCATCACGCTGGGCAATCAGTTCTTTTTGTGTAGCACTCATACGCTCGCCATCGCCCGTGCGTACACCTTGACGCACTTCTCGGCCGCCCCGTCCCAGTTCAGGCTCCGCAACTCAAACCGCCCGTGCTCACGCAGCGTCTGGCTCAGCGGCGGGTACCGCAGAACGGCCACGATCTTGTTGGCCATCTCGTCGGTGTCCCAAAAATCAACCTTGAGCGCGTGGGTCAGCACCTCGGCTACGCCCGATTGCTTGGACACGATCACGGGCACATCGTTGCGCATCGCCTCGAGCGGCGCGATCCCGAAGGGCTCGGAGACCGAGGGCATCACATAGCAATCCGCCATCTGGTACACCCGGTCCACATCGCGTCCACGCAAGAACCCGGTGAAGAGCACCTTGTGCCCGATGCCGATAGCCGCCGCGTGCTCGATCATCCGCACGGCCATATCGCCCGAGCCCGCGACCACGAACTTGACGCGGTCTTCCTGCTCGAGCACGCGTTTGGCCGCTTCGATAAAGTACTCGGGGCCCTTCTGCATCGTGATGCGTCCTAAGAACAGCACGATCCGATCGCCCTGCTCGATCGCCGCCCCGCGCTGAGGCTGGATGCCGTCCTGAGCGACGCCGTTGTAGACGACATCGATTTTGAAATCGTCCACGCCGTACTTGGAGTGCATGATCGCCTTGGTCAGACGCGACACAGCGATGACTCGGTCTGCGCAGTGCATCCCAGCGCGTTCGATGTCGTACACGCCCTGGTTGATGTGCTCGCCCGAGCGATCGAACTCCGTCGCGTGGATATGGCACACCAGCGGCTTGCCCGTGATGGCCTTGAGCATCATCCCCGCGGGATAAGTCAGCCAGTCGTGGGCATGGATCACATCGAAGCGTTCGGTCATGCCCAGAGCCGCGACCAAACGGGCGTAGCGTTGCGCATCGCCGAAGAGATCCGAGCCGTACCCGCCCGAGCCCGTGCCCATCTCGCCGAGGGATTCGAGCACGCCGTCGATGACCTGGGCGAGCTCGTCGGCCGACGAACTCGAAAGCGAAGCGAACTCTTCGACGCCCGAGCTGATATCAATCGGAGCGGAGGCGAACATCTGCGTTGTGTTCTGGGCGCGTTCCTCTTGGACCGTCTCGACCACCCGGCGGAGCACATCCGCGCCATCCACGCCCGGATAGGAACTGGGCGCCGACGCGCTGAAGGTTTCGAGCTGGCGCATGATGCGTTGGTAGACGACTGAATGCTGTGCTGATTGCTGGGCTGAGTCTTGAACCGAATCATGCTGATCGCGCGATCGACCATCGTCACCGATCCTTGAGACCCGCCCCACCATCTGCGGCGTCTGGATGAGCTCGTGCCGCCCGGCGCGCAGAGCCGCGCTGCGCTCAGCCAAAATCCGCGGCCCAATCAGCTCGACATGCGAGACATGCCCCGCGGGAATCGGGTGTGGCAGCACAAAGACCACCTCGTGCCCTTGGGCCACCAGCGAACGGGTCAGCCCCTCGACGGCTGTGCCCAAACCACCCGACATAAACGGGGGGAACTCCCACCCCAGCATCAATATCCGCATCGTTCACGCTCGCTTCTTTATCTTCGCCCGCGCGATCAATCAACCCGGCCAACCTACTTGGCCAATCTACCGGCTCAGTCTTCTTCTGATTCGTCCATATCGCCCAGCTCTCGCAGCACGATCTCATAGCCCAGCAGCCAGATCAACGCGTGCTCCGCGGCCTTCGGGTCATCCATCGGGGTCGAGAGCCTCGAGCGGAACACATACAGCATTTCTGGCGAGCGGAAGTGCTCGAAGTTGACCTGCGCATCGACATGCCCCAGATCGACGACCTCTTCCTCGATCAGGTCGTTGAGTTTGTCGCCCGTATTGACCAGATCGCCCTCGATCGAGCCCGAGAGCCAGCGGTCCTCGGTCTCCATGCCGATCCAGACGCCGTCGTCGGTGACACTCACGCGATAAAACGCCTCTTCGGCTGAGTTTTTCGCCTGGCAGGCCACCCCACGATCGTCGATTGTGACGGGCCCGAAGACCCCGGCCTTGATCGCGCCGGCTTCGACGAGCTTGTAGAGTGCTTGTTTGGTATCTTCAGTAATTGCGGCCATGGGGAATCCTTGGATCTGTATCGGAGTGTCTTCGTCGGCTCAAGGGCAAACGCGGGCTCTGCCCCGCCCTTCGCCCTATAAGTGTTTGGTTTGTGCCCAATCCTAGGGTGTGTGTGGTGCGCGATCCGTGCGTAGAAAAAGAATCAACATCGAGAATTGAGTTTCAATCTATGGATTGGCTCGACACGGGCACAAATAGGCATATACTTCNCCTCGCACTACTTGCCCAGGTGGCGGAATTGGTAGACGCGCCACCTTGAGGTGGTGGTTCTCGCAAGGGAGTGGAGGTTCGAGTCCTCTCTTGGGCATTTGAAAGCTCGCAGCACTGGTTTCGCCAGTGCTGCTTCTTTTTTTGCACT
>JGI24723J26617_10002169_pt1 | contig 16000 bp, 17 predicted proteins | sample Cruoilmetagenom6_FD_26617 | JGI IMG/M metagenome (IMG submission 26617)
CGTCCCACGCGACGCGCTGCGCAGCAAGATGTCGCAAAAGGAGTTGCGGCAATGGAAACGGAAAAGCCCCGGACATCGCGGTTTTACCGTTCTGCGCCATCCGGTGCTCCGGGCCCACGATGCGTTCTGCCGCCATATTCTGGCAACCGGACCGGGCAGCTATGCGCAATTGCGCCGGACCTTGGTCCGCCGCTATAAGTTGCCGCTGCCAGAAGATGGCCCGGACGCGCGCTATGACCGCGATGCCCATCACGAAGCCTTTGCCGCTTTTTTGCGGTTCCTTAAAGGCAATCTGGCCGGGCAAACGGCAATCCGTGTGGATGGGGCGTGGTGCTCGCAAGCGCAGGCGGTGGCGGGTTTTGGTGACTTTTGCCTGCCGGACCGCATCATTCGGGAAGAGGATATGGCAGCCGACCTTGCCGACCTTGCAGCGGCAATAGGTCACGATGCCAGCCCGGCTGTCCCTGCCGCGCAGGAACCCGGCCCCTTTGCCTTGGCCGATATTTACGACGAAGAGATCGAAAAGCTCGCCGCGGAAGCCTATCAAAGAGACTATATGATCTTTGGCTTTTCTGCCTGGCGCTAATGGCGCCTTGCGCTGACCTGATCCCGCAAACACGAAAGGCGCCGCCTTGAGTTTCCTATCCGTCACCTCCGTCCCACGGCTGTGGTGGAGCGCGCCGCGCGCGTTCACCCTGCGCCCACCCTTGGCGTCGCTGGCCTTTCTCATTCTGGGGTTGATGATCTTTGGTCTCGGCGAGGCGCTTTTGGTGACAGCGGGGGTTGGCGTAAGCCCCTGGACGGTCTTTGCCGAAGGGGTGACGAATATCACGGGATGGGGGTTGGGTTTCGCGACCTTTGCGATTAGCGCAACTGTTCTGCTGCTCTGGATTCCGCTGCGCCGAACGCCGGGGATCGGCACGGTGTTGAACGCCGTTATCATCGCCTTGGTGCTGGAGTTCGCGTTGCCCGTCCTGCCAACCTTTGAGACCTATCTTGCGAATGCGCTACTNGCCGCGACCGGTGTTCTGGTGACGGGGTTCGGCGGCGCGATTTATTTGGTCGCTAACCTTGGACCAGGCCCGCGCGACGGGCTGATGACCGGGCTTCAGAATGTCACCGGACAGCCTATTGCACTGGTCCGAATGAGCATCGAACTAACGGTCGTGGCCATAGGCTGGGCCTTAGGCGGGACGCTTGGGCTGGGAACATTGCTCTTNGCCGTGGGGATTGGTCCGGCGATGGCGATTGGGATGCAAATTCTGGATTTGCGCGCGGCCCGGCGCTGACAGCAAGTGCAGGTCGGCAGGCCACAGGACGCAACTGGGCTTTCCAAAGGGCGCAAGTCGGAGTAGGCGTTCCATTCTTTGGCGGCCAAGGACAAAAATATGGCGCAGAATGCCACCATTTACAAAGTCGAACTGACGGTTTCGGACATGGATCGTCATTACTATGAGACCCACAAACTGACTGTCGCAAAACATCCTTCAGAGACGGATGAACGGTTAATGGTGCGCCTCGTCGCCTTTGCATTGAACGCGCATGAGCATCTTGAAATGACCAAGGGTCTTTCGACAGATGACGAACCGGATATATGGCAAAAGAGTCTAAGCGGGGAGCTTGATGTTTGGGTCACGCTGGGGCTGCCAAGCGAGAAGGTGATGCGCCAATCCAGCGGCAAGGCCAAGAAGGTCGTAGTCTACCCCTATGGCGGCAGGTCTGCCGAAATCTGGTGGGACAAGGTGCAAAACGGCGCGACCCGTTTTGACAATCTTCAGGTCGTCAACTTCTCTGAGGCTGACACCACGGCTCTCGCAAAGCTGGCCAGTCGCGCCATGAAGTTGCAGGTCAATATTCAAGACGGTGAATTGATGGTCAGCGTGGAAGATAACGTCGCCTACATTACGCCCGTCGAATGGAAGGGCNATGCATAGCGCATAGCCCGAGCGCGNGNTCAGACATTGTGGCATTTCTGTGTAAAAGCCGTCTCAAATTCGCCTAAAATCTCGCCCGCTAAAGTGCCAGAGGCCTATCACAGGCCACGCCGAGCAGATATTTGCCAGTCTTTTCAATTAAGGACAAAAAATGCCGATTTCGGCAGACAAGACATCGAATCGCCACGATCAGAGCGTACTTTCGGGGCGTCTTCGTTAGATTTGTTTCGCGTAAAGAAATTACGCTGAGTCGGTCTAAGTTTGTAAACGGAGGCTGATTTAAAAAGAAGGATCGCAGAATGCGTACATCGAGCAAAAAGACTGCCCCCCGTGCCATGACCTGGATCGCGATAGCGCTCTTGGTCTCTGTCATCTGTGCCGCAACGTTCGTGGCGGTTTTGGTGTCGCAACGGTCACAAGCAGCGCAGCAGCAATTGCAAGAAAACATCGTTCTGCGGGGCGCTGACGCGATTGGTCTGAGCTTTAACACCGCGCTCAAGCGGGAATGGGACAGTCTTCACGCTGTTGCGCGCAATATCAGTGACGCCGACAAACAAGAGATTGACGACTTCATGGATGCGGTTGCTCAGACTGGGGGGCAGGTTGCTTGGTCAGGGATCGCCAATCTTGATGGACGTGTCATTTCGGGGTCGAATCGATTGCGAGAGGGCGACGACGTAAGTGAGCGTCGTTGGTTCCGTGAAGGCCTGCGTCGTCCCAATGTTGGAAATGTTTATGCCAGTAATTCGCTTGAGCGTGACGACAACGATAGAAAGCAATCTCTGCTGAACCTGTCCACACCTGTACTGAATGCAGAGACAGGAGAGGTAACTGGGGTTCTGGTCTATAGCCTGCGCATGGCTTGGGTGCAGTCATTTCTGACCCGCGCGCGGGAAAGGTTGAACATCGATATCGTGGTGCAGAATCGCGACGACGAAATTCTTCTGGATACCCGGGAAAATACCAGCGCGCTGCCCGAGGCCGCCGTTGCGCAAGCAAGCCTTGGCAGTGCTGGCGCGGGGACTTTCCAAATGCTCGACCGTGCGGATGGGCTCTATGCCTATTCCCCGAACTTTGTCAGCGATGAAATGCCCGATTTCGGCTGGAGGGTTTTCGCGGTGCTGGATCGGAGCAAGCTGCTTAATGTGATGCCACAACTGCTCCAAAGCTCTATTATCGCAGTGTCTATCGCAGCGCTCTTTGTCCTGTTCGTGACCCTGCTGGTGGTGCGGATCGTGTTCAAGCCGCTCGAAGACCTTGCCGCGAATGCGGAACAAATGGCCGATGGGAACTTTGAATTTCCTGTTGAAAGCCGCAGTTCGCGCGAGGCTATCATGCTGTCGCGGGCGCTGACCCGCATTCAGGGGACATTAGGCACGCCTCAAAATATGCAGACAGAGGGCGGTGGCCCATCCTTTCGATTGCTGTCCGGCGGTGCGGACGTTACCCCTATCGTTGATAGCAACGCGACTGACGAACAGCCTGACGATACTTCGCAGTCCCCACAAACAAGGCGCAAGAGTTGACCCCTTCCGGCAGTGAACTGAAAGCAACGTCTAAACCCCTTCTAAGCGCAGCATTCTGGGCGATCAAAAAAAACACCGCCGCGTTGGTAATGGCGAGCGGTGTTTTCTGGCTTGTAGCCCCCGAAGCGCGCGCGGATGGCACGTTTTTCCAACTTGATCTCGCCCCTCATGCATCTGACGCGGTGTTGGGTGCGACGCGGGGGAAGATGAGCTTTGGGGCGAACTTTTCCACCTATGAAGGGGGCTGGAGCGCAGGTGCCCATGTCACGCGAGATTTTGTTATTGGCGATATTGCCACGCTCAAAGTCGGCCCAAGCATTGGCAGCAGCGACGCAATGAACGGGACGAAACTGGGCGGCAAGGTGATTGTAGAGCGTTATCAACCGACTGATTTCGGGTTTGTTTTCTTGTCTGGCCAATACAATAGCATCGAAAATGATTGGTTCACTCTGGCGCAGTTTGGCAACGGCAAGGGGCTTTCCGTCGATCTGACGGCTGGCGGAAGCGATACCTATTCCGAGCAATCGGTCGCGGTGAATTACCGTTTCGACGACGGCCCGACCAGCCTGCGCGGCGGTTATCGCTTTGATGCGCAGGAGTTCTTTGTGGGTCTGTCCGTCAATACTTACTGACCGCGTCAGTCCCGCCGAGGGCCGAAGCGCCGAAAGATATCTTTGAGCAAGTACCTCATGCGAACTTCGCTGACGCCGGGCTGATGCCCGTCGGCATAGAATTTCAAAAAGAACGCTTCGCGCTGCGCGTCTGTCGGCACCAGCTGCAGGCGTAGCCCATCTGCGACTTCGGCGATTGCATAGGTCTCGATGCGCCCCGGAATGCCGTCGATTGCCAGATGACCGCGGGTCTGGATCGGGATTTTTAAACCGCGAATGCGCACTGTGTCCATCGTCAGCGACGTGATCCAAAGCTGATGCTGCCGCCCGTCGGTCGAGAATACCGCCCGCTCCGGCCTGTCGCTTACATGCAGCTCTTTGCGGGGTCGTTCGATACAGGCAAGGCAGGTGACCGCGAGCACGAAGAGATTGTAGATGCTCCAAAACAGAATGACCCATTTGCCATCGCCTGCGGTAAAGGTCGCGAATTGGTCGAAGACCACGCCGAGCAACAGCCCCACAAGGGTTAGGATAAAACCGATTAGAAACGGCATCATCATGCGCCATTGAACCACGACTTTTGACCGATCGCCGCCTTTTGCCGTGACCGAAAAAGGGTGGCCATGAGGTTTGAACAACCCGGTAAAGGCCGCGCGGCTGATCGGGATTGCACCCAAAAGCTGACTGACGTCGTTCAAAATTGGGACAACCATGCCACGGGTCAAAAAGTTAAGCGTGATCAGAATCCAGAAGTAGTAGGCACCAAAATAGCTGATGACATCCGGCAAGCGGGCGTCGACCACGATGACGTCAAAGAACCAGTACAGCAGCGGAAACACGATGGCCGCGAGGCGGAACGGAAAGGTCGTGATCCAGAACAGAATCGAATCCAAAACGCTCCAACGGTCGCGAAGACGCAGATTGTTTGATGACAACGGCCCAAGCGACGACCGGGCAATCTGCATCAGGCCAAGACACCAACGCGCGCGCTGCGAGACGTATTCCTTTAACCCCTCCGGCGCGAGCCCTTCGGAAAGCGGCTCGGACAGATAGACAGAGCGCCAGCCCGCGTTCTGCAGAGCGAGGGTCAGCATAAAATCTTCGGTTACGGACTCGGTGTTAAAGCCCCCAATTTCGCGCAAAGCTTCCCAACGGCAAACCGATGAGGTGCCGCAACAAAACGCGATCCCCCAGCCGTCGCGCGATGGCTGCATGTGGTCAAAGAAAAACCGCTGTTCGTCGGGATAAGAGCGCCCCAGATTGAAGTTATGCTGGATCGGNTCTTGGTTNAAAAAGTGCTGTGGTGTCTGAACCAAGCCGACTTCGGGGTCGTGGAACAGGGCCAATGTCCGCGACAGGAAACCCCGGTGCGGAACAAAGTCCGCATCCAGCACAGCGATAAAATTAGGTGTTACCGCATCCTCGGCCAGCCGGTCCAGCGCGTGGTTAATGTTGCCAGCCTTCTGTCCTTTGTTGGTCGGGCGGCGCATATAGCGCACCCCTAGTTTCTCACAGTAATCGCGCAGCCAATCTCGTCGATTATCGTCACAAACGATGACTTCCTTGTTCTGGTGGCGTAGGAATTGCGCCCCCACAATCGTCCGCTCAAGGATTTCTTTGTCTTCGTTGTAAGTGGCGATCAGGATCGCGACCCTCGGCTCCTTTGTCCCCCACCATTCCGCATGTGTGTCTGCTTCACCGCTCCTTGTCTTGAAGCGCGACAGGATCAGGAAAGCACTGAGAGAACCGATAACAGATAAGGCTTCGAGCAGAAAAAGGAGCCAGCTTGCAACCATATCAAAGCTCAACGCTGGCGGTGCCAGTGTTTCCGTGCCGCGCCACCATAGATAGCGCAGAGCCAAAATCCCCGCGACGCCGAGCAGCAAAGAGCGGTGCAACCTGCGCTTTGGATCGATGAAGAGGGGCATCAACGTCCCTACACCAATCACCAGCATCAGATGCATGGTCGCGGAACCCAACTCTCCGAGATGCGGAAAGGGCAGCATCAGTCGAGCAATTCCCGGAACCAGCTTAGGGGCCGTTCGTCAAAAAAGGCGCGACCGGTGCGCCCGATAGAGCAGCCGCGTTCGCTGTCGGCGGTCAGTTCGGGCAGCAAATGGGCCACGTCATAACGCTCCAGATGTTTTTGAGAGGGTGCAACAGCGAGGTTTTGATAGATCGTCGCAGCCCCGGCCCCTGCAAGACGGGCCACCGTACCTTCAAAAACCTGCTCGCGCCCCGTCAGGCGGAAAGAGGCGGCATCACCGATCCTTAGGCTATTGAAAACGCGTTCCGTGACCGACAGGGAAACAAAGGTCGCATCGCAATTCACCAAGCGCAACAGCGGATCGCCGCGTTGTACATTGACGCCATCGGCCTGCAGTAGTTCCCAATAGATCCCGTTGACAGGAGAGGTGATCTCACCGCCCCCCAAACTGCTCACCCGCCGGTTTTCACGTTGGCTACGTTGGGTGAGCGCTTCGAGCCGGGCCTTGGATTCGACAAGGCGGCTTTCCAAATCAGAGATGACGGTTTCCAATTCGGTCGCCCGTTGCTCGGCGTTTGGTGAGTCGTTGTAACCGTCGCCAAGAAAGACACCATCTTCGGCGGCCTTCAACGCGATCTCAAGCAGTTCGACGCGTTCCCGTGCGTGGTCTAAGATCAACGGTGCCAACCCCGGTTCCATCGGCAGGCGATTTGGCAATTCATCAACCAGCGAGATGATCTCCTGATTTGTAGTCTCGGGCAGGTCTTCGCGCTCCAGTATCGCAAGCCGCAGGCGCGCATGTTCCAGCCGCGCCCGAAGTTCTTCGAGCCGAGCGGCCCGGAACGTGGCTGCTCGGTCTAGCAGGCTGTCGCGCAGCGCGATGGTGCTCGTCAGGTCCGCTGTGATCCGCATGATTTCAGCGCCGGTGAACTCCTGCTCCATCCTCAGATCGTTCAGGCGCAGATTATCAACCAAGGCATCGTCAATCGTGGCGATGGTCTCGCCCTTTTGGATGCGGGCGCCAAAGGGGGTATCGGGCAGGCTAAGGTCTCCTGCCGTGTCCGCCCGGATTGTCACCAACGGCGCATTGACGAAGGCGTTGGCGCTTGCCCCGGCCATTTGCTCGGCAATAATCACCCAAAGTGCAACCACGATAAGAAGGATGCTGAGGATCAGGCGTAGCGGCTTCATGCAATGTTTCCAATCTGGTTGTCGTGTTCGAGAACGGTTTGATTTTCAGGGTCGCATAGTCAAAGAGCAGGGGCTACCCGAGGCTGAAACCTAAACGGGGAAAGTGGCGTTTATATGCCCTCGCGCCAAGCGATCTGCGCCAAAAGCGCGAGGGTGTCGGCATAGTATCCTTGTCCCAGACCTGATTGGGCAGGCGGCTTGCCCGCAGCAAGGTTTGCGACCGCAAGAAAACCGTCTGCATTGCTCTGTTCGCGCAAGGCACCCGCCGCGTCGGTCACGGTGGCGACATGGCCCGCAGCGGTGGCGGCCGCAAAACGTGACTGCGCCAGTCCCAAGGCCGGATGGCTGCGGCGGCCCGACCAAAAGAGGTACAGTGGAATGCGCAACGCGTCCCAGCCGAAACCTTGGGGCAGCCCCTCTGCTGGCTCAAGCCCTTCTGTCGTGACGCTGATCCAATCGCGCAGCGCTTGGGGATCGGCTAGCAGCCGTTCACCATGCGCCGCAACGCGCAGCAACTCCTTTTGTTGTGTCGCTTCGCCCAATTCGATCAGGGCGCGGATCATATAGTAGGACGGATTCACCGTCACTGACGCCGCCGTCGCGCGTGATCCACTAGCGGGCTTCAAAAGGCGTTCATCCGGCGCGCGCGGGTCGATGGCAAGGCAGCGGTTCACGAGATCTTGGCTAATCTGGGCTGCCTTTTCCGCATGGCCGGACCACCCCGAATCCCGCTCTGCCCGAAGCAAGGCCCAAGCCCGCAAAAGGTCTCCGTCCGTCGCGTTTTGCAACGCAGTCACCTGTCCGTCCTGCCATTTCCACGCCATCAGCGCATCTTGGCGAACGGCGAGCGTGGCCTCTGTCCAAGCCTCAATGCGCTCGAAAACGTCCCGATCCCCAAAGGCCTGTGCAAGTAGCAATCCGTAGGCTTGACCCTCCGAATGGCTTATCCCGCCGTTCCCATCATCGGTGATCCGGCCCTCGGTCGCCAGATAGCGGGTTTTCCACCCCTCCCAAACGCCGGGCTGTTGGGCGAGGACGGGCAAGGCGGCAAAGCAGGGCATAGCCAAGATCAGGCTACGTCTTTTAGGGCCGACCTTGGGCATATGGACTCACCTATAGACTTGCTGTTTGTGGGGAAATTAGCGCGGCGGGCCGAACGATAAAGAAAAGACTTACGTCCTCGTCACGGGGTCCACCGTGCGTAACATTTTTGTCTGAGCAGGCGCGCTTTCCTTTGTGACGCGCTGAGCATCGGCATGTTCCTGCCGGAGAATGGCGGCAGGATTACTTGCAAGGATCACTCAGTTTGACATAGTGAGGCGGTATTCCTCTCCGAGGGATAGAACAAGATGGCGAGCAGCGCCGCGCGATTGATGGGAGGGCAGGCAGGACCAATGGCTTTCGTTCGGACTACAGGAAAAGCCGCTTTTGCGATGCTTCTCTGCGTGGCTGTGCTGTTTTGGTCTGTTGTGCCGACGTCTTCNCATGTCCCTGCTGTTCAAGATGTGCTGCAAGAACACACACAGATGATTGCGGACCACGGGCATTCCCACGGGCTNGAGGAAGATCTGGCTTGGGCAATGCATGGGCACAGCCATGACAGCACAGACCACGACCACAGCCAAGCTGTCGTGCTGATCCGCAATCTCGGCGCGCAGCCGATTGAAGTCTATAAAACCGCATGGCGGCTAAGTGCGGCATCGGCAAGCCCTGCACGGGTCTACTTGATTGAGCGACCTCCGCGCGCGTGATCGATAGCCCCTAAGGGGGCGCATTCCACCAGATCACAATCAATCTTCGCGGAGTTCAATCCATGAACACAGTCCCACGGGGCTGGACCGATTTTGGCGCACGCCGGATCGCGATCCTGTCCCTTGTCACANTTACCTTGCTCATTCAGAGCGCAAGCTACGCCTTGGCACATAACGTCACGCCCGGGGATGCNGGCTANATTCAGGAAATCTGGGGGGTGAACATCATTCCCTTCATGTATCTCGGCGCCAAACACATGGTGACGGGCTACGACCACATCCTGTTTTTGTTCGGCGTCGTCTTCTTCCTCTACAAGATGAAAGACGTCGGCATCTATGTCAGCATCTTCGCTGTCGGGCATTCGACCACGATGCTGGCGGGTGTCTGGTTCGGCTGGGGCATCAACGCCTATATCGTTGATGCCATCATTGGCCTGTCGGTCGTCTATAAGGCGCTCGACAACCTTGGTGCTTATCAACGCTGGTTCGGCGTGCAGCCCAATACCAAGGTCGCCACGCTGATCTTTGGCTTCTTCCACGGCACCGGTCTGGCCACCAAGCTTCTCGACTACGAGATCGCCCCGGACGGCCTTTTGGCCAACCTTTTGGCGTTCAACGTGGGCGTTGAGATGGGCCAGCTGATGGCGCTTGCCGTCATCCTTATCGTCATGGGCTTTTGGCGGAAATCACCCAACTTCTTCCGCCAAGCCTACACCGCAAACGTCATCATGATGGCTATGGGGTTCATCCTCATGGGCCTTCAAATCACCGGCTATTTCGTAGCCGCTTAAGCAAATAGGAGAACCACATGTTCAACGCAGAAAAACCAAGCCTCAACGAATTGCCCACCTCCGCGCAGCTCATCCGCTCCACCGCCATTGCTGCTGCCAGTGCCGCAGTGATCCTCGTGACCGTGGTGCTGCCCGCGGAATACGACATCGACCCCACCGGGATCGGCGGCGTGCTTGGTTTGGCAGAAATGGGCGAGATCAAAAGCCAGCTNGCCGCAGAGGCCGAAGCGGATCGCATCAAAGCACTGGAAGAGCAGGGCGCGCTTGTGACCCAAGAGCAATCCAGCCTGATGAATGATATCTTCAGCGTCTTCGTCGGGTCCGCCCATGCCGAAGAGGTGGTCTCTGAGCCCGCCGAAGAATGGCGTGATGAGGTCACCTTTACGCTGGCACCGGGCGAGTCTGCCGAGTGGAAGTTGGTGATGGAAGAAGGCCAGACCGCAGAATATGTCATGTTGGTCGAAGGGGGGCGCGTGAACTTTGNCCTGCACGGTCATGGCTCGGGCCAGTCCGAGACCTATGAAAAGGGCCGCGGCTCGACAGGTGAAGAGGGCGAAATCACCGCCGGTTTCGCGGGTCAGCACGGTTGGTTCTGGCGCAACCGTGACAAGACTGAGGTGACTGTGACCGTTCAGGTGCGCGGCGAATACGACGAATTCAAAGACGCCAGCTAAACCGCGTGGCTGCCGGCCCTTTAAGGAGGGTCGGCAGCCTATCCGGCGCGGGGCGCGAGAATAATCACCGCTGCGCCAAGAATACAAAGGCCCGCCCCGGCAGCGTCCCAGAGATCAGGCCGCTGCCCTTCTACAGCCCACATCCACACCAGCGAAGCCGCGATATAGATACCGCCATAGGCCGCAAAAGCGCGCCCGGCGAACCCGGCCTCGACCAAGGCCAATATCCCCGCAAATAACGCCAAACTCAGCATCCCCGGCACCAGCCAAAGTGGCGAAGCGCCGCGCCACCACGCCCAGACCGCAAAACACCCGACGATCTCAGCCAATGCCGCGAGCGGATAGAGCAGCGCGGCGGGCATCAAGCAGTGGCCCCGTGATCGGCAAGACATTCCTCATGGTCGCGCAGCACCTCNAGAATGCGACAATCGCTTACCCGATCCGCGTTGCAGGCCCCGATCATGCGCTGCAATTCNACGCGAAGGGCTTCGAGCCGCACCAGCCGCGCCTCGACTTCGCGAAGTTGCCTTTGNGCNATGGCATCGACCTGCGCACAGGACCGATCGGGNGTGTCTGATAGGTCCAGCAACTCTCGNATCGCCTCCAGCGAAAAGCCGAGTTGGCGGGAATGGCGGATGAAGGAGAGGCGGTCCAGTTCCGCATCGCCGTAACGCCGCTGGCCGCCTTCGGTCCGGCCGGGCTCGGGCATCAGACCGATCTGTTCATAGTAACGGATCGTCTGCACTTTGGTGCCGGTGCGTTTTGCGAGTGTGCCGATGGCGAGCATGTCTGAGTCTCCTGTAACCTACAGTCTATGTAGGTTGTCCGGGGCACTGGCGCAAGTGGACGGGGCGCTCTCCTTTGCCTAGTCTTGGCCCGCTGGCCCGGCGGGCTACGTCGTCGGCGGCTGCAGATAGAAAATGTTAAGGAAGGATTCTCCCTTGGAGACGATGTCACCCCTGATGCTCGGATTTCTCGGCAGTCTGGCTGCAGGAGCCATGACCGCCGTGGGGGCTGTGCCGGTGCTCTTTGGACGCACCCCGTCGCGGGCAACGCGCGACCTGTCGTTGGGGTTCGCCGCAGGGGTGATGCTGGCGGCGTCCTTCTTTTCGCTCATCATCCCGGCGTTGGATGCGGCAGGGCTGAGGTATGAGAGCGAGGCCGCGCCCGCCGCGATCGTCTGTGTGGCGATCTTGCTTGGCATGGGGGCCGTGGCGCTGATGAACGAGCTTCTTCCGCATGAGCACTTCAAAACGGGCCGCGAGGGGCCGGCGGGTGCTTCGCTTCGGCGGGTGTGGCTGTTCATCATTGCGATCACAATCCATAACTTCCCCGAAGGCCTGGCCGTGGGCGTTGGCTTCGGCGCGGATGGGCTGTCGGGCGGCATGCCACTGGCGCTTGGCATCGGGTTGCAAAACGCGCCCGAAGGGCTTGCCGTGGCGGTGGCGCTCTTGGGCGAAGGCTACTCCAAAGGCCGCGCATGGGGCATTGCTGCCCTTACCGGGATGGTTGAACCAATCGGCGGTCTGCTCGGCGCGGGGATCATCGGGTTGTCTGAGCCACTGCTGCCTTGGGGGCTGGCTTTTGCCGCAGGGGCGATGCTTTTCGTGATCAGCCATGAGATCATTCCCGAAACTCATCGCAGCGGGCATCAGAACAAGGCGACGCTTGGTCTGGCGATTGGACTGGTCCTTATGCTGTTTCTTGACGTTTGGCTGGGCTGAAGAAGTCTTCACAAGCTATGAGGAAGCATAGGGCCATGCGCTGACATTCGCTGCCCTTTACCCGCACAGGAACTTGCGGGTCCATCCACTGGTTTTGTCAGTATCACACAAACCAAGGAGTAAGATCATGCAAGTTCAAGAAATCATGACGAGCAACCCAACCTGCTGCGGCCCCGACGCATCGGTTCAGGATGCAGCGAAGCTGATGAATGACAAGTCGGTCGGCTCCATTCCGGTGGTGAACGACGCCGGTGAGCCGGTCGGCATTGTGACCGACCGCGACATCTGCTGCGGCGCCGTCGCGCAGGGGAAAGGCGCGGATACGCGAGTGTCTGACGTCATGTCCAAANACGTGTTAACCGCCAAACCCGACGAAGATGTTGAGAGTTGCTGCANCAAGATGGAAGAAAAGCAGGTGCGGCGTGCTGTGGTGACCGACGACGCCGGCAAATGCTGCGGGATCGTCGCACAGGCCGACGTGGCACGAGAGGCCGGCGGAAAGGAAACCGCAGAGCTGGTGCAAGAGATTTCGCGCGCGAAGAAGGGTTCTTGCTGCTGATCGGAGAAATAGAATAGGCGCGGGGCGGTGGGTGCTTTTCCTAACCACCGGCCGCCCCGCGCAGTTTTGTGTGGTAAAAACCTAAGAGAGCATTAGCGACAGCCCGTTTAAAACCTGTGGTTTCCCCGGCCCTTTAGGGCAACTCTCTCTCATCTCGTTTTTGCGTCGTAATACGCGGATCAAGTGCGCCGCCAGAGGCCGGACCGCGCAGGGGCTGGATTAACATCCGGTGGAGCCATAGGTCGCCACGAGTCCGAAATTGCTCGATCCCGATTGTCATACCTTTATGGCCTTTCGCAGGCTGGGCAATATAGGTGCCCATCATCCGATCCCACCAAGGGAGGTTAAATCCATAGTTGGAATTGGTCTCGCGCGGGTCGATTGAGTGGTGCACCCGGTGCATATCAGGCGTCACGACAATCCACCGCAAAATACGGTCAACCGGACGCGGCAGATTAACGTTTGCGTGGTTGAACATCGCAGTCGCGTTCAAGATCACTTCGAACAACAGCACCGCAACCGCCGGGGGGCCAAGCGCTGCGACCACTGCCAATTTGATCCCCATCGAGATCAGAATTTCGATGGGATGAAAGCGCAGGCCCGTAGTGGCGTCGAAATCAAGATCTGCGTGGTGCATCCGGTGCANCCGCCACAATGCGGGGATGGCGTGAAACATCACGTGCTGCAGGTAGATTGCGAAGTCTAACACCAGCATCGACGCTATCANGCTGACCGCGAAAGGNACTTCGATATTGTTGAACAAGCCCCAACTGCGTTCTTCCGCCAGAATCGCAAGCCCGACCGCGATGATTGGAAANGTCAAACGCAGCACCAAAGNATCGACGACAACGAGGGCGATGTTGTTTGTCCAGCGCATCACCCGCGGGATCTCGCGCCGCCGCCGCGGCGCGGCAACTTCCCACAGCGCCATCGCAATAAGTACCCCGAGAAAGGCCGCTAGTCGGATCATCGGTTCCGCGGCAAGTAGCGTCTCAGACATAAAAACCGACCTTTAGGTTGTAGGGTATGGGAAACTTGCTATGATTCAATCAATCACTTGATTAACATATCGACGGGGGGCGAGATGTCAATAAGTCCGAAAATTGCGCTGCTTGAAGAATACGCAATAATAGCGCGCGCGATGTCCGCACCAGCGCGGCTATCGATTTTAGAACAATTGGCGCAGGGTGAGCGCGGTGTAGAGGCCTTGGCAGCAAAAACCGGGCTTTCCGTTGCCAACTGCTCACAACACCTTCAGCAATTGCGCCGCGCCGCTCTCGTTAAAAGCCGCCGTGCGGGCAAATCTGTAATCTACCGACTGTCCGATGCGAAAACGCTGGAGTTGATGGACCTTTTACGGATCATTGCGGAACGGAATCTGGCCGAGGTTGACCATATTCTGCGTGAACTGTTGGGGGGAGAGACGCCTCCAGAGCCAGTCAGCCGCCGTGAATTGGCCGCGCGCCTTGCGGAGGGCACCGTGACATTGCTCGATATAAGACCATTGGACGAATACGCCGCCGGTCACATTCCCGGCGCGCGTCAAGTCGCTTTGGCTGACCTTGACAGCGTCTCTCACTCATTTGCGCAGGCGGCGGAGATTGTCGCCTATTGTCGCGGCCCTTATTGCGTCTACGCGCATCAAGCAGTCGCCGCCCTGCGCAAACAGGGGCTAAACGCGCGGCATCTGGATGGCGGTTTCCCGGAGTGGCGCGAGGAAGGACGGCCTGTAGCGGCGGCAGCAGTTTGACGGTTTTAACTCCTGCTCTGGCTCGCTTGGCAACGAACGACGGGGTCGAAGCGCGCGCGACATCTGAACAGTTTCGTGTTAAGGTGTCGTAGATGAGGCAGTCATGCGGACAAGCGCCCTAATTCAGGGAGGTTGGCCAATGATCATGCGTATATTCCAAGTCGTGGTGAAACCCGGCAAGGAAAAAGAGTTCAGCAATTTCTTTCACCAAACGGCCATACCGCTCATGCGCCGCACGGAGGGTATCGTTCAGGTTTTGCCAGGACGCGCGCGAGCAGAAAGCCCGCGGGAGTTTAGCTTTGTCATGGTTTGGAAAGACTTAAAGTCGCTTAAAGACTTCGTCGGTGACGATTACGAAAGCCCGCATATTGACCCTTCAGAGGCCGAGTTGGTCGAGTCGAGAACGATCAAGCACTATGATTTTGTAGAATGACAATTTGTGGTGCTCCCTCCCCCGCTGACATAGCGGCAGGGAAGGGCCGTGTAGGATTGGCTGTTGACCGTTGGCCTCTGTCACCATCGCACCGCATCTCGCAAAAAGGTCGCGCTGGTGTTGAATGATACGCCGTCGAATTGACTCAAATCAGAAGTCCAAATTCTCCACACTCAGCGCGTTTTGCTGGATAAATTCACGCCGCGGCTCCACCACGTCACCCATAAGCTTGGTGAATAGATCATCTGCCTCGGCCATGTCCTCAACCCGAACCTGCAACAGCGTGCGGGCGTCAGGATCCAGCGTGGTTTCCCACAACTGGTCGGGGTTCATTTCGCCCAAGCCTTTGTAACGTTGCAACGACAGACCTTTTTCACCCTCTGCCAAGATCGCATCAAGCAGGTCCATAGGGCCGTGGATCAATTGGCTGCGGTCTTTGCGGACCAGCGTAGCGGGTTGGTCGTAGACCTCTTGCAGGTGCTGGGTAAAGCTGCCGGATTTCTTGGCTTCGCCCGATCGCAGGAGGCGGCCGTCCAATGTGCGCACCTCTTCGACGCCGCGCAGAATGCGGGCGAGGCGGATGCCGTGGTCTTGGGTGATGCGGCCTTGCCAGCCCCGCTCATATTCCAGCGCAATCAGGTTCAGACGGNCGGCGACCTTGTCGGCCACGCCTTGCAGGTCGCTGTCCACCGCGCCCTCGACAAAGGCACCAGCGATGGCGGCNTGTTCGAGGATGTGGCGCGGGTAATGGGTCGGGAAGGCTTCGAGCACGCGGCGCAANTGGCGGGCCATGTCGACCACGCGGGTGAGGTCTTGGCCGCTGATCTCTTCGCCATTGCCTTGGCGCAGCATCGCGCCATCGACGCCCTGCTGGATCAAGTAGTCTTCCATCGCCGCTTGGTCCTTGAGGTACACCTCGGACTTGCCGCGCGACACTTTGTAAAGCGGCGGCTGCGCGATGTAGAGATGGCCGTTCTCAATCAGTTCAGGCATTTGGCGGTAGAAAAAGGTCAGCAACAACGTGCGGATATGCGCGCCGTCGACGTCAGCGTCGGTCATGATGACGATC
>JGI24723J26617_10002172_pt1 | contig 15935 bp, 13 predicted proteins | sample Cruoilmetagenom6_FD_26617 | JGI IMG/M metagenome (IMG submission 26617)
ACTGCTACTTTTACATTTTCATTTAAAATTTTACATTTTAAACTTCTTCCACTGGTTCTTTTTTGGGCAATGCAAAAAAGAATAAATAAGGGTTGATGTTTTGTTACGTGTTTTTTACCACCAGGGCCACTTACCCGTAGGTAAATCACAATACGTTAAATCCCAAATTCCAACTAAATTTTAAGTATCAAAACCTCATATAACAAGTATTAAAACGAACTGATTTTTGTTCAGCATCTCAAATAAACCCCCAACGCTTCGGTTATTTCGCATGGTAAAATCAACAATCAACAATCAATAATCAACAATCAACAATCCTTATACTTAACCCCCTAGGTTTGCAACACAGTTAGCAAGCTACTTTAGTCTAATAGATCGCTGCTTCAGCGCAACGTTCACCATCCATAGCGGCAGAGACAATACCTCCTGCATATCCACCGCCTTCTCCACACGGAAAAAGCCCTTGAATTTCAGGATGCATGAGGTGATCATTTCGGGGGATTTTAACGGGCGAAGAGGTACGTGATTCTACGCCTACCACATTGGCTTCTTGGGTGTAATAGCCCGGTAGTTTCTCTCCAAATGCTTTAAATCCTGCGCGTAAACGACTTCCAATTAGTTTTGGTAATAACGAATGTAGCGGGGCCGATTTTAATCCCGGTTGATAGGAGCACGGGTTTAAATTTTCTGATTGAACGCCTGTAACAAAATCGGTCAGCCGTTGGGCTGGGGCAGTTTGTGATCGTCCACCTGCAGTAAACGCTAAGCGTTCTAATTCTTGTTGAAAGACTAAGCCTTTAAGCACACCGTGTGGTTCATGTTTAGGAAGATCTTTGTCCACATTTATTTCTACAACAATTCCAGAGTTCGCATAGAGATTATTGCGTTTTGAAGGTGACATGCCGTTGACAACTACTTCACCTTTTGCTGTGGCGGCGGGCACGATAAATCCCCCCGGACACATACAAAAAGAGTATACGCCACGATCTTTTACCTGTTGCACTAAGCTATAAGAAGCTGCGGGTAGCAATGCATCTCGTTCGGTTTGACAATGGTACTGAATGGAATCAATAATATGTTGTGGATGTTCAACACGAACGCCCATGGCAAAGGACTTGGCTTCTAGCGCCAACTCCTTTTTATGTAAGAGATGATAGATGTCTCGCGCAGAGTGTCCGGTGGCCAAAATGACGGATTTTACCGGAATTTCACCTTGTCCTTGAATACGAATAGCCTGAATTTTACCGGCTTTAACCACAAGGTCTTCAAGACGCGACTCAAAATGAATTTCTCCTCCACAATCAAGAATTCGTTGCCTAATATTTTCTACGATTCGGGGAAGTTTATTGGTGCCAATATGTGGATGTGCATCCACTAAAATTTCGGCAGTAGCCCCATGAAACACAAAATTTTCAAAGACCCTACGAACATCTCCACGTTTTAGGCTTCGGGTATAAAGTTTACCATCTGAATAGGTGCCGGCACCCCCTTCCCCAAAGCAATAATTAGAATCTGGGTGTACCTGATGCTCCTGATTAATGGCCTTTAAGTCGCGCCGTCTCATACGCACATTCTTTCCGCGCTCAAATACCACGGGCTTAAATCCCAGCTCTATACAACGCAACGCTGCAAACATGCCAGCGGGACCAAAACCAATGATGTGAATTTCCTTGGCGTGACTTACATCGTGATAGGAAAAGTCAAATTGGGTTTCTTTTGGATGATCATGCCCGGTATACACGGCAATTTTATAATTAAAAAGCACGGGAGATTTACGCGCATCAATCGACTTTCGCAACACTTTTATGCCTTTAATTTCTTCTTTAGCTAAGGCCAATCGCTTGATAACCTTCGCTAAAATTATGTCGTCTTGTTTGGCCTCTGCTAAGCTGACCTTAAGTTGTATCTCTCTAATCACGGGCCTAAAGTAGTTAAAATTTTCCACGTTAAAACGAATGATAGCACCGCGGAGCTCCCAAGTTTTCATTCGTATTAAAAAAACTGTATTTAAGGCAGTTAATATGAATTTAAAGAGTAATTTTGCAGCTTCTTAAATTCAAGTATGAAAGCTATTAGAAATATCGCAATTATTGCACACGTTGACCACGGTAAAACTACCTTAGTTGATAAAATTATCGATCAAGCACAAATTTTAGATGATCGTAAAGAACGAAAAGATTTATTATTAGATAATAACGATTTAGAGCGAGAGCGAGGAATTACTATTTTATCGAAAAACGTATCTGTAGTTTACAAAGATGTAAAAATCAATGTAATTGATACGCCTGGTCACGCCGATTTTGGAGGTGAAGTAGAGCGTGTTTTAAAAATGGCGGATGGTGTTTTGTTGTTAGTAGATGCCTTTGAAGGACCCATGCCACAAACGCGATTTGTATTGGGTAAAGCCTTAGAATTGGGTTTAACGCCAATTGTTGTTGTGAATAAAGTAGATAAAGAAAATTGCACACCTGATTTAGTCCATGAAAAAGTCTTTGACTTGATGTTTGCACTTGATGCAACGGAAGAGCAGCTTGATTTTACAACCATTTACGGTTCGGCAAAAAATGGCTGGATGAGTACTGATTGGCAAAAGCCTACCGACAATATCATTCCTTTATTAGATGCCGTGATTGAATCTATTCCTGAAGCTCCATATCACGAGGGGACGCCTCAAATGCAAATAACCTCCTTAGATTTTTCTTCTTTTACAGGTAGAATTGCCATTGGTAGAGTATACCGAGGTGATCTTACTGAAGGAACTGACTATATGTTATGTAAAGCAGATGGGGTAATGAAAAAAGTACGAATTAAAGAATTGCACGTTTTTGAAGGCATGGGCAAGGCCAAAGTTGCTTCCGTACGTAGTGGTGATATTTGTGCCATTACAGGAATTGAAGGCTTTGACATTGGAGATACCTTAGCGGATATTGAGCATCCAGAATCACTTCCAAGAATTAAGGTAGATCAACCTACGATGAGTATGTTGTTTACCATTAATAATTCTCCATTTTTTGGAAAAGAGGGTAAATTTGTTACTTCGCGTCACTTGAGAGATCGTCTGTTTAAAGAAACAGAAAAGAACTTAGCCTTACGGGTAGAAGAAACAGATACTGAAGATAAATTTAATGTTTTCGGACGTGGAATTTTACACCTTTCTGTATTAATTGAAACCATGAGAAGAGAAGGGTATGAGTTACAAGTGGGACGACCACAAGTAATTTTTAAAGAAATTGATGGGGTTAAATGTGAACCATATGAAACCTTAGTTGTTGATGTGCCAGAAGGATTAGCGAGTAAAGCAATTAATTTAATTACTTTACGTAAAGGTGATTTAATGGTGATGGAACCTAAAGGAGACTTACAACATTTAGAATTTGATATTCCTTCTAGGGGATTAATTGGATTGAGAAATAAAATATTAACAGCAACCCAAGGAGAAGCTATTATTAATCACCGTTTACGTGGTTATGATACCTATAAAGGTGAATTTACGGAAGTCTCTAACGGGGCAATCGTTTCTTCGGAAGCTGGAAAGGCTACTGCCTATGCGATTGACCGTTTACAAGATCGAGGTAAATTCTTTATTGATCCTAATGAGGAAGTGTATAAAGGACAGGTTGTTGGTGAGAACAGTCGTGCGGATGATATGGGGGTAAACCTTATTAAAGGTAAAAAATTAAGTAACGTTCGTAGTTCTGGTGCTGATGATGCTGCTAAAATTTTTCCAAAAATCGATTTCTCTTTAGAGGAATGTATGGAATATATTAGGGAAGATGAATACTTAGAAGTGACACCAAAAAGCCTTCGAATGAGAAAAATTAATTTCCGATAAAATTTTGTTAAAAATAATAACGGACCAGATAGGTCTATATAATATTGTAAATTGCGCTACAAAAATTGTACATAATGAGATGTAAAACTTTATTTGCTTTTTTAACCCTTTCTATTGCATTTGTATCTTGTAATAAAGATGACGATTCATCTGCTGAGATACACGATCCCATTGCTCAAGCAGTGCTTGATGATGATGAATTAGTGAGTTACTTAGAAACTCACTATTACATTCCGGCTGAAGCGGGACAAGCATTTGGTAGAATTGATACGATTATGAACGGTGAAACACCCTTGATGGGGCAGGTGGCTACCGAAGATGTTGTTGTAAACGATATTAACTATAAATTGTATTATTTAATGATTGAAGAAGGGGTAGGCGATAATCCTACACGCTATGATTCAATTCATGTAAAATACAGAGGCTTTACCTTAGACAGTGTTAAGTTTGATGAGAATAAAAGTTTTAGTTCTTCCTCGTCCTGGTTTAATTTAGCAGGATCGTTGATTCAAGGATGGAAATATGGTTTCCCACATTTTAAGGGAGGAACAAATATATCCATGCCGGGAGAACCAATTGCGTATGAAAATACGGGTAAGGGAATTATTTTCTTTCCTTCAGGCTTAGGGTATGCCAATTTTGGATCTGGATTAATCCTTCCAAATGAACCACTTATTTTCCTTATTGAATTAGGTGATATGGTGATTGCCGATGATGATTTAGATACTGTTGCTAATAGATATGAGGATGCTGATGGGGATGGTGAGCTGGCCAATGATGACACCGATGGTGATGGTAATCCGAATTATTTAGATGAAGACGATGATGGTGATGGATTTCTTACCCGTGATGAAGATCCAAACGGAGATGGAGATCCTACAAATGATGATACCAATAATAATGGGATTCCAAACTATTTAGATCCCTTAGATACAAATAACTAAGAGGCAATTTGCCTATAGGTTTATAAAAAAGCCCGCTTCGATTTAATCGAAGCGGGCTTTTTAACGAATTATTATCCGCTTATCGTTCATTAAATCGATAAGAGAGGCCAAAAATAATTTGATTTGGTCTGTTATCTAATTTAATATTGGTGTCAAATAAGGTAGCGTCAACTTTGTTAGAGAAACCTTTTTCCCAACGTACGTCAATGCCAAGTCTTCCTAACTCAAGTCCAGTTCCAATTTGAAGGCCTACACTAAAATCTTTGGTGCCAACGTCATCAATTTCTCCTAAGCTAAAATCATTGTCTAGGATATATTGAAATGAAGGACCGGCATAAATATGCAATGGGCCAATAATTTTTGTACCAAATAGTAAGGGTATATCTAACTTTTGCATACTGTACTTGGTATCTACATTACTTAGCGGACTGCTATTTTCATAATAGTTTGTCAATTTTGTATAGACAAATTCTGGTCGAATATACATGCCCATAAAATTAAACTTTGCATAGAGTCCAGCGTGAAACCCTGCTCGATCATCCGCCCCAGTGACTATATCCTCAAAATTGCTTCCAGTTTCAGAAAAGAGTTCTTTAAAATCTCCTCCAAAGTTGTAATTAACCCCGGCTTTCATTCCGAAATCTACTTGCTGAGCAGTTAGCACTGTGGTGGTTAAGGTTAACGTTAGTATGGTTAATACTAATTTTTTCATACGTGTAGTTTTTAAGTGTTAATGTTTAGATGGTTATCAAACGCAAAAGTGGTGCCAAATATTCTTGGCCTTGACGATCAACTTATTAACATTATTTTAGTCCAATAAGGCAATGCTTCCCATTTAAGGGCGTTTCTGTACTAACATTGCTTGTTAACAACAATACTACGTGTATGAAAAATAATCTACTTTCTTTCCTTTTGCTGCTTGTTTTAAGCCTGAGTTGTTCAAGTCCCAATAAGGATGGATACACAGATATTAATGAACTTTTTAGAGCATTTCCAGAAAAATTGAAGTCTAATGATTGGAATGAACTTGAAAATTATATAGCTAAGATTGTTCCTGATCAGGAAACCTTCGCCTATATGAAAAAGGTAAATTTTTCGTACCGAGGCCTCCCCGAAGCGACTGCTAAAACCAATTTCTTAGCTGAATATTTACGTACCTTCTATTTAAATAATGTATTGCGCTTTAGAGTTTCCTTAGAAAAAAATGATCAGTTAAAGGACCTTAAATTTGTGAAGGTAGAGCGTGAAGGCTCAGAAATGTACGATGAAAATCTGGGTATAGAAGCTACTGAAACGTTTATAATCTTAGCATCTGGAGATAAAACGATTCGTTGTAAACTGGGTGAGATGTTTAAGATAAATGGTACCTGGCGCTCTTTTACTGAACCAAAATTGGGTTGGTAAATACAGCTTCTGCAAAGACAAAAAAAAAAGGCATTTTGTAATAAATGCCTTTCTTATAAAGTGACGTAATTTTTATTTCCTTTTCATGACTTTTTGTACAGCACCTACGATAGCTGCACTATTTAATCCGTATTTTTCCATTAATTGATCTGGAGTACCTGATTCACCAAAGGTATCTTGCGTAGCAATAAATTCTTGTGGGGTGGGGTGATTTTCTGCCAAAACACGCGCAACACTTTCACCAAGTCCCCCGTAGTAATTATGTTCTTCTGCAGTTACAATACAGCCTGTTTTTTTAACAGAGGCTAAAATAGCATTGTCATCTAATGGTTTTATGGTGTGAATGTTAATCACTTCTGCACGAATGCCCTCTTTTTCTAATTGCTCGGCGGCTTGTATGGCTTCCCATACGAGATGTCCTGTAGCCACAATGGTTACATCGCTTCCTTCAATTAACTGAATGGCTTTACCAATTTCAAATTTTTGATCTTCTGGCATAAACACCGGTACTTTTGGTCGGCCAAATCGTAAATACACAGGGCCTTCATGGGCTGCTACGGCGATGGTTGCTGCTTTGGTTTGATTGTAATCACAAGGGTTTATTACGGTCATGCCCGGTAGCATTTTCATCAGGCCTATGTCTTCAAGAATTTGATGCGTTGCGCCATCTTCTCCTAAGGTAATTCCTGCATGCGAAGCACAAATTTTTACGTTTTTATCTGAATAGGCAATAGATTGTCTAATTTGATCATATACACGCCCTGTAGAAAAATTTGCAAAGGTTCCGGTAAATGGAATTTTTCCTCCTATGGTTAAACCGGCAGCGATTCCCATCATATTGGCTTCCGCTATACCAACTTGAAAAAATCGCTCGGGATGATTTTTTTTAAAATCATCCATTTTTAATGATCCGATTAAATCGGCACATAAGGCGACAACATTTTCATTTGTCTTTCCTAATTCAGTTAATCCGTCCCCAAATCCTGAACGGGTATCTTTTTTTTCGGTATAGCTATATTTCGGCATGATAGTGTATTGATTAAAATCACTGCAAAAATATCAAAAGTCAGGTTTTGAGAATTAAAATTCCATCATTTCTTTATAGAACTTATGAACAGGAAAACCCATCACGGTATAAAAACTTCCTTCAATTTTTAACACGCCGATATATCCCATCCATTCTTGAATTCCGTACGCCCCAGCTTTATCTAAGGGTTGATAATTTTCTACGTAATAGTCAATTTCTTCTGCAGAGAGTTCTTTAAAATGTACATCCGTGGTATCACTAAAAACGGTACGTTTTTTATTGGTACGTAAACACACAGAGGTGATCACTTCATGAATATGGCCCGACATAAACCGAAGCATTCGTTTAGCATCTTCTACGTCTGTTGGTTTGCCAAGAATTTGCCCATTACAACGTACAATCGTATCGGCAGTTATTAACAATTCATTATCGGCTAATGCTTCGGGATAAGCATCTGATTTAAGTTCTGCTAAATAATGGGTAATTTCATTACCGTGTAAATATTTAGGGTAAACTTCTTCTACCTCAATTCGCACTGATCTAAAATCGAGTTTAAACTCCTCTAAGAAATGTTTTCTCCTGGGGGATTCGGAACCTAAAATGATTGAATATTTTTTTAACGGTTCATTCAGCATAATGGATAGATATTGAGATTAAGACAATTGAGAGCATACCTAAAAGCATGATCCATTTTAATAATTTACTAGCAAAAATATAATCTTTTTTATACTTAGCATAGATAATTTTAGTCATAAAATACAACAGGGGCATGGTCACTGCCAAGAGCATATAGGCCAAGATAAATGGAAGTTGACTAAAGTTTTGAAAACTGTAAAACGTAATAAGAATTAGGGGAATAAAGCTCAAGACGAAAACTAGATTTTTAGCCCGTCTTCTCCCTAATATAATGGGCAAGGTTTTCATCCGCTCTAAGCGATCTCCATTTACATCCTCAATATCCTTTACAATTTCCCGTAGAACCATAAACATAAACGCAAATACAGCGTAGTCAAGCAGAACTCTAAAGGCGCGGTACTGTTTTATAATATTGTCTTCTGTAACTTCAGGGATTAGGTCAAATACCCCTACAATTAATATACTCACTGAGACCATTACTGATATTAAAAGGTTACCAATAAAGGGACGTTTTTTTAATCCCGAATTATATACTTTTAATAACATAATAGTAATCACAAAGATGGCTACAAAAGAAAGCTTATCTACGCGGTAAGCTACGTAAAGTCCACATAACAATCCAATCCCGTTTAGTAAGTTGTATGCTTGATTAGCACGAGCGACACTAATTTTTCGCGTGACTAAAACCTTATTGGGTTTGTTAATTTTATCTACCTTAATATCATAGACATCATTGAGAATATAGCCCGCCGCTGCTATAGACAAGGTGGCCACCATTAAAATGAGAAAATCCAGGGTGTTTAGGGCTGTATCAACATTAAAGGTTTCAAAATAAATATACTTGAATAGTAATTGAATAAGGCCAAGCATGACTAAGTTTTTCCATCTTATAAGCTTTAAAAACGGAATCAGCTTCATTTAAAATTCTTTTTAATACGGTCTAAATTTCGCTTGTTATCTCGGTCCTTTATGTTTTCTCGTTTGTCGTACAATTTCTTTCCCTTACACAAGGCAATATGTAACTTTGCCCAACCTTTGTCTGTAATAAATAACTTGAGGGGAATAATTGTTAACCCTACGTTTTGAACTTCCTTTCGCAACTTTTTAAGTTCATTTTTATTGAGGAGTAAGCGGCGTTCACTTTTGGGTTTGTGATTGTAGATGTTTCCGTTGATATACTCTTCAATAAACATATTGATTACAAACAATTCACCAGCGTCATTAAATTCACAAAAACTTTCGGTTATCCGTGCTTTACTGGCGCGAATTGATTTAATCTCAGTTCCTGTTAGCTGGATTCCAGCAGTATAGGTGTCTAAGATCTCATACTCAAAACGAGCTTTTTTATTTCTGATGTTTATTGTTGGTTGCATTGCCACAAAACTAATTAAATTTTAGACAATTCGCCTATTTTCCTACGAGGCAAATGTAAATTTTTGCACGGTCCTTTTTAAGGAGGAAGAATGGTTTGTAGTAATGAACAAAAAAAAGTCCGATATGTACTATCGGACTTTTTAGTTATTTTCTTGTTTTTGCAGGGGTTGGATAGGCCGGGGGGCTCATATCTATTGCTCCTTGGTTTTTGAGCTGCTTTAATAACTCTGCAACGGCACGTTCTAATTGTGGATCGATGCCTTTTGCGAGTGAGGCGGCATCTTGTCGAACTGCAATATCCGGCGGAACACCTTCGTTTTCGGCAACCCATTTCTTATTGATTGGATCAAACACTGCATTATCTGGTGCGGTTAGGGTTCCTCCATCAACCAGTGCGTAGTGAACTGATGATTTTACTAAACCACCCCACGTTCGTGCACCAATTAGTAAACCAGCTTTTTGCTGTCTAAATACCCAAGGAAAGAAATCCCCACCTGATCCAGCGAGTTCGTTAATTAGTAATACTTTGGGACCTAAAATTCCAGCTGGTAGGCGCATGGGTTTGCCGTCTGGGACTTCATTTGTTAATCCCGCACGTAAACTACGTGTCATTAAATCTACCATATAATCATCAAGTAAACCTCCACCATTAAATCGCTCGTCAATTACAGCCCCTAATTTGTCTTGTTGTGCAAAGTAGTAACGGTTAAAGTCTACAAATCCACCCCCGCTAGTATTGGGTACCCATACATAGGCAAGTTTTCCTCCAGATAATTTGTCTACCAAGCGTCGGTTGCTCTCTACCCATTCNCGTTGACGCAATCCGTTTTCATTAAANATAGGTTCTACGGTTTCTTTTCGTGCACCGCTAAAGGTTGGCTTATCATTTAGGTGTAAAATGGTTTGTTTGCCTGCGGTTCCGTCGAGTAATTCAAAGGGATTCATGGCGGCGGTTAATGGGGTGCCGTTAATTCCAACAATATAATCACCTTCTTTAATTGATAAACCTGGTTGGTCTAGCGGACTTTTAAGTCCGGGATTCCAACTTTCAGTGGTATAAATCTTGGTTATTTTCCATTGGCCTTTGTCAATAGTTAAGTCGGCACCTAATAGGCCCACCTTAGAGCGATCTACTTGCGGAAAGTCTCCTCCGCCCACAAAACTGTGTCCAACAGATAATTCACCATTCATTTGATCAAAGAGGTAGTTTAAATCGTCTCTGTGCTTTACAAAGGGTACAAGGGGGGCGTAACGTTCGTATACTACTTGCCAGTCACGGCCGTGTAAGTTAGCATCATAAAAGTAATCGCGTTCATACCGCCAAGCTTCATCAAACATTTGCTTCCATTCTTCCGCTTTATTAATTTTCATTTGCAGGTTTACCTGTACGGGTTTTCCTTTTTTACCGTCGGGTCCTGCAGTAGAAACAATTTGCCAGTTTCCATTGCGTTGAGCAAGCATTTGCTTTCCGTCAGCAGAAATACTCAATTGTCCAATCCCATCTGCATACGGCTTAGATTCGCCTTCTTTTAAATCAAATTTATGAAGCGTAAGGCCTCTGCCATTTGGAACACTTTCTCCAATAAATACAGTACCTGCTAATCCACTAATCATAAAACGATAGCTACGCACCGGAATTGGAAGTGCTAAGGTTCTACGGTCGATGCGATCAAAATCAATAGTCACTCCCTCGTCTTTTTTCTTGTCGTCATCCGCTTTCGCAGCACTTTTCTTTGACGTTTTCTTATCCTTATCTTCTTCCTCGTCTTTTTTAACGGGTTCTTCGTCACTCTTTAATTTAAATGGGGAGGCACTTTCCTCTTTTAAGTTAATTACATACGCGGCATAACTCGGATCGGCGGTCATTGAACTGGTATTGGCCCATCCTGAACCTAAGGCTACGTTTGTACTGGCTAAAAAGTAGAGTTGTTCTTTATTTCTATCCCAAGCTGGTGAAAATGAATCGGCAAAAGGATCGGTTAAAGCATTAATTTTTTTGGTTTTTACATTCCACACCTTAATCTGTTTAAAGCTATTGGTGCCTGATTTTGCATAGGCAATCCACTGGGAATCTGGTGACCAGGTAATACCTAAACTGCCACGCTCTAAATTATTTCCTCCTACATCAGCGGTTTCTATACTGCCTTTGGCTAAATCTATAACCCTAATGCGAACATCGTCATCAACAAAAGCAATGTACTTTCCATCCGGAGACCAAGTAGGTTCCCAAGCCATTTTTGATTCGCCAATACTGATGTTACGACTGTTGGAAATGCCATCTTGATCTGTAATTTTTAACGCATAGCCCGTGTTATTGCCATCGTCTGAAAACCAAGCAATTTCATTTCCTTTCGGTGACCATATTGGTGCTCTATCGGCTGCTTTTGTATTGGCGCTTATATTTCTTGCGTCACCATCCTTGATAGGAATAGTAAAAATTTCACCCCGCGCCTCGGTTACCGCTCTTTTTCCTGTTGGGGAAAGTGAGATAGATCGCGTGGAGCGACTTACATCAGTCCATTTAGTGGCTGCCCAAGGGAAATCACCTTTAACAGTAATTGATAATTTAGTGAGTTGATTTGAATCAAGCGATAAGAGGTGCAAATAGCCATCGCGTTCAAAAATCAATTTATTTTTATGGCCTGATAACGATTTAACATCCGAACCGGTAAAGGTGGTGAGTTGTTTTAAATCGGTTGTTTTTGGATCATATGACCAGATATTACTCACGCCCGAACGATCAGAAAGAAAATAAATTTGATTGCCTAACCAAATGGGGGCAATGTCTGTGGTTCTGTCGTTTTCTANTAGGGTTTCTTTATTTGTGCTAAGATTTAACACAATAAGCGGAGTGTTTTGTCCCCCACGATATCCGCGCCATTCTTTATCCCAACGATCCATCTTATCAATGACTATTTCTTTACCATTTGGAGCGTAGGATCCATCGGTTGCCCATTGTTCGTGGACGAGGGTGGCTGGGCCTCCATTTACGGGAATGGTGTATAGCCGATTATAGGGTCTTGGTGCCGTATTTCTATTAGAGGTAAAGAGCACATGTTTCCCATCATTGGTCCAACCGCGAACATCTGATGAACTTGGATGCCATGTTAAGCGTTTTGCTTCGCCGCCGTTGATTGACACAACGTAAACCGAATTAGACCCCATTCTATTTGAGGTAAAAGCAATCCATTTTCCATCGGGTGAAAAATGAGGGTTTCGTTCTACTGCAGCGGTACTGGTTAAGCGTCGTGTAATGTCTGGTTCAATATCGGTAATCCAAACATCACCCCCGTAGGTGAATACAATGTGTTGGTCGCTAATGTCTGCTTGTCGTAATAATCGCGTCTCTTGCGTGTAGGCATTGCCAAAAAGTAGGCCTACCAGTAGGGTACATAAAAATTTCATGGAATTAATAATTAGGATTGGATTTTTATTTTTTTTAAAAGTACAACTTTTAGCGAACTTCAAATAAGTTTGTTTACAGGCACTTTTAATAGTTTTAACAAACCCGTGATATTTTGGGCATCAAAGGGGCTTAACGATAAGACGACAAATACTAAAAACGGTTACGAAATTAGATGGAAAAAATGAATTGGTCTCCTGTAAAGGAAGGAAGTAAAGGTCATGCCAAGCTAAATATTTTTTCCATCAACACCCATTTTTCACCTTTTTTAGCGACAGGCAAGGCTTGTTGATATTGCCACATTAAGTTTTCCCAATCGGTCACTACTGGGTTTAATTCATCTAAGGCTTTCTTTTTCTCAAAACTAAAGGTGTGGTCTACCTCCATAATCATAAAGAGCCTGTTGGCAACCGTATAAATTTCAAGTTGCTGGATTCCTGCCGACTTTATACTTTCAATAATTTCTGGCCAGACAGCTTTATGATAGGCCTTATACCGTGCTATTAAATCGGCATCATCAATGAGGTCAAGTGCTAAACAATATCGTTTCATAGGCTTGAGTTAGTAGCAATTAAGCATTTTTATTGTGCACCGAATAGCCATACCAACTGATATAGATAAAACAACATAAGGGTAAGATAAATGAAAAGTTGACTTCAGCGAATCCTAAAATGGTAGTGTCGTTTACTCCTTTACCTCCAACGTCTATGATCATCCCTTGTAGTTTTGGCATTAAGGCACCACCAACAATGGCCATTATTAACCCTGCTGAACCTACTTTAGATTGCTCTTCGGTTAAATCATTTAATGCAATTCCGTAAATGGTAGGGAACATAAGCGACATACAGAATGAAATACCCACTAAACTGTAGAGTCCAACTTCTCCCTGTATTCCAATCGTTCCTGCGGCAAATACGATGGCGAGGACGGCAAAGTACATGAGGAGTTTTCCGGGACTCATAAAACGGAGCAAGTAGGTGCCAACCGCTCGACCAACGGTAAATATTACAAAGGCGCCCATTTGATAGTAGCCCGCTGTAACGCTGTCCATAGCCATGGCTTCTGCATATTGATAAATGTAGGTCCAGCACATAATCTGCGCACCTACATATAACACTTGTGCAAGCACCCCCAACACATAGGTTCTGTTTTTTGCTAAAACTCGAAAGGTATCTCCAATTTTAGGCATGCCTCCTTCATCTTTTGATTGAGGCATTTTACTCACCACAAATAGGATAAAAACACCAATTAAGACCAATCCAAGAATAACATATGGATTGCGAATGACGAGCAGATCGGAAGTTTTGACCAATAGTTTTGAAGCCTCATCAAGGGCACTAAAATCTTCGATATTATCCGATTGTAAATTTTTCAACACAAACTGTTGTGCCACAAATAAGCCGGCAATTAAACCTACGGGATTAAAAGCTTGAGCTAGGTTGAGGCGTTGGGTAGCCGTTTCTTTTGGTCCCATGGCTAATGCGTAAGGATTGGCTGCCGTCTCTAAAAATGCCAAGCCAAAAGTTAAAATATACAAGCCTAAACAGAAAAACCAAAACTGTTCGGTAATGGCTGCAGGATAAAACAGTAAAGCACCCACAGCGTAGAGTCCAAGACCAATTAAAATCCCCACTTTATACGAATACTTCCGCATAAACATCGCGGCGGGTAACGCCATACAAAAATAACCGCCATAAAATGCCATTTGTACCCACGCCGCCTGAGAGTTTGATAACTCAAGTACTTTTTTAAAGGCTTGCACCATGGGGTCAGTAACTGCATTGGCAAATCCCCATAAGGCAAATAACGAGGTAACTAAAATGAAGGGAAGTAAGACCGATTTAGGAACCACGGGGATATGTTTTTTAGTGGGTTGCTTCACGTCGGTTCCGGTTACAGGCTGGTTAAGGTTGTTGTTCATGGTGTTGGTTTATTGGTGTCAGAAAAGTAATTAAGCCGTGTGAAATGACGAAACTTTTTCGACGAATAGTTAAATTGAACGATCTAAATGTACATATCCACCATCTACATTAATTAATTGACCGGTGGTATGACTCGATTTTTCAGAGAGTAAAAAACAAACCATAGCGGCAATTTCATCTGCACTGGTCATGCGATTTCCTAGCGGGATATTTTTGGTAATGGAAGCTAGTTTTTCATCAGGATGCTCAAATTGTTGTACCCATTTTTGATATAATGGCGTAAAACACTCCGCTACAATAACGGCGTTTACACGAATCTCATACGGTAACAATTCAACTGCCCATTCTCGGGTTAATGCATTGCGTCCCCCATTAGCTGCGGCATAGCCTGAAGTATTGCCTTGTCCGGTCTCTGCTGTTTTTGAGCCAATATTTACGATGGCCCCTTTACTTGCCTTTAAAGCGGGGAGTGCATACTGCGCCATGAGGTAATAATGTGTTAAGTTGCGATGTAAGGAGCGAACAAACGCCTCGTGGTTACCATTGGCTAAGCCTACACCATCATTTACCCCAGCATTATTTACAAGTCCGTCAATACGTCCGAAGTGTGCTTGGACTTGCGCAACGGCCAATTTGCATTGGGCAGGGTCTGTTAATTCTGCCACAACACCTAAGGCGTCACCACCTTGGGCTTTAAGTTGGGAGACTACGCTGTTCATGCTCTGGGTATCGCGACTAATAATTGCGGGTATCGCGCCTTCTTGGGCTAAGGCTTGGCTAATGCCTAAGCCAATTCCTTTAGATCCTCCAGTAACAATGACAACCTTCTCTTTTAATTGTAAATTCATGGCAATGGGTTTATAAAAATCAACGGGTCAAGGTATAAAATTTTTCTGCATTTAATCCCATAATCTGGGCTTGAACTTNTTTGGGGTAACGGGNAATAAAGTTGGTNATCAGGCTTAATTGTTCGTTATATCGTGCGGCTAATAAACACACGGGCCAATCTGAGCCGTACACAATTCGATCTGTACCAAAGGCGTCAAACACCACTGTTAAATACGGTTGAAAATCGGACTCCTGCCAATTATCCCAATGCGCTTCCGTCACTAGCCCTGAAATTTTACAGGCTACATTGGGTAAGGTGGCAAGACGGTGTATGTCTGCTTTCCATTGGGTAATTTTACCCGTAGCAACAGGAGGTTTAGCCAGGTGGTTAAGCATGATTTGTAGGGATGGGAAAGTCTTGGCAAATGTTATGGCGGCTGGCAACTGATGCGGGTAGATGAGTAAATCGTAGGGCACATGATACGCAGCGAGGAGCGCAATGCCTCGTCGAAAAGCTGCCCGTTCTAAAAATCCGTCGGGTTCGGCTTGTACAATATGGCGAATT
>JGI24723J26617_10002174_pt1 | contig 15909 bp, 20 predicted proteins | sample Cruoilmetagenom6_FD_26617 | JGI IMG/M metagenome (IMG submission 26617)
GCCAGTGAATTATCAGTTCAAGATTTGTACGGGAAGAGAATGGGAAAAGTAGATGCAGGAAGAACTAAAAGAAGAAGTGGTATTGATGAAGCTATTGCAGGACTAGGTGGAGTCACTCCTAAGGGTATGCCTGGAGTTACAGGGTATGAGATGGGAAAGGATGGAGATTATACTTTAAAAGGAGATCTTGGAATCCCTGAACTTAAAATGGATCCTACATTAAATAAAACTATTAATTATGGAAATGATTTCACTACTGGTTTGCAAGATCAATCAAATTTTCTGTAAGCCCTGGTAGATTAACTAGTGAAGATTTAGCAGGGCTTCCACCGGAGTTAGTTGATAAACTTATAACTCAGGAGCTTATGGGTGAACAGGCTGACTTAAAATTACTTCAAACTATGCAAAATCTATATGGGCCTAAAGCAGGGCGAATAGTTGAAGGAGAAAAAGGAAAGCAGTTGGTCAATCCTATAACTGGAGAAGTTAAAGATTTAGGGATTCCAACATATAGAAAACCTGAATCACCTGATCTTACAAAAGGTGATAAATTTTATTGGAGGTGGGATCCTAATAAAGGAGAGATGGTTAAATCTAAAGTACCTACTCCAAAAACATCTGATTCAGGTCAAGGAACACTTAAGAAAATGAAGTTTTGGGGGCCTGACGGAGAGCCTAGATCTAAGTTAGTAGCAGAGAAAGATTGGAATGCTACAGAAGAAAGACTTCAGAAAGAAGGTTATACTGTTGGCGAAGCTCCTGGACAAGTAAGAGAAAATGAAAAACTTGCTATAAAAGCTAAAACTACAGCTTTCGATCCTAATACTGAAGATTCAAGTAGATTAAATGCTGTAGGAATTTATAATCAAAATAGTTCTAATAATGCTACAGAATATTTAGAATGGTTTGCCGGACCTTTTACATATGATAGAGTAAAAACTCATAAACTTCCTGTAAAAGCTAATAAAAAAAGACTTACAATGGGAGAGGTTAGAAAAGTTGCTAAGAAACGTGGAATGTCTATTAATGAGGTATTAGAAGAAATAGGAGTTGAAAAATGAACTTGCGAGAAGAATTAGGACTGACTACTAAAACTTCTAGTCAAGATATTGAAACAGAAAAACAGGACGTTGAATTAGGAATACGTGAAGAGTTGGGACTTGCGCCTATTAAAAAAGATCAGAAGAAAAAAAGAGGTTTTGTTTCTCAAAAACTTGCTCAACCAGAGGGATTCGCTGAGGATTATATTGGGCAAGTATCTCCTTTTATGCAGACTGGACAAGAATCTCCTTTAGGAAGATTGCCTAAAGAAGAAGTTCCTATAGATGGAGCTATTGAAATGTTAGGAGGTCAGGAAATTTCTAAGCCAGTAAGGTTTAGAGAACCTGGATTTTATTCTAGGGGAGTGACTGAAGAGCAAGATATTGAATCTCCATTTAGAGAAGATTTTAAAAAGAGTGTTGTACCTGAAATTAGACAAGGAAAAGAAGGTGATCAGGCTACTATTTCAGGAGCAATTAAAAAGAGTATTCATCACTATATTAATGAATTTGGAGCAGGAATGCCTGGCTATGTAGGAGAAAAAATATTAGGAGAGCCAGTAGTCGAAGAGGCTAAAGGTTTAGAGAAAATTCCTGTTGGAATGGCTGGCACTGCAGGATTTATAGGTGGGCTTCCAGGACAACTTTTTAAATCTGTTATTAAAGGGATTACGGAGGTAGCTCCTAAACTTGCGCTTAAAACAGGTGAGGGAATGACTAAGAGAGTTTTAAAAGGAGCAGCTAAGGAAGCTCCTGCTTTTGGAATAGCTTCTATGTTATCTCAAACTGGAGAAGCATTGAAGCAGGACAATTTAGAAGATAGTTTAGATGTTCTTGGAAATGCTTTTGCTGGAGGTGCAGTTACTGGGTCTATATTTGCTGGATCGAGAGGAGTTTGGGCTAGAGATGTAAAAGATAGAGTTATGAGAATGGCAGTTGGATTAACTTTACTTAATGCCTCTCGTGGAACACATCCTTTTGATGATAGAGATTTAACAGATAAAATCTATGAGAGTGGAATTGATGCCTTTTTCTTATGGAAAGGTATTCCTAAAGAGTTTATTAAATCGGAAAATAAAATTGCCAAAGAAGTTAAAGAACAGGGATTAGAAAAAGATCTTAAAATTGTGACAAAAGAAGGAGTTAAAAAAGGAACTAATATCTATGAGAAGCTTTCTACTGAAGCTATAGAAAGAGATGCTAAGATAGGAGTAGAATTAGCTCAGATAGAATTAGCTAGAAGAATAGATAAAACTAAGAAAGCAGCAAAAGTAGAAGATGATATTCCTACTGAATTGGGTGAAGTTAAAGTTGTTAAAGCTAAGACTGTAAGTAAGGATGGAAAGTATTTAAAAGAGACTAAGAAATTAAAAAAAGAGGTTGGAGATGAGAAATATTATGAAGTTTTAAATAGTTTAGGAATCGAAAAAGCTAATCAAGTTAGAGGAAAGAAAGATAAAGCTACTGTATTGAAGGCTCTTAAGGAAAGTAAAGAAAAATCGAAAGAAATTGAATCTAAGGAGGTTAAGGAGGAGACTAGAGATGAGTGGATTGAAAAGAGAACTCATCCTCTAATCCCAACATCTAAAGTTCCTTTGAAGTTTAAGACTAAAAAGTTTAAGCATGAATTTGAAGGTGATCCTGAGGACGTTGTAAATAAATGGATTAAGGATAGAACTCATCCTTTAAAACCTATTCCTAAAGCATCTGCAGAATTTAAAACCAAAAAGCGTGCTATTGAATTTATGGGTAATAAGGAAGGATTTGAGGTTGTTAAATTAGGTAAAGCTAAATGGGGTCTGAGAGAAAAGAAATCTGAAAAAGTCGAAGAAACTCCTTTCTTAAAAAAAGGTGAGGTAACTCCTACAGAGTTTAAGACTAAAAAACGTGCTACTGAGTTTATGGAAAAGGAACATTCAGATGGAAAATTTGAAGTCGTTAAATTGGGAAAAGCTAAATGGGGATTAAAACCTAAGGAGGTTGAGAAGGTTGAAGGAATTCCTGAATTAACAAACACTGTTGAAGCATTAGCATTTGGTAAGAGGGCTACTCCAGAACAAAATAAAGAATTGAAACGATTAAGGAATGAGAGTGAGAAAAAATCAGAAGTTCTTAGAAAAGAATTTAGAGCAACTCATAGTAAGGAAGCAGGAGAGGCTGCCCAAAAGGAGGCAGTTAAAGGTCAATTTTTTAGAGAGGCTTTAGAGTGGAAAGAGGGAGAAAAAATAATGAAGGAGGTTAGGTCTAATCTTGGATTAGAACCTATTGAGTTAGGTGAACCTAAACCTAAATCTAAACCTAAATCCAAGACCGAACCAAAAAAATCTAAGATTGTTGAGGCTTCTGAAGAATTAACCTATGGGGAAAAATTCCCCACAGGAAATATTAAAGATGTTGATGCGTTTAGGGAAGGAATAACTAAAGATATTAAAGCATTTAGAAAAGGTGCGAAGATTGATATAGATAAGATTGAGAAAGACGCTGATCGTTTGTTGTTTAGTAGAGAATATGAGGATTTTAAACATGAGAAGGATTACGAAAGTTTTACTAAATCCAATGATAAACTTTTCGATTTGATTCAGAAGGTGAAAGAGGAGAAGGGTTTAAAATTATTTGAAAGATCTATTAAGAAGGAGAAAGATGTAGTACTTGATTCTCTAGGAGGTCAGCAAATTTATGAGAAGGTAATCAATAGACTCTCCAGTAAATCTGGCGAACAACGAAAGTTAACTAGAGAAGCTATTAAAAAACGAGATGAAAAAATTGGCAAGGCTACTAAAGTTGATTTAGATGATATCAATCAGATGGGAAAGGCTAAAGGGTTTAGTAAAAGTGAGATTAAAAAGATTGCAGATAATACTTTTGGTTGGAGGACTAAGGTAGAAAATTTAAGTAGAGAAGATGCTGATATTCTTAAGTTAAAACTTGCTAAGTTGGAACCTAAAGAAGTTCTCGAAAATGAGAAACTAATCTATGACAACAAGTCCGTGTTGGATTCAACTAAAGAAAACTTTAAAAAGAAAGTTAAGCTCTATGATCTAGATGATGCAGAACTTAGTGATTATATCACAATAAGCAAAGGAGAGAAAAAGAGTCTAAACAACTCAGATGTTAATAATATAATTAGTATGATCAAAACAGTTAATGATATTCGAGCTGATAAAGGAAGAGTAATCTGGGGTTATCTAGCTCCTGCTAAAAGAATCTTCGGTGAGAAGTTTATGGTTAAGTGGAGAGAGGCAACAGTAAAAAAACTAGAACATGAGACTCCTCATATTTTAAAGACTATTAGATTAGTTGATGATTTAAAGGAGAGAAGTTTAAATGACATTACTAAATATTTTGAGAAGGGACTGTCTGCAAAAGATCTAAGTCCCGCAGAACTTAAAGCAGTTAAAGGAATTAGAGAGGTTTACAACGATCTTTGGGGAGTGTTTGGAATTGAGAAATATATTAAAAGCTATAGTCCAAGACTTCCAAAGTTTGAGAATAGACAGGATATGATAGATTGGACTTTCTCTAGAAAGGGAGTTAAAGAATTTGATTTCTGGGCAGAGCATGAAAGAACTGGAGAACTTTGGAATGGAGAATTAAATGCTAAGAAGTTATTATTAAGATATATTAGAACAGGATTCGCTAAGAAGTTCTATGGAGAGGCTCTAGAAAAAGTTAAACCTATTATGAGTGGAATGAGCAAAGAGCGTAGACAAATGGCGAATAAATGGATTGATACAGTTATTCGCAAACAGCCTACTGCTGGTGAAGTAGTAGCAAATAGAGCCATTAGAAAAGTTTTAAAAACTGCTGGAGTTAAGGTAGATGAAAATAAAAGGTATTTTAAAGATTTAGTAGGCGAAGCTCTAGATTTAAATTACTCTGCTTATATGGGATTGAGACCTAAACTAGCTATGAGAAATCTAACTCAACAATGGCTTATAGCAAATGAGTATGGATATGGTAGTTATCTTAAAGGTAGGACTGGAAAATATCAAGATAGTGTTAAGAGAGCTCTTGAAAATTCAGATGTTTATAAACTAAGAAAGAAACAGTATCTGGTGATGGAGGAAAAGATAGATAAAATTAGCGATATCCCATCTGAGATTCGTCAGAAAATGATGTGGTTCTATCGTATGGCTGATCTTGATAATGTAGAAACTGCTTTTGCTACAGGATATTTAAAAGCTAAATCATTACATCCGAATATGACTGAAGGGTATGCAATAAGGGCAGGTGATAAAGCTGTTCATAATACTCAGTGGGGATACGGAATTGATCTTCCTTATATGTTTAAAACTCCTGGTGGAAAATTTGTAGGACAATATATGAGTTGGCCTATCTGGTACTTAGATCATATTGGAAGAATTGTAAAAGAGAGACACGGGGCTAAAGCGGCAAGGACTATTGTACAAGCAGCAGTTATTGGAATGATTGCGAAGAATACAGACTTTGATTATACTAGAACAGTTTTATTAGGAGCTATGCCAACTGCTTTGGGATACGGTCCTCAGAGTGTTTTAAATTTTGTTAAGTTAGTAAATAGTTTTGGAACCTGGGACTCAAAAAAGATTAAGAATGCAAGTAAGGAAGCAGGAGATATTATCTTAGGATTGGTTCCTGGTTATCTTGCAGCTAAGGATATAAAAGAACTTGGAGAGAGTAGAGATGTTTCAAAATATTTACTTTATGAAAAGAAAAAAGGAAAACCTAAAGGAGGATTAAAAGGATTATAATCCTCCTCTCTTTATCTCATTATTTTGGTTATTAGTTTTCTTCTTTTCTCCTTTTCCATATATAGGACCAGCGCCATTTGTACATAAAGCAATATAAGAAGAGCCAGTACTGGTTTCTAAACCACGAAGCATGTACGTTTGTATACATGCTACCTTCATTGATATAAAATCCCCACCATCTAAGATAAATTCTCTTCATTTTGTCTCCTCATTTTTTATTTGTATTTCTTCTTTCTCTTAGCCAGGTCAAATCTATTTCCCATTTAAACTTACTACGTTTTTTCCACTCAGTAAAACAATTACTTACATATCTATCTGTCTTTTGTTTTGTCCAGTTATTAACTTTGGCAAGATGTTCTTTAGCGATTTCGCCTCTACCTCGGGAGTTTGCTAAGCCTATGTGTTTAGTTTCATGACATCTGGGACATAGTGAAATTAGCCCTAGTAATTTTTGGATATGTTTTTCGTCATTGTATTGCCATATCTCGTGACATTCAACAGGATGCTGTTCCCCTACGCCACTACATATCTCACATTTATAGTTACTATTTCTATATGACTCCTTTCTTAGCGTGTCCCAATCTTCAGTTGAAACCATTGACCTAACATTTATAAACCATGATGTTTTAGGGACAAGCTCGATTATAAGTTGTTCAGTCATTTTATCTCCTTCGCCTCACTCTTGCTATATCGTGTGTTCCATGCTTTAATTACTTTTTCTTTACTTTCGTAGCCGAAGCCGCCTTTGGGCAAGATTTCTCCGTGACACTCATCATCAAGACAACCAATGCAAAAATAACCATCATCAATCCAAGGCTTAATCTCTGCCTTACCACCGCAAAATGGGCATGATTTTAATTCTTCCATCACTTTCTCCCCCTACCCACCAAGACCAACCCCCCTATCATCAACCAGATCGTTCCGGGAATTGGTACGTTCGGACTACCAATTTGTGTTATAGGTTCAATAAAGGTCAGTCTTTCTACTCCAAAATAATTACCTTCAGCTACTCCCTGTAATAGATACCAATCTATCCTTTCATCTTCGTGCCATGTAGTATATGCGGCATAGTAAAGTAAATCATCTCTATACTCATATCCAAAGATTGGGATGAAGTGATCAGGTATACCATTACTTGAACTATCAACTAAAGCTAACATTGGTCTACCGTTGTTAATTTCGTTTATAATTTCCTGATCATCCATTACACAGTAGTGCTTTTGCCAAGAGTTGAAATCATATCCTTTGTAGGCTGTGTAATCCCTCACAGCATTATCAGCTAGAGCACTCCAACTGGCTCCATAGGATAAAGGATCAACTGACGTACCAAAGTAGTCCGCTATGCTTGTCCAACTGTCAGGAACATTCTGTTTATCTACTCCATCATATTTGTAATTATGAGATGGACTAGATATCTCATCTTGTATTATACAAGTTGCTTTAACTGCATCCCAAGAGTTAGCTTCGAATAAATCTGAGTATCCTAGGTTATCATAGTATCCCATTATACTTGCTAAGGCCGTGGGGCCACATCCGTGGTACCAGTTGTAGGATGGAACAAATGGTATTACTCCTGCGTTGCAGATTCCAAGAGTGAACAATATTGCTACGATTGCGAACAATAATATTGCGATTTGGATCATATACTTCATAGTAAATTTACTCATGATTTTCTCCTATCTGATTAGTTTTTAAGCTCAGCCATAAGGGTACAACTTAAGAAAACTTTATCAAAGTACCGCTTGGTTTCATTCTCTATACTATAAGGTTCATCTTCTGTTTTCAACTTATCTTTACTATTTTCAAGGAAATTCGACAAACATACATCAATAGCTTCTTTGGGGTATTAGCCCTAATGCAAAATTGCTCACCATCTTCATTCATTAAATAAATATTTATTATTACTCCCATCCATTGCAATAATCAGCCACATTTATTGCATTTGGAACCATATTTAATGTCCCGTTTTCGATTACATCCACCCATGAAAAGTCAACCCGGGGCGCAAATGTCCGAACAAATAGATATCCATCACGTGCCATCGCCCATACAGGGATATTAAATATGTCCCATTTAGGCGAATCGCCAGACTTAAATAGCCGAATAGCCATTTGACTTTTTGCTTTCCCATCCTGGTTAAACCCCGGCTTATTAAATCCCTTAGGTAGCCCAAGAGCAATAATATTGCCTATTCCGAGGTGGGTTCCAAGGCCATGAGAGACGCACCTTAGTTCAACCTCATCATAGTTGTATTTTCCACACTTTGTATCACGCCCACAAGCACAACCGGGGCATTGGAATTGTTCAACCATTTTTTTCATGTGATTCCTCCTTTAATATTCCGGTTACAAACAAAAACTCTTTGGTAAGTTTACTCATAATCATTTCTCCTCTTTCTTAGTTATTAACTTATTTATATTTAATTTACTATGATGAACATCAGAACAAACTCCTGTTCGTCCACAGATTTCACAGATTCCGAGAGATTTAAAAGGTGAACATATTATTGAACACTTGTCACAAACAAACATTATTCCTCCTTTTTTAAAGTTCTAAGTCATTAACATATTTCGAATCTTTTTTATAAACTAAAACTTGTTGATCGTCCATAATCTCAAAAGTCACAAAATGCATAGCTTCTAATGATTCTATAATCCTCTGTAAAGTTATCTTATCCACATCTCGATAAAACTTTCCTAACAAATGAGCAAAGGTACAGGTTCTTTGAGTTCCTATCTCAGTCATTACTCTATTAACAACATCTGCTGTATCTAGTTTTCCAACTCCACTAAACGTATAAGGCATTTTAATTTCGGTTTGTTCTAATATAGAAATCGCTCTTAAGATATCCTGCTTATCTAAGATCATGGAGTTTGTACGAGCGGCATTTAAAATCATACTTATTTTTCTAATATGTGTTGGGCGTCGAGTAGCATATCCACTGAAGTAACGATCTTTAGAAAGCTCATGTCCATCTTGTGCTATATACCATTTTACCCAAGTATCTAAAAATGCCTCAGTCATTTTAAAGTCCCCTTGAAGCATGTGAATTTGTTCTAAGTCTAATGCTAGGAGTTTTCTTAATTCTATTTCTTCAGAAGTTAAAAATGTAATAGGAACAATTTTTCTTCTTTTATGCTCATAGACATAAATTATTCTACTTGATAGACCGCCTCCTATTGTTTCTAGTGGCATGGCAAGTTGAATAAGTTCAGGAGTAGTAGCACCAATTAGGTTAACCCATACACCTATAATATCATCAGTTCCCATGTTTTTAGTTCTATAAGTCCATCTTTTTCTGCAATCGTACCAGTCACCGAGATCACTAATTAACTGACGATTTTGATATCCTAAAAATACAGTAAGCTCCTGACTGAAGATAGTTAATGAGGCATGAAATTCTGTTTTACCATCGGGGAATATGATAGTATCATTACAATCCTTAAGTTCTCTAATTAAACTCTCTCTAGTCGTTGCCTCAGCTGCGAGTTTCAATCCTAAGTCATCCAGGAACTCTCGTCCTACATCCATAGCAGTTCCTTTTCTAGCTTCCCCAGGTGGAGCAACTAAGACAACATAGAGATTTGGATATACAGTAATCATTCCTAATGGAAGTTTGCATTTTCTTTTTAGTACTCCAGCTATTACACTTAGAGCAGTCCAGGTATGAAATAGCTCTGGGGGTTCCGAATTTAAGGTAAACTCCAGGTAACTGTCTAACCAGTTTGGAAGATGACGTTTTAGCATTTTTATATAAGTTCCTTTTCATAAGCCCTCTTTAAATTAATTGCGAGATTAGTTATCGAATTAGGAAATTTGTTATGTTTAAATTCCACTCCATCATTTTTACAGAGATTTAATCCCATACAAATATCAGAGGGAATAGTAAACTCAACATCATTCCACTTTACAGGAGTTTCTAAACTTTGTTTTATATCCCAGAGAATTTCGGCATGTCTAATCCAAGGAGCTGATAAAGGAATTTGGAATCCTATACTATCATGAACTTGAATTAAGAGTTCAACTTCTTTAAACTTATCCTGATTATAATAGATGTAAGATAATCCTTGCTCATTTATTTTATCTGCTACAGTTGATTGAGGAATTTGAGCATAAGCATCTTTAAATAAATCATCTCCCCATTTATCTAGAAATAATCTCTTTCTACCAAATAAATTAGTAAGAGTTCTATCTTTTGCTAAAGAAGATTTTACTAATTGGTGATAGTTTCCTCTTATTTCTGGGTAAATTTTATGATATCTTTCTATAAGCCATTTAGATTCATTTTCAGGAATTTCCAGCATTAAAGCAAATTTTCTATATCCAAGATCATAATTACAGGAGTGGCCTGTTTTCTTGCCATAAAACCTCTCTGATTGAGTTCCTGTTCCTAATGACGAGCTTCCCTCTTCGTCCGAGATTTCCTCAATAGATTTATCAAAGATAAGAGATGCAGTTAGAGCATGAACATCCTTTCCAGATTCAAAGGCATCAATCATTCTAGGAATTCGTCCTACATATGCAACTATTCTATTCTCTACTTGAGAAAGATCAATAGAGTAATAAATACATCCTTCATCTGAAAGTAGAAATCTAAGTAAGGGATGCGGCCAATTCTGCATATTAGTGCCCTTATCAAATATAGTTTTACTTGAACTAATCCTTCCTGATTTAGTTCCTACTGGATTCCATGAACAACGAATCCTACCATCTGAGTCTAACTTATTTATGTCTGTATATGTTGATGCTAGTTTTCTTAATGTTCGCATCTTTTTAATTAATGCGGCTTCTTTAACCCCCTTTCTTAAAAGCCTTACTAATGCAGTATCATCCGTTGTAATTTTTCCCTTTTTTAAATATGGCTTGTGGCCTAGTTGATTATAGAAATAATTTGCTAATTGTTTAGGAGAGTTAGGATTTAGTTTCATTTTTGTCATAGAATTAAGATCTTTTTGGAGGGTTACTAATTGACTTTCCATTTCCGTTTTGCTTTTTAACATTCCCTCTGAGTCAACTCTTATTCCTTTATTCATCATGTAAACAAGAGGTTCGATGATTTTAGTCTGTCTTAATACAGTTTCTTTATTCCCTTGTTTAAGTATGTCTCTTTCCTGACTTGGTAGGGCTTCTAAGCAAGCTACACTATCAAGTCCATTATAGTGCCACTCTGTTTCCCAAGCTCCACCTATCTTAAACCATTTCTTTCCGTCTTTTTTATAATAAGGAATATCTGTATGCATAGTAGTTATGAAGTCTAATCCTGCGGGGTAGTCAGGATAAAGGATTTTCTGGTTAATCATAGTATCAACTACATTATGGGTCTTGATTCCAAAGAAGGACAATAGCATGGAGTTATCAAAGCCTATGTTTTGATTACTCTTTGTTATCTTCTCATCTTCCAAGATTTTTGCAATAAGTTTCCAAACTTCTGCTTCTTGCTCTATGGTGAAATAATCCCCAAAGAAATCAATAAATGGAATTGACATGGAGAATGTAGGAGAATGAGCAAAACTAAGACACGATAATTCATGATTATATATTTCGATATCAAAATTAATTAACTTTCCTTCTATTCCTTTAATAAAACATTCATTAAGAAATTCAATTACTTCTATGTAAAGAGGTTTGATTTTAATTTTTCTTGGGATTGTATTAATAGAAGAAGTATAAGATTCTTTCTCGGCTTTAATAAGATCTGAGATTATAAGGCGTTTGTTAAGATATACATTTTTAGGTTGAATGATAGTTGCTGGATTAATAGTAGGAATTACTTTTTTTCCAGGAAGTAATGTAGATTCAATAATAGAACCTCTCCAATTCATAATTCCTCTTCTTGAAGCTAAAGCATAAAGTGCTACATTTCCTATAGCTACAATTACATTAGCAGAACATTTAGAAAGTTCTTCCTTCAACTCCTGAATATATTCTTGGCCATCTTCTGATACAGTTACAGAAGTCTTTCTAAATTTAATATACTGCTCAAGAGGATAATCCAAATCCTTTATGACATTTGTAATATAACATTGAAGTCTCGAAATTTTTGCCGAACTGAGACAGGAATCCAACTCTGTCCCTGCAGGACCTTTAAAAGGCTTACGATAACGCACCTCCATTCTACCAGGCTGTTCCCCAACTAAGGCAATTTTACAATTAGTATCTCCGCTACTAGGAACTTTTGTTGCTCTCTTTTTCATTTTATTCCCCTTTTAAATTCACATGAGTCACATTCCCAAAATTCATCTTGTTTCGTGATACTTCCACCACAGTCACAGGGGTATCCTTCGTGCTCATTTTCAGGAATCTCATCAAAAGGCATAACTTTTCTCCTTATAATTTTAGACCGTCGTCGAGGATGTCAAGGCACCAATACCAAGTATAAATCCAAAATCATACCATCCTCCATTATTATATACTGCGTATATAGCCGTTGACTCACTAAACAAAGATACAATCCATGCAACTGGAGCTATTATCCCATGCCATAATCCATACCAAAACCCTACAGATTGAACAATGCCATGTGCAGGAAGAGAAACGGTCTCCGCACATCCAGATAAAGTAATTACGGCAACACAAACTATTAAATATCTCATATTTCTCCTTTATTATTTTAAGATTAATTTCATAGTGGCCCCTTTAGATTTATAACGTCTCAATTTTTTTGAGTGCCCCTGTAACAAACGGTATATCGGTTTTATTTTCGCAAATATAAAAATCAAATTCACAAACTACACCATTTGGCGGGACCACTTTGTACCCCGGTTCGCACATTGAAAAATCATTTCCGCACGGGGCAAGGCCAGATATTTCGCACCCACATTCGGCATCATTATATAGTCCATCAAAACCGTTTAAATCCAAATATTTTTCGATTATTTTTAAGCAATTCATTCTGCCTCCAAGTCTATGTTATTGGGTCGGGTTCATTTGGTGTTTCTGCCAAGATCCCGATAACCTGTTTCCCTGCTAATGGATTTGGCATTGCGGCGGCAATACCTACGAATGACATAATCTTTGACATTGTCTTATTTAGGTTCATGTTTTCTCCTTGTTAATAGGTCTTACTTACAACATTTTGCATGAGCAAAGAATGAGTTTATAGGTTTCCAAAATTTTAGACACATTGTATCAGCTATTTTCTCAAACTTATCATATCGCCATAACCAATCTAATCTATTTTCAATATCCTTTTTTGTTAAAGAGGAAATTATTTTAAGAACTCGCATTTGTTCTTTCTGTATTCTATCAATTCGCCAGTATATGAAGATGGCTAGGTTTATTACTATTATACAATAAAAAATTATTATAAGTATCATTTTATTCCCCTATTAATCATCTCATAATAACATCTTCTTGTAGCTTTTATATCACCTAAAGCACTATGAGCATCAGAAAAATNCTCATTAAACAGAAACTTATGAAGCTCTTGAAGTTTAGGCCATTTATAACTTCTAGGTATTTTTCCAGATAGNTTACATAAACTTGTTCCTTTAAACATAGTACAATAAGTTTTAAAATTATCTAAAGCCTCAATATCTCCAAAATATCCTATATTATAAAGAGTAGATTTTAAACATCCTATATCAAAAGTTACATTATGACAAACTAAAGTATCAGCTCTATATGCAAGAGTCATAAAAATAGTTAATATATCACGTTCAGAAAGACCTACCTTTGATATAGTTTCATCAGAAATATGATGTAGTGCTAAAGCCCCAGGTTGAACTTTTTTATCACAACGAAGAATAAAACATCCCTCATGAAATATTGTTTCAGAATTAGATAATATAAAACCAAGTTGAATTACTCTAGGCTGAGAGACTTCTTTATAGGACTTTTTAAAATTATATACATCAGTAGTTTCAGTATCAAAAAATAGTTCCATATCAATCTCCCTTTGAAATAGATTTTCCTTTACTTATCTCTTCTTCTACAGCTAAAAAATACATAGAATTATATTTCTGTGCTACCCGACGAAGAATTAAATATCCTAACAAATCAAGGACTGTATCTTCACCTATTGTTTTACACCCTTTGTACATAATCCTTGATAATTTATCGTCAATCCTGACATTAATTTGTTCGATGTTATCAGCTCGGCTAAATATTCGTTTAGGATTAATTGCAGAATCCCCGTATTCTATATTCTTTTTTAGTAACAGAGCTTTTATATCATCGCATTCTTCTGAGATCATTATTTGAGTATCTTTAAATCTCTTGTTCATTTTCTTCCTCCTCTTTTAAAACATTGGCAACAAAACTATTCTTATATTCCTGAGATAAATCATATCCAATAGGAAACATTTTTAATTCATGAGCCGCTTTAAGGGTAACTCCTGAACCAGCAAAAGGAACAATAACTCGTGAACCTTCCCAAGCAAATATACTAAGAAGTTCCTTCATTAATTCTATAGGTCGCTCAGTAATATGAATCTTCTTTTTTGGTGTAACAGGATCAAAAATAAATACATTATTTCTTCCATTTCGATCTAAATTTATTTTTGCATTTTCTTTGCGAGCATAGAAAAACATTTCGAAACAACTAGCAAGATATATATCAGGATGATGAGTTTGACCATTAGGTTTAATCCAAATTCCACACTGTCTGCGAGTTTTGAATCCTATGGATGTAAGTAATTGATAGAGAGGTTCAAACCAAGGATCAGGCCCAAACCATAATATTAGCCAAGAATCATCAATCATTATTCTATAACATTCTCTTAATACATCCTCCATAAATTTAAGATACTGATCTGTCGAAATTTCGTTATACGAACTTTTATATGAAGAATCAGAGTTCTTTTTTGTGCCTGTTAAATCAATTGCATAAGGAGGATCAATTTCTATAAGGTTAATACTTTTATTAGGAAGATTTTTAACATACTTAAGAAAATCTCCTACAATATAAGAGTCTATCAATTTTTTTGAAGAATCTTTTAATAATTCAGAAGCCTTTTCAGAAAGATCAGCTCGAATTACACGTTCCTCAAACTTGTCAAACATTTTTTTAGCTTCATTCTTATTTTTACATCTATCCCAATCAAGTTGTGGAAAATTATTTATATTTTTAGCAAGGTTTAAATCCTCAAGAACTCCTTTGTGATCTCTATTAATTAGTTTAGCTGTATCTCTAATACTCCATCCTTCTGCATTAGGAGATGTAGAAATTTTTTCTCCAAAAGTCTTTACTTGAAGTTCATGAAGTTCATCTACTGCATTACAATCCTCAACAAATGTCAGACTTTTTCGTTTGAGATTTTCCTCTAGTTCAATCTTCTTCATATCATATTCTGTAAGTTTTTTAGTGTAAATTCTTACAGGAACTTTTTTAATTTCTGCCTTAGTAATAGCAGTAAGACGTCTACCTCCGGCTAATAATTTATAAGGTTCATTGTTAGGGCCTTTACATAAATTAACAGCAATAGGTTGAATAATTCCGCAGTCTTTAAATGATTGAACTAATTCATCTATATTTCCTAAATCTACTCTAGATCTTTTATCAATCCAGATTTGATCAAGTGAAACAATATCTAAAACCATATCCTTTTCCAATTTATTCTCCTCCCTCAAATAATTTAATTAAAGATTCTTTATCAATATTAGGTAAACAGGAAATTAAACTATCTATACTTATACTATTTTCCTTTTTCTTTTTTGAAGTTTTTTTAACAGGAGGAGGAAGTCTTCTTCGTTTTCTAATTTTTGTTATATAATTTAATAAATCATTATGAGACATTTCTGAGACAGATATAGCAAGACTATTTATATTCATCTAAGATCTCCTTAACGTTTGGAAAATCTTGAATTTTGAGACGTCTTGTTAAAACTGCCGCTATAACAATTTCTCCATGTACTGATAAAAGATTTATTACATCGTCTATAATAGCACTGAAAAATTCTCTCTTAACACCCCAAGGAATTAATTTTCCTAATGCAAAATTTTGATCTTGGGAGATTTCTACTGAAAGTCTAGGTTTATAATCTATAGACATTAATTTACTCCTTTGGGGAAAAATTCCCCATAGAATACAAAAGAAGTGAGACTGGTTCCTACATTTAAGGACTGCGCTCCTAGAGTGAATACCTTTAAAGCTCGTAGCTTTTTTTAGGTTTATTACTCCATTCTGCATTCTACAGTA
>JGI24723J26617_10002175_pt1 | contig 15908 bp, 15 predicted proteins | sample Cruoilmetagenom6_FD_26617 | JGI IMG/M metagenome (IMG submission 26617)
AAAGGAATGATTTTCTACTAAATCTAATAGAGCGAAAGAAACACCAATAAGTAATACCTTTTCGCCTTGTTTATCTAAAGTTTCTAATTTGCTTTTTAAAGCGGAAAGATTATTTAAATAAAAGCCACTTTCTGGTTTGTTAGATTTTTCAATTAAATCATTAACCATATAAACTAATGAAGAGCCTTCACGCTCTAGGTAATTAGGTAGTAACGCAAGAATGGTATATTCTTCAATGTTTCCATAAAAGTGTTTAAAACCTTTTAAAAAGCTTTCTTCGTAAATAGAAATATTAGTAACTTGATGTTTACTGGTAACACTTCCTGTAGTACCACTACTTGTAAATGTTTCCTGAATTTCTTCCGAAGTACTTAAAATTTCATGGGTTTTAAAAAAAGAAATCGGTAAGAAAGGAATATCAGCAATATGTTTTACATCACTTGGATGGATGTATAATAAATCGCAAAAAGAACGATATACAGCATTGTTTTCAAACTGAAATTTAAAAACGGCTAATGCTACATTTTCAAATTCTGTTGAATTGCTTATGCTAAATATGTCTTTGGTGTTTATCATGAGTTTTGTATCGAGCACAAAAGTATGTAAAATAAAAAAGCGCTACTCTATAGAGNAACGCTTTTTATAGGTTGTAAAAAGGAAATTAGTTAATTACTAATTTTTTAGTAGTGCTATTTCCGTTTTGCGTTAACTTTAAAATATACATTCCAGCGTTTAAGTTGGAAACATTTAAAGTTTGGTTAGTAACGTTTTGTGCTAATACTTGTTTTCCTAAAACATCATAAACAGAAACTTGTACCGCTGCGTTGTTGCTTGTTTTAATGTTAACTGTACCATTTGTTACAGGGTTTGGGTAAATAGAGAAACTTGCTACTTCATTTTGGTTTACAGAAAGTGTAGAACTTTTAACTAAAACAACGTTGTCAATTAATACACCATCTCCACTAGTATCTTTAACAGAAAAGATAACTTGTAAATTCCCAGCGTCTGGAGTAAATGTGTAAGTCATTGGTGTCCATGTTGTAGAGTTTACGGTTGTGTAAGAAGCATAAGAAGAATAACCGCCATCGTAAAAAGCATTTCTTATTTGTCCGTTACCTGAAACGTAATATGTTAAAGTGTATTCTTCATTAGTAGCTGTTATTGCTTCATTAGTAAAACGCTTGTGGCTACCACCTGCAGATAGAGCGACAGAAGAGCTTCCGTCTTGTGCTACTGTAGATTGTATTACAGCAGATAATGCAATACTAGATTTATCACCATGCCAGTTGGTTGGTACGTCTGTAGACCCTGTTCCTGTCCATGTTTCAAAACTAGCATTAGATAATTCGTTTTGTGCTATAGTTACAGTTAGGCTACATGCAGTTAATAATAAAAAGTAGATTTTTTTCATAATAAATAATTGTTTTTGTTTTGTTTTGTTAAGGCAATTTTGATGCCATTTAAAGATTAATATTAAGCAATTTTAAAAATTATTCTGACAAATATATTGCAAAAAAAAAGACTGGTAAATGAATACCAGTCTTTTAACAATAACTTAATATTGGAGTTATTTTATCACTAATTTNTTAGTAGTAACGTTTTCGTTTTGAGATAATTTCAAAATATAAACACCGCTTGTTAAAGTAGCAACATTTAAAACGTTGTTGTTTACTGTTTGGTTGATTACTTGTTTTCCAAGAATATCAAAAACAGTGACAGCAATTGCTTCGTTAGATGTACTAGAGATGTTTACAAAACCATTTGTAGCAGGGTTAGGGTATACTGCAAATGTGTTTTTGCTAAAGCTTTGTGCAGATAACGTAGTTTCAGCAAAGTTTTGAGAAATCACTAAATTATCAACAAGAATAGTTTCATTTGTAGATGAATCTGATTGTCTAAGTGAAAATGCTTCCATGGAACTTCCTGGATCTGCATCATCTCCACCTAATATAGAAGTGTCTCCAATAGCAGTAGCATCTATCCATAATTGCGCTATATTAGCATCTTGATCATACATTACTATTGCACGATAAGTAGTTCCGAATGAAAGATCTGCAGACCATGTAGCTTCAGCTGTGCTTGTTCCTGTAGAAATACCAACAGTGTAATCACCACCAGAAGTAGCTTCTACGATATCAAGACGAGCTTTAAAACCAAAAGCAGAATCTTTGAAATGTGCAAAGTATTCAGAATCAGTACCGCTAATTGGTGCGCCAGGGTCAACTACAGAAAAATCTAATCCAAAATAGATTTTTCCAGAAACTGGAGTAAAAGGTATAATTACATCTTCACTAGGTGCTCCGTGTTCCACTACAGCTTGACCAGCAGATACTAAGAAATCTCCAGCAGTACCTCCGCTATTTAACCAAAATCCGTTTGGAACAAGGCTACCGTCCGCATAAGTGAAGTCGTCAGAAATAGGTAGTACATTAGAAGGTACACATGTTGCAGCAGTAATTGTGTTCATTACATTACAAAGATTCGTGTCGTTAGCAGTTATTGTAACGTCAACTCCTTCAGAAATTCCTGTAATAGTAATCGTTCCTGTTTCGTCTACAGCAGGATCTCCAGCACTTAAATCAATAGAACCAGCATCGGCAGTTACTGTAAATGAAGCATTTCCACCACCAATAAAATCAATAGTAGCAGTATAAGTATCCGTACCAATAGTAATTGCATCACATACTGCAGAAGAGTTAGTAAAACTAAAACCACATGTAGGTGTACCCCATGCGCCTGGATCAAAATCACCAGGAGCCGTTCTTGGCGCATTTACATGAGATGTACAACCGGTTACATTCGAATCAGCCCAAACATTCCATTCTGCTTCATTATATGTTGTTGCACCCATTGTAACAGAAGTAAGTCTTTCTGCTCTACCGTCTTCATACTCTGAACAAGTACCACTGTTATCTGTGTTTACACCTGTCATAGTATCATATACTCCCCAGAAATCAACTATAGTATCAGTTCCATCAACTAAAACTAAATCATCATCACCATTACTTCCAGCAACACCGTTATTTACAGCATCTAGTTGGTTAGCAGCCATTCCGTATACAGAAGCAAAAGTTCCAGAGGTATTATCATATGCTATAATATAGAAGCCACCAGCAGAAATAGATCCTGTTAAGTCTAAAGAAACGGAAACAGCATCACTTGCATTGGTGTATTTGTCAATTTGCCACCCGTTACCTTCAGTAAAGTCTACTGCAGAAGTACCTAAGTTATGTAATTCAATATAACGTGCATCCGCATTGTTATTCGGGTCAGCAATTTCCGTGATAATAACCTGTGCAAAAGAGACAGAAGTCATTAATACGGTTAATAATAAAAAGTAAATTTTTTTCATAATTGTGTTGTTTATAGTTAAGAATACAAATATAGTTAGAAATATGAGTTAAACTAAATGAAATTTAAATATTCACAGTAATGTAACATTAGCTATGTCCTTAGGTATTAGATTTATATTGTGTTATATCTATTTTGAAGCGTGTAAACGGGTTATGATCATTCGTATGTTACTATATTGTTATTTGTATGTAAATTTCTGTACTTCCTTCCGATTAATTTTATCTTTACATTATCTTAAACTTTAGTTTAAATAAGCAAATGAAGAAGAAAGACATTAAAATACTATTAGTAGATGATGAGCCAGACATTTTAGAGATCGTTGGTTACAATCTGACTGCTGAAGGATACCAAGTTATAACTGCCGAAAATGGTTTACAAGCTGTAAAAAAAGCTAGAAAAGAAAAACCGCAACTTATTATTTTAGATGTAATGATGCCAGAAATGGATGGTATTGAAGCATGTGAACAAATTAGAAAAATAGAAAACTTAAACAATACAATTATTACTTTTCTAACTGCAAGAGGTGAAGATTACTCACAAGTTGCTGGTTTTGATGCTGGAGCAGATGACTATATCACAAAGCCAATAAAACCAAAAGTTTTGGTGAGTAAAGTAAAAGCTTTGTTAAGACGTTTTAAGGATGAGGATGTAAGTGAAAGTATTGTGAAAATCGGTAGTCTGATTATTAACAGAGAAGAATATAAAATAGAACTTAAAGGAGTAGAAATCATTTTGCCTAGAAAAGAGTTTGAATTATTATCTTTACTAGCATCTAAGCCGGGTAAAGTTTTTAAGCGTGAAGATATTCTGGATAAAGTTTGGGGAAATGAAGTTGTTGTTGGCGGAAGAACCATAGATGTGCACATTAGAAAACTTAGAGAGAAAATTGGCGATGATTACTTTAAAACAGTAAAAGGAGTTGGTTATAAGTTTGTCGATTAATACACGTTTTATTGTTACGTCATATTAATTAAAAACAACTCTAGTTTCGATACACCCTTTTATAATTAAGTGAATACAATGCAAAGAAAATTAAAAAAAACATACAAGTTTGCTTTCAAAACAGCCTTGTATATCACTATTTTTTTAACGCTCTTAATGAGTGTTTTTTTATATAAATTTTATATTCTAGATTGGATACAAGTAGTGTTTATTGCTCTAACCTGTTTTATCTCTTCTTTCATCATTATTCAATATCGTGTAGAACAATTTATTTATAAACGGGTAAAAAAGGTATATGATGATCTTACGCTTTTAGAATCTTCTACTTTAAAAAAAGAAAGGATTACCACAGATATGGCAACACTTACACAAGAAATTGATAAGTATGCCAAAGACCGAAAACTAGAACTTGAAATGCTTAAAGTACGTGAAGAGTACCGAAAAGAGTTTCTTGGTAATGTATCTCACGAACTTAAAACACCATTGTTTACCGTACAAGGTTATATTCTTACTTTATTGGATGGGGCAGTAAAAGATAAAAATGTGCGCGACAAGTATTTAAGTAATGCGAATAAAGGCGTAGAAAGACTTATCTATATTGTTCGAGATTTAGATATGATTACCAAATTAGAAATTGGGGATTTAAGTTTAAATATAGAGACTTTTGATATTGTCGATTTAGTACAAAGTGTTTTTGAGCTTTTTGAAATGAAAGCAACAAAAAAAAATATCACCTTAACTTTTGATATCGATTATAAAGAACCCATTTTAGTTAATGGCGATAAAGAACGCATAGAACAAGTGCTTACAAACCTTATTGTAAATTCTATAAAATACGGAAGCGAACAAGGGACGACAGAAGTTAGTATTGAAAACCTTATTAAAAACAAGGTTATTGTTCGTGTAACAGATAATGGAGAAGGTATTGATAAAAAGCACATATCAAGATTATTTGAACGTTTTTACCGAGTAGATAAAAGTGGTTCGCGTAAAGAAGGCGGTTCCGGATTGGGACTAGCAATAGTAAAACATATTATTGAAGCGCACGACGAAAAAATTTACATAGAAAGTGAATTTGAAGTAGGAAGCGAATTTTCATTCACACTAGAAAAGGCCAAATAACCTTTTGTAATTCACATCATAATCAAAATGCTTTAATCCAGAACTCGCAACTACAGCTTCTAGTTTGCTAATGGTAAAGTCTTCTTGTTTACAACTAGGCACCATACCCAAAGTATCTAATCTTTTTGCTAAATATTCTTGTTCAAATTGACCAGGAGTTGGTATAAAAAAAGCTTTTTTTTCTAATTTTGCTAAATCCATTATGGTAGTATATCCAGAACGCGATAACACCAAAGTACTTTCGTTTATTGTTTGTTCTAACAAAGCGCTAGTCATAAAATTATAAATAGTCATATTGCCTTTTTGTGATTTGGTTTGCGCTTCTTCAAGAATACCTTTTACAAAAACAATATTTCCTTTAAAGGTTTTTAATTCTTCAAATAGTTTTTCTTCCAAAAAGGTTCGTTGTGGTTCTGGTCCAGATAATATAACCAATAAATCGGTGGTTTGTATCGTTTCTTTCTTGTGAAATCTACTTAACGGACCAATATATTTTATGGGTAATTCTGGTACATCCACATGACCAAGTTTTCCGCTTAAATTAGGTTCGCCTAAATTATCAGGTACCCAGCAAACATCAAACTGTTGCATTACTTTTTGATGCATTTTAGTACTCAGCCAAGTAGTGCTTCCGCTTAAAACCTGTAGTTGATGGCTTATAAAAACACAAGGCACTTTTTTGTTATGCAGGCCGAGTCTGTTGTCGCTAATAATTCCGGTAATATTATGGGTTTCAATGATGACTTTAATGGCTTTTTTTTCCGCTTTAATAGCCTTTAAAACCTTAGGAGAATCTTTTAATAATTTCCATTTAAATAGTTTTGCATTTTTAGCATATGCAATTTGGTAAGAAGGTAGTTCTAACGCTTCCAAATCGGGAAATTCCTTTTTTAGTAATTGCAAAGCAATACCATCGCTAGCTAAAATAACTTCAAAATCATGTAATAATAACGCACGTATAATTGGTATGCAACGTGTAGCATGACCAAGTCCCCAATTTAGAGGTGCAACTAATATTCGTTTTCTACCTTTCATAAAAAACAAAGATAAGCATAAACAAGGCTCGTTATATTTCCTTAATTTTGCCAAAACATTAAATAATTGTGGGAAGTAAAAATAAACTGAAACGTTTTAAAGAAAACGAAACTTTTAAAAACGTATTTGAACCAACAAGAGAAGAGCTAGTAGATGCGCAATACCAATTAAAAGGAAACTGGTGTGCTACCTTTTTTAAAAATAATAACCCTTTAGTTTTAGAACTTGGTTGTGGTAAAGGAGAGTATAGTGTAGCTTTAGCTGAAAAATATCCAAATAAAAATTTTATAGGTATCGATATTAAAGGGGCGCGTTTTTGGAGAGGAGCTAAAACAGCAATCGAAGAGAATATACCAAACGTAGCTTTTATTCGTACGCAAATAGAATTGGTAGAGCATGTTTTTGCTGAAAATGAAGTCGATGAAATCTGGATTACTTTCCCCGATCCACAAATAAAATATAAGCGTACCAAACACAGAATGACGAATTCTGAATTCTTAAAACGCTATAAAAACATCCTAAAACCAGACGGAATCATGAATCTTAAAACAGATAGTGAGTTTATGCATGGCTATACTTTAGGATTGTTACATGGTGAAGGTCATGAAGTATTATACGCAAATCATAACGTATATAAACAAGAAGGAAGTCCAGAAGAGGTAACCAGTATTCAAACCTTTTATGAAAGTCAATACCTTAAAGAAGACAAAGCAATTACGTATATTCGTTTTAAAATAAAATAGTTTGACTATAACCATTACATTTTTTTTAGGATTACTTGTTGCTATAGTTGGTGTAACTCCTCCTGGATTACTCAACATGACCGCGGCAAAAATTAGCCTAAAAGATGGGTATTCTAGAGGTATTACTTTTTCTATTGGAGCTTGTGTTATCATTGTCATTCAAACATATCTTGGTGTGCTTTTTGCACGCTATTTGAGTAATCATCAGGATGTTGTAGACGTTTTACAACGGGTTGCATTTATACTGTTTGTTCTGATAACTATATATTACTTATTAATAGCCAAAACCGAAGACAAGCCCAAAGCAGAACTAAAAGTAAAAAGTAAAAAGAGTAGGTTTTTTCAAGGTATGCTGCTTTCTGCTTTAAATGTTTTTCCTATTCCGTATCAAGCGTATATGAGTATAACGCTTGCTTCTTTTGGTTGGATGAGTTTCGAAAGAACCAGTATTTTTTCCTACGTTGCCGGAGCTGCAACAGGTAGTTTTGTTATTTTCTATATCTATATTTTCTTTTTCGATAAAATTAAAAGCAAGACGCTTACTTCGCAAAAAAGCATGAATTATCTTATTGGTACCGTAACCGGAATAATTTCTATTATTACCTTGTTTCATATTCTTAAAGATTTGTAATGCAGGAAAAGACCTTAAATTTTTTCGAAAAAGTATATGAAGTTGCTCGCTTAATACCAGATGGTCGCGTTACAAGTTATGGAGCAATTGCCAAATATTTAGGTGCTGCAAAAAGTGCTAGAATGGTTGGTTATGCCATGAATGGTTCTGGAGCAAAAGACGTTCCTGCACACCGAGTAGTAAACCGAAAAGGATTACTAACTGGTAAGTTTCATTTTGACGGAACAAACCTCATGCAGCAACTTTTAGAAAACGAAGGTGTTACGGTTGTTGAAAACCAAATTCAAAACTTTGAAAACTTGTTTTGGGATCCTGCAAAGGAGTTATAATTGTTTGTTTGTTTGTTTGTTTAGGTGTATTTTTATTTAAAATTATCAAAAATGAAGAAACTATTACTTTTCTTATTTGCTACGTTATGTATTAATACCGCCGTATTCGCGCAATGTAGTATTAATCCATATATACAAGATAATTATGAGTTAGATGCGAAGTTGTTAGCGCTCAGAGCTATTTTAGCAGATTCTTCAGATCCAGATTTTGATAATCCTTTTTTACCAGAAGAAAGAGTTACACCTTATTTAGAAAAGCTTTCTGCTATTTATGAAAACCCAAATAACGATCCAGAGATCGATATGCTTTTTAGTTATTTTAATTTTCATGCCAATCAAGAGATTAGCAACCCTATTGAATTTAAAACGCTCGTTTTTAATGTGCCTACCGCTTTACCTTGGGTAGAAAATTTTAAAAATACAGCGGTGTCTGGTGTTTCTTCATTAGACAACTTAATGAGTACGTATCAGTTTACAATAGATACTTTTATGGATTTCACCTCTTCCTCTAGCACTGCTTTTTTTATTAAAACGAATTATGATGTGTTAAATTTATACACTTTAATTGACGACTTTGAAGCTATAGATGATTTTAATTATGCGGAAGTTTTTTTACAAGATATAGGCGTTAGAACAAATTATACTGGTCAACCTTATGGCATTGATTTTTATGAATTTGGAGCGCCAGCTGGAGAATATCCTACTTCCGCTTGTGATATTGTTTATATGGAAAATACATTTCACTTTTCTGTTTTTGGAGGAGATTGTTTCTCTGGGTGTCAAGTTGGTGAAACTATAGCTAGTATAACCGTTTCCGAGGATTGCCAAGTATTAGCAACACCAACATTTAAAGAAAATGTTTTTTCTTTTTACCCCAATCCTGCAAACCATTACATTAATATAACAAGCAATAACACTCAAGACGAAACTACGATTTGCATTTTTGATATTACAGGAAAGCAAGTTTTAAAGCAAACTTTAATAGAACGCATTTTAGATGTTTCTATGTTGCATTCTGGCGTTTATATAATTAAAATCAATCAAAATAATAAAGTAGAAACCCAAAGATTGGCTATTAAATAATTGACAGTAGTACGCTACAATTTTGTGTTGCACAGCATGTAACTTGTCCTTCTTAAGGCATGTAAGAATCTATCCGCATTTCCTAATTTTTGTAAAATTCATAAAGAATAGCAAATCCCTGAGTAATAGCTTTTTCTAATAATAACACAAAAAAACTTCCAGCCGCAATCTTCCGTCTTACAGCAATATTAATTATATTTGCTGTTTAGAATAAATCTTAATAGAATTTGAAAGTTTTGTCTATAATATTAGACTCTATTTTCAATAGATATAAAATATGAAAATCAACAAACAAGACATATTAAAAGCATTAGAAACCATTTCTGCTCCTGGTGAAGGACAAAACATGGTAGAAAGTGGTGCTGTTACCAATGTAATAACTTTTGGCGATGAGGTTGTTGTAGATATTACAATTACAAACCCAAGCTTACAAGCAAAAAAGAAAACCGAAGTAGAAATACTACAGACGATTCATAGATTAGTTTATGAAAAAGCAAAGATAACCGTTAACATCAAAGTAGAAGCTCCAACAAAATCTGCTCCTAATGTAATTAAAGGAAAATCGATTCCTGGAATTCAAAACATAGTAGCTGTAGCTTCCGGAAAAGGAGGTGTTGGTAAATCAACAGTTACCGCAAACCTTGCCGTTACTTTGGCTAAAATGGGATTTAAAGTAGGAATCTTAGATGCCGATATTTATGGGCCTTCTATTCCAATTATGTTTGATGTAGTAAACGAAAAACCGTTAGCCGTAAATGTAGACGGAAAGTCTAAAATGAAACCTGTAGAAAATTACGGCGTTAAAATTCTTTCTATCGGCTTTTTTACAAAACCAGACCAAGCAGTTGTTTGGCGTGGACCAATGGCAGCAAAAGCATTAAACCAAATGATTTTTGATGCCGCTTGGGGAGAATTAGATTTCTTACTTTTAGATTTACCTCCAGGAACAGGAGATATTCACCTAAGTATCATGCAATCGCTACCTATAACAGGAGCTGTTATTGTAAGTACACCACAAAACGTAGCTTTAGCAGATGCTAAAAAAGGAGTAGCAATGTTTCAACAAGAAAGCATTAACGTTCCAGTTTTAGGAATAATTGAAAATATGGCTTACTTTACACCAGAAGAATTGCCAGAAAATAAATATCATATCTTTGGTAAAGAAGGGGCAAAAAACCTTGCCGAAGATTTACAAGTACCATTTTTAGGTGAGTTACCTTTAGTGCAAAGTATACGCGAAGCAGGGGATGTTGGTCATCCAGCAGCATTGCAAACAGCAACAGCTTTAGAGCAGGCATTCAAAAAAATTACGCAGAACGTTGTGCAAGAAGTGGTACGAAGAAATGATGATTTACCTCCAACCGAAGCAATTAAAATAACAACAATGGCTGGATGTTCAGCGGTAAAAAAATAATAAATGACTACAGAAGAACTAAGATTAAATGTAGAGAAAGCCTTAGATGAAATTCGTCCGTTTTTACAAAGTGATGGAGGCGATATCTCATTGCTATCTATTGAAGATGGTAAAGTGGTAAAGGTGCAGTTAGAAGGTGCTTGTGTTGGTTGTAGTGTAAATCAAATGACCCTAAAATCAGGTGTAGAAATGACTATTAAAAAGTATGCACCACAAATAGAACAGGTTATTAATATAGAAGCTTAGTTGGGCGTGACCGCAAGGGTCAGGCTTTCACTACTCGCTCTCTGCGAGGAGCTCAANCAAGCCGTTCAATCCTTCACGCAAACTGATAAAAGTCATGAAATTTGGCAACTAAAAACAAGTACTTTGCAAAAACAAAGTTGAATAATAATATATAATGTGTACTCCTGTGAGGTTTTTAAAACCTCACAGGTTTATGCGTATTAAAGAGATACCCACTTTTGTGGGCATTAGTATGATTAAAACAGATATACTTATAATAGGAGCTGGTCCAACAGGATTATTCGCTGTTTTTGAAGCTGGCTTATTGAAATTGAAATGTCATTTAATTGATGCGTTACCACAACAAGGCGGACAGTGCTCAGAGCTGTATCCTAAAAAGCCTATTTATGATATTCCTGCATATCCAGAAATTCTTGCCGGCGATTTAACGCATAAATTAATGGAACAATGCAAACAGTTCGAACCAGGATTTACACTTGGTGAACGTGCAGAAACCATAGAAAAACAAGAAGATGGCAGTTTTATTGTTACCACCAATAAAGGAACAAAACACCAAGCGCCAGTAGTAGCCATCGCTGGTGGGCTAGGAAGCTTTGAACCACGAAAGCCTTTAATTCATAATATCGCAGACTTTGAAGACAAAGGAGTAGAGTATATGATTAAAGAACCAGAATTTTATAGAAATAAAAAAGTGGTCATTGCTGGTGGTGGAGATTCTGCACTCGATTGGAGTATCTTTTTAAGTGATATTGCAAGCTCAGTTACTTTAATACATAGAAGAAATGAGTTTCGCGGACATCTAGATTCTGTAGAGAAAGTACAGGAACTTAAAAATGAAGGAAAAATTAATTTAATTACGCCAGCAGAAGTAGTTGGTATTTTAGGAGATAAAAAACTAAAAGGAATAGTAGTTAAAAAAGCCGAGCATATAGAAAAAGAGATAGAGTTAGAATGTGATCATTTTATTCCGCTTTTCGGACTCTCACCAAAACTAGGACCTATTGCAAATTGGGGATTAGAAATAGAAAAAAATGCCATTAAAGTAAATAATGCATTAGATTACCAAACAAACATACCAGGAATCTACGCTATTGGAGACGTAAATACCTATCCAGGGAAATTGAAATTAATTCTTTGTGGTTTTCATGAAGCAACATTAATGTGTCAATCTGCATACCAGATAATCAATCCGGGAAAAAGATATGTGTTAAAATACACTACCGTTGCNGGAGTAGATGGGTTTGATGGTACAAGAAAAGANTCGCCAAAAGCAGTGGTGAAGAAAATAGAGTAATTTAAATCGAAATGCTAGTGCCACCTGGAGCGCAGTCAAAAGCTCTCCAAATAAAGGTGTTAATTTTGATGTACAGGAAATAGCACTTCAAGCGTAGTCGGGAAGCGTTATTATTTATTAAATTTTAAAGATTCCCGCTTTCGCGGAAACTAAAGATGGAACAAGACATAAACATAAAAATAACAGATAGAGATGGTGTAACACATGAAGTGCTTGCACCAACAGATATGGCTATGAATCTTATGGAAGTAGTGCGCTCGTACGAGCTTGCTCCAGAAGGAACCATTGGTATTTGTGGCGGTATGGCAATGTGTGCATCTTGTCAGTGTTATGTGTTAAGTGAAACCGAATTACCAGAAATGCAGGATGATGAAGAAGCGATGTTAAGCGAAGCATTTGATGTTAAAGAAAACTCGCGTTTAGGTTGTCAAATTCAAATGACTCCAGAAATGGAAGGTTTGGAGGTAGAGCTTGCTCCTGAAAGTTAAGGGTTGCGTTAAGGATTGAAATGGCATCCTTTTTTGTCTGGTTTCGCGCAGTCGAAACCTATGAGATAAAAAAGATATAATGAAAAGCCTGACCTTTTTTTTAAAAGGTAACGCCCAAATAATTCACTCCGTTTTATAGTCTATTAGCTTTTTTGGTCCTTCTAATAATACACGTACAATTTTTAGTGTACCATCTTCAGATGTGGCAATTTGCCATTTAATTAGGGAAATTGCACCGTTTTCAATTTCAATTCCCGTAATACTTCTTGGGTGTACACAACTACCATCATTAAAAAAAGCAATATCTCCAGGTTCTGGAAAACGTGGTCTATGTGTATGACCAACCACAGTAATTAAATTATTGTTTTCTGTGATCCATTTTTTGGTTCTTCGTTCTACTTTAATAAGCTCTTTGTAGTTTTTGGCAGGACTTGTGGGGTCTGCAATTCCCATAACGTTTAAAGGTTTCCAAAGTGCTCGGACTAAAAATCTACTCCATTTCCAAAAGGTGTAGTTCCACCAATCTGCTTGATGCCCATGCGTTAAAAAAACTTCTTGCTGCGTTTTGGTATGTTTTAATATAATACCTTCATGGTATTTAATACCGCAAAACAGTTCGACATCCTCACCAATTTTTTCATCAAAATAAGTAGATAGATTTTTTTCCACATACTTGGGATCGCGATATACCATATCATGATTTCCCCAAATCATATGCAAACGCTCTTGCTCATGAAATAATTTCATGAGCAGATACACATTTTTATGTGCTTCTAATATTGGTGTAAAAGATAAGTTTTCCCAAAGTTCATCGCCATCCCCAATTTCGGCATAACTAAATCCTTCGGCATAATAATGCTTTAAAGCATGAAAATAAATATTTCTATTGTTTGCAAAATCATCTGCAAAACTATTATCTCCACGATGGCAATCGCTAAAAAGAATAAATTTTGAATCGTTATCAAAATCTAAAATTTTTGCTTCTTTGTACGCCTTATCTAATCGTTTTTTTGCTGAAAACATAGTAGTAAATGTAAACAAATTTTCAACAAAAAATGCCTCTCCATTTGGAGAAGCATTTTTATAATATATCTTTTATCTTATAGATAATAATTCCGTCGGAGTCCAATAAAACGATATTTAGTTATTACTACTAGAGTTTCCAACCGAGTGCAATAATCAAACGGTACTTAATTATTACTAGTGAAAACCCCCAACCGAGTGCGATAATTAAAAGAGCCTTAGGCTCTATTTGAAGGCGTTTAAGCCAGTAACATCCATTCCTGTAATTAGTAAGTGAATATCGTGTGTCCCTTCATAGGTAACCACACTTTCTAAATTCATCATATGTCTCATAATAGAGTATTCGCCACTAATTCCCATACCACCTAACATTTGTCTAGCGTCACGAGCAATAGTTAAAGCCATATCTACATTGTTTCGTTTAGCCATTGAGATTTGTGCTGAGGTAGCCGTTCCATTCTCACGCATTACACCAAGTCGCCAAGCTAATAATTGTGCTTTTGTGATTTCGGTAACCATTTCTGCTAATTTCTTTTGCTGTAATTGAAACTGTCCAATTGGCTTACCAAATTGAATACGCTCTTTACTGTAACGTAAAGCAGTGTCGTAACAATCCATGGCAGCACCAATTGCTCCCCAAGCAATACCAAAACGCGCCGAATCTAAACATCCTAACGGAGCACCAAGACCAGATTTGTTTGGTAATAAGTTTTCTTTTGGCACTTTTACGTTGTCGAAAATTAATTCTCCAGTAGCAGATGCTCTAAGTGACCATTTATTATGTGTTTCTGGCGTAGTGAAGCCTTTCATACCGCGTTCTACAACGAGACCGTGAATACGACCTTCTTCATTTTTAGCCCAAACAACAGCGATATTACAAAATGGGGCATTAGATATCCACATTTTTGCACCATTTAAAAGATAATGATCTCCCATATCTTTAAAATTAGTAACCATTGCACCCGGATTACTACCATGATCCGGTTCTGTTAATCCAAAAGAACCAATCCATTCTCCCGAAGCTAATTTTGGTAAGTATTTATTGCGTTGTTCTTCGTTTCCGTATTTCCAGATTGGATACATCACTAAAGACGATTGTACAGAAGCTGTACTGCGAACTCCAGAATCACCGCGTTCTATTTCTTGCATGATTAAACCATAAGAAATTTGGTCTAATCCAGCACCTCCATATTCTTCCGGAATGTAAGGTCCAAAAGCCCCAATTTCGGCTAATCCTTTAACTATTTGTGTTGGAAATTCTGCTCTTTGTGCATAGTCTTCAATAATAGGAGATACATCACGTTTTACCCATTCTCTTGCTGCGTCACGAACCAATTTATGTTCTTCGGTAAGTAATTCATCAAGGTTGTAATAATCTGGTGCTTCGAATAAATCTGGTTTCATTCTAATTATGATATTTTAAGCTTCTAATTTTTGAGAATTAATCAAAATAGAAGGCGTTATTTTATAAGTTTAACAAAAGTAACGAAATCGTTTTCATTGCCAAATATAAATATCACATTTTAAGATAAAAATCTTTCGTCAAATGTATGTAGTCTTCTGTGTATTGGTGTCTTGTAGTTTCTATAATGAGTTCTTGTATCTCTATATCGCTTTCGCGGAAAGAAAATTCTAAAAGACTTCGTTTTATTTCTGAAGTAGGCGAACCCTTGACATGTAAAATTCGATTTGGAAATAAATGTACTTTGGATGCTAATTCTATAAAAACAGCTTCTTCTTTAAACGGAATAACAACCGAGAAAATACCATCCTCTATTAATAAAGCAGCAACGCTTTCTACTAAATGATGAAAAGGCATCGCATCTGTAAAACGTGCTAAATCCCGTTGCGTGTTTTCGCTTTTAAAGTCTTCCGAATAAAAAGGAGGATTCGATATAATCAAATCGTATTTATCTTCAATCTCTTCGGTGAATTCTTCTAAAGCAGCATGATAGCAAAAAAGTCGATCTGCCCAAGGTGCGTTTTCAAAATTATCAACACATTGCTCATACGCATGCTCGTCAATTTCCATGGCATCAATCACTTCTGCCTGACTGCGTTGTGCTAACATTAAAGATAGAACACCAGTTCCTGCACCAATATCCAGAATTGCAAAAGGATTTTGTTTTACCGAAGTCCAAGCACCGAGTAATACCCCATCCGTACCTATTTTCATGGCACAACGATCTTGGTTTACTTGAAAC
>JGI24723J26617_10002176_pt1 | contig 15902 bp, 18 predicted proteins | sample Cruoilmetagenom6_FD_26617 | JGI IMG/M metagenome (IMG submission 26617)
TGGGACGCTTTAAAAAAATTATTAACGGATAAATAAGTTTCATAATGGCACATCCTAAAAGAAAAATTTCCAAAACCAGAAGAGACAAGAGAAGAACGCACTATAAGGCGGTAGCTCCTACTGTAGCACAAGATCCAACTACTGGAGAAATGCATTTGTTTCACAGAGCTCATTGGCATGAAGGTAAATTATACTACCGTGGGGAGGTTTTGATCGACAAAACTGAGGAAGCAGTAGCATAATTCACCTAGGCACAATATAATTTGGACTCCCACTTCTTAAGAGTGGGAGTTTTTTTATGAGGGTGAGGTAAAATTCAAAAACAAGGTGTTTTTAAACTTAAAGTCACAGAAAATCACTAATTTTCACAAATTTTCAATTGTTTTTGAAGATTTATTGATAAAAATCAAATTTAGATGAGCAAAATAACAGCTGCTATTACTGCTGTAGGGTCTTATGTGCCAGACTTTGTAATGACGAATAAGATTTTGGAAACTTTGGTGGATACCAATGATGAATGGATTACGACAAGAACCGGTATCAAGGAAAGGAGAATCTTAAAGGGGGAGGGGCTAGGTACATCCTATCTTGCCATAAAAGCGGCGGAGCAACTTCTGGAAAAGCAAAAATTGGATCCCAAGGAGATCGAACTAATAATTGTTGCAACTGCAACTCCAGATATGATGGTTGCTGCAACTGCTGCCTATGTGGCTTCGGAAATTGGAGCAACTAATGCCTTCGCTTATGATTTGCAAGCTGCTTGTTCCAGCTTTTTATACGGAATGTCCACGGCTGCCAGTTACATAGAATCTGGACGATATAAAAAGGTATTGCTTATTGGTGCGGATAAAATGTCCTCTATTATTGACTATACCGATAGAACTACCTGTATAATTTTTGGGGATGGTGCCGGTGCAGCACTTTTTGAACCAAATAACGAAGGTCTAGGTCTTCAGGATGAATATTTAAGGTCGGATGGCGTTGGAAGAAATTTTCTTAAAATGGATGCAGGTGGCTCCTTGCTTCCTGCCTCGGAGGAAACCGTTAAAAACCGACAACATTTTATTTACCAAGATGGGAAGTCGGTCTTTAAATTTGCCGTGACCAATATGGCCGATTCCGCCGCAAAGATTATGGAACGAAATAATTTGTCGCACGAGGATGTTGATTGGTTGGTGCCCCACCAAGCCAACAAAAGAATTATAGACGCCACTTCCAACAGAATGGGATTGGAAGATTCCAAGGTAATGATGAATATACAGAGGTACGGAAATACCACTTCCGCAACCTTGCCACTTTTATTGAGCGATTATGAAAGACAGCTCAAGAAAGGTGATAATTTGGTTTTTGCAGCCTTTGGTGGTGGTTTTACCTGGGGCTCCATTTATTTAAAATGGGCATACAATTCATAAATCTGTCGCAACCTATAAACTAATACGAACTCTATGGATATTAAAGAAATTCAAAGCTTAATTAAATTTGTCGCCAAATCTGGGGCTAGTGAAGTAAAATTGGAGATGGAAGATATAAAGATCACCATCCGAACCGGGGCAGCTGGTCATACCACAGAACCAACTTATGTACAGCAAATTCCTATGGGGGGCCATATGCCACAGCAAATGGCTGCCGCTCCTGCCGCTTCTCCTTCTGTTGAAGTAGAGGTGAAAAAGGAAGCTGATGAAAATTCAAAATATATTACCATAAAATCGCCTATAATCGGTACTTTTTATAGAAAACCTTCACCTGATAAACCTTCTTTTGTTGAGGTAGGCGATACCATTGGTAAAGGGGATGTGCTTTGTGTTATAGAAGCCATGAAACTATTCAATGATATTGAATCCGAAGTGTCCGGGACCATTGTGAAAGTTCTTGTAGATGATAGTTCACCTGTAGAATTTGATCAGCCTTTATTTTTGGTAGATCCATCATAAGAAGTTTTAAATGTTAAATGTCGGATGACAATTTTCTCTGGTCAGTCCGAACCATTTAAAATTTAGATTACAAAATTTAAAATTTCAAAAGATGTTTAAAAAAATACTTATTGCAAATAGGGGGGAAATAGCGCTACGGATTATTAGGACCTGTAAGGAAATGGGTATTAAAACGGTTGCGGTATATTCTAAGGCCGATGAAGAGAGCCTGCATGTTCGTTTTGCGGATGAGGCGGTTTGTATTGGTCCTGCCCCAAGTAGTGAATCTTATTTGAAGATTCCCAATATTATAGCTGCGGCAGAAATTACCAATGCAGATGCTATTCATCCGGGATATGGTTTTCTTTCGGAGAACTCCAAATTTTCCAGAATATGTGCTGAGCACGATATCAAATTTATTGGAGCTACAGGTGATCACATAGACAAGATGGGAGATAAGGCCACGGCAAAGGAAACCATGAAGAAGGCTGGTGTACCTTGTGTACCAGGTTCTGATGGTCTGCTTAAAGATGTAGCCGATGCCAAAAAGGTAGCTAAAAAGATGGGATATCCCGTTATGATCAAAGCTACTGCTGGTGGTGGAGGTAAGGGAATGCGTGCCGTAATGTCCGAAGAGAAGATGGAGGATCTTTTTGACAGTGCCGTAAAGGAAGCTACAGCGGCCTTTGGCAATGGTGGAATGTATATGGAAAAGTTGATCGAGGAACCACGTCATATAGAAATTCAGATTGTAGGGGACCAGTATGGAAAGGCTTGCCACCTTTCGGAAAGGGACTGTTCCATACAGCGTCGTCATCAAAAATTAACGGAAGAGACTCCTTCCCCCTTTATGACGGATAAGCTGAGGGACGATATGGGGAAAGCGGCTGTAAAAGCAGCAGAATATATTAAGTACGAAGGAGCTGGCACCATAGAATTCTTAGTGGACAAACACCGGAATTTCTATTTTATGGAAATGAATACCAGGATACAGGTAGAACATCCCATAACAGAACAGGTAATAGATTATGACCTTATTAGGGAACAAATTTTGGTGGCAGGTGGAGTCCCCATCTCAGGGAAAAATTATCTTCCAAAACTTCACTCCATTGAATGTAGAATAAATGCCGAGGATCCGTATAACGGATTTAGACCTTCTCCAGGAAAGATTACCACCCTGCACACTCCAGGGGGACACGGGATTAGATTGGATACACATGTTTATAGTGGATATACCATACCGCCCAATTATGATTCCATGATTGCAAAGTTGATTACCACGGCCCAAACCAGGGAGGAGGCCATCAATAAGATGAAGCGTGCGCTGGATGAGTTTGTAATAGAAGGAATTAAGACCACCATTCCCTTCCATAGACAGCTCATGGATCACCCGGACTACTTGGCCGGGAATTATACCACAAAGTTTATGGAAGACTTTGTAATGGCACCACAACCGGCGGAATAATCAGGTTTTAACAACACAATTATTTCTTGGAAGAGGCGGATTAAACTGGGGGGCAACCAACAGTTTAATCCGCTTTTTTAGTTTAAAGGATTATTGAATGGACCCTTCACCATTAATTATTCGTATCTAAATTAACAATACCTTTATCGCACTTTTGTTACCTTGATCATAAATGCACCTACCCTCTATGAACCTAAGTTATTGGGAATATAAAACTTGGTTGTCCAATATAGACTACACTATTATAGGCAGCGGAATAGTGGGGCTTAATTGTGCTGTGTATTTAAAGGAGCAATTCCCTAAAGCTAAGATTTTAGTCTTGGAAAGAGGCCTGCTGCCACAAGGGGCCAGTACTAAAAATGCTGGATTTGCCTGTTTTGGCAGTATTTCGGAGGTTTTATCGGATTTAAAAATGCATTCGGAGGAGGAAGTCCGGCAACTGGTGCAAAAGCGCTTGGAGGGGATACAGTTACTTAGGGAGAACCTTGGTGATGAACAAATAGATTATCAGAACCACGGAGGGCATGAAGTTTATTTCCAGGAACAGGAAGAGCTATTTGAAGATTGCCTGGGCAATTTGGAATGGGTGAATTCCTTATTGAATCCGGTATTTAAGACAGACTCTTTTCAAGTACATCCCAATAGTTTTAATTTTGAGGGGATCCAGAAGTATTATATCACAAACCCGTTTGAAGGGCAGATCAACACCGGTAAAATGATGAAGGCTTTACTGGATAAAGTGCAGAATTTGGGTGTTACGGTCTTAAATGCCATTGGGGTGGAAGGCTATGTAGAGAATATGGATCACGTTGCTGTTAAAACCGATCATTTCGAATTTAAGACCCACAAACTGTTCATTGCAACCAATGGTTTTGCCTCCCAATTAATTGGGGAAACGGTACGCCCGGCCCGAGCTCAGGTATTGATTACCAAACCTATAAACAACCTGAATATTAAAGGAACTTTTCATTTGGAGGAAGGGTATTATTATTTTAGGAATATAGACAATCGAATTTTATTGGGAGGGGGGAGGAATCTCGATTTTAAGGGTGAGGAAACTAGCTCCTTTGGCGAGACCGCCCTGATCCAGAATAGGCTGGAGCATATACTACATAAAGTCATTTTGCCCAATACCTCCTTTGACATAGACCTAAGATGGAGCGGTATTATGGGAATGGGCAAACAAAAGAAGCCTATTGTAAAGCAATTGGGCAAAAATGTATATTGCGGGGTGCGAATGGGAGGGATGGGAATTGCCATTGGTAGTTTGGTTGGTAAGGAATTGGCTAATTTGATGAAGTAGTTTTAAAGTTTCAATGGGCTAAAATCCGCCATAATTTAAAAAATTTTATTCTGAATGGATTCTTCGGTAAAACAACAATTATATGCGTTTTGTAAAGTATTTATAGGGAAGAGGTTGGAGCGTATCAATAGCAACATCGATTCCCTACAGGAAGCTTTGACCTCCGAGACCAAAAGTAGTGCCGGGGATAAGCATGAAACGGGAAGGGCTATGATTCAATTGGAACGCGAAAAGTTGGGCAATCAACTGGCGGAAGCACAATTGTTGCAGGAGTTGTTTAAAAAGATACCGCNACAAGCGAGTTTGTCAAAAGTGGGATTGGGCAGTGTGGTGTTTACCGATCAACAAAATTATTATATAGGGATAAGTGNGGGGGAGTTGAAGATAAATGGGGTGTCCTATTTTGCCATTGCACCAAATACCCCCATAGGGAAATTGTTATTGGGGAAAACTGTGGGCGATATGGTTNTTTTTAATGCNAGGCAAATGGTAATACAGCAGCTCGGGTAGTTGCTGGAGCTGCCNAGGGAAGTATTTGGTTTTAAAAGTATTATTTTCTCATTATGGTTGAAATTATTGATCTAAGTCAGGAAATATTTTCTGGAATGGCGGTGTATAAGAGCCTTCCCGAGGTTAAGATGGAAATGTATGCTTCCCATGAACAATGGGACGGGATTACCGATGCCAACACGGTATCCCCAAGTGTCTACAAGTTGGATATGAGCGAACATACTGGCACCCACGTGGATTCCCTTAGCCATATGGCACGTGAATTTAGGGGGCAGTCCATAGACACCATGCCGCTCACTATGTTCTATACAGAGGGAATTTGTTTGGACTTGTCCCACAAGGGCCTAATGCAATTAATAGAACCGGCAGATTTGCTATCGGCTTGTTCCAAAGGCAACACGGAAATAAAAAAAGGTGATACGGTTTTGATCTATACCGATCATTATAGACGAACTTATGGAAGTGCCAACTGGGGCCGTGGTCCGGGACTAAGTGCTTCTGCGGTACGTTGGTTGGGAGAGCATGGCATTTCTGCATTTGGCGTGGAAATGATGTCTCCTGGTATTCCAGGGGTATCCAATAAAGAGGTACATCATATTTGCGGACAAATGGGCTTTACGCATTATGAAAATATGATCAATTTGCAGCTCCTGATTGGTCGAGGGCGCTTTAGATTTATAGGTTTGCCTTTGAAAATCAGGGGCGGTACCGGATCCCCTGTCCGGGCCGTAGCTGTTTTTGGGGAGGGGTAGCATTAGGTTGTTACCCGGGGACTAATCCAACTTGGGTTTGCTCCTGTTTATTTTTTTTAGGGCCGCTTTTTTTTTGCCTTTTAATCGTTTTTCGATGGCCGATCTGCTGGGTTTGGTCTTTCTTCGTCTTTTTGGAACTACCAGGTTGGTTTCGAGGGTTTCCAGGAATTTTTTGATGACCAGTTCCTTGTTTTTATGCTGACTACGGGTTTCCTCACATTGCATTAAAAGAATGTTTTCCTTACTCAGTTTGGACGACAGTTTTTTGAGAAGTCTGTTTTTTTCCGTTTCGGTCAGGGAATTGGAATTTTCCAGATCAAAGGTCAGTTCCACTTTGGAGGAAACCTTGTTTACATGTTGTCCTCCGGCACCACTGCTCCGCACTGCTTTAAATGTTAGTTCCTGTATGATTCCTTCCCTATTCAATGGTATGTTATGGTTTTAGACGTTGGCTAATGGTTTCCAAGGCAATATTTAGGAATACCTTTTTACCGATGGTTAGCGCTTCTTCGGAATTGAACCGTATTCTTTGCGCTCCTGATATGGCTTCAATTAAAAAATGACTGCCCATAAAATAGCATCTTTCAACAATGGTTGGAATTCCAGATTTATTTGAGACCCTAAATTCATGGGCGTATACAATGATTTTTCGCTCCAAATCTCCATAAGATTTTATTATATTTATGGGTATTAGGTTGGCTTCCCCGAACAAACTGGCGGTATAAATATTTTTCGGGTTGTTATACAGATCTCGGGTATTGGCATTCGCCATTATTGTCTGATCCTTGATTACTATGATTCTTTTGGCATAGGGCAAAATGTCTTGGTGGTCATGGGTAGCGGTGATACAGCTAATCCCCTCTTTATTTAAATATTCAAAGAGATTTCTTCTAAGTTGATTTTTTCTAAAATTGTCAATATGCCCGAAGGGTTCGTCCAACAAAAGTAATTCAGGTTTTTGCGCCAAAACCCTGGCCAAAGCAACCCTTTGCTGTTGCCCTCCACTCAGGTTTTTTACCTTGACCTTTGCAAAGGGGACCATGTCTATCATTTCCAATAATTCAGTGGTTCTTGCCTTTAATTCTTCTGGATAAAAAACAGATAAAAACTGACTTACGTTTTCAGCCACGGTGGTGAAGGGCATTAAATCAAAATCTTGGGAAAGGTATTTCATGAAGGATTCCCCGGGTACTAAATTAAAATCGGGGCCCATCACCTGCTTTTCTCCCCAGAATATGTTGCCTTGCAGGGGCTGCAAAAGACCGTAAATAATTTTGAGNAAGGTGCTTTTACCACAACCGCTTTCACCTACAATGGAAATATGTTCTCCCTTACCTACCTTAAAACTGATATTGGTAAGTACCGGTTTTTTATCATAGGCAAACGAAAGGGAATTGACTTGTAACATGGGCTAAAACTATAAATGCACTTAGAGGGTATAAAAAAAGTCCATTTCTAAAAGAAACGGACTCTAGAACAAAATTATCGATTTTTTTTAAACTAATCCTTAAAATCTTTTAAAACTCCCTTGTTCGGAAGTTCTCTAAAGCCCATATTGAACAAGGTAAATCCAAAAATATCCACATTTTGCTCAATGGTCTTGCTAATAGGAGTGCCTGCACCATGGCCGGCATTTACTTCTATTCGTATTAGGGTAGGGTTGTCCCCTGTCTGCTTATCCTGCAGTTCCGCAGCGAACTTAAAACTATGGGCTGGTACCACCCTGTCATCATGATCGCCNGTGGTAATCAAGGTAGCCGGATATNCTACCCCTTTCCGAACATTGTGCAGAGGGGAATAGCCTTTCANATAATTAAACATTTCCAAGTTGTCTTCAGCTGTCCCATAATCATAAGCCCAGCCGGCACCAGCGGTAAATGTGTGATACCGTAGCATATCCAGAACGCCTACAGCGGGAAGGGCCACCTTCATTAAATCCGGTCTTTGGGTCATGGTGGCACCCACTAAGAGCCCACCATTGGAACCTCCCTTAATAGCCAAATAGTCCGATGATGTATATTTTTCGGCTATTAAATATTCGGCGGCAGCAATAAAATCGTCAAAGACGTTCTGTTTACGGGTTTTAATACCGGCATCATGCCATTGTTTGCCATATTCACCTCCACCTCTTAGGTTGGGCACAGCATAGATGCCGCCTTGCTCCATCCACACGGCATTTATAACACTAAAAGTCGGCGTAAGGCTTATGTTAAAGCCCCCGTAACCATATAAAATGGTAGGATTTTGGCTATTTAACCGCAATCCTTTTTTATGGGTAATCATCATTGGTATCTTAGTTCCGTCCTTGGAAGGGTAAAATACTTGTGTGGATACATAGTCCTCTGGGTTGAAGTCTATTTCAGGTTTCCAATAAACGGTGTANTTACCGGTTTTTATATCCAATTTATAAATGGTTTCCGGGCTATTGTAATTGGTAAAGGTGAAATAAAGATCGGTTGCCTTCTTTTTTCCTCCAAAACCACCGGCACTTCCTAGTCCTGGAAGTGCAATTTCACGTATCATTGTGCCTTGGTCATCGTATTGATATACTTTTGAAATGGCATCTACCATGTACTCTGCAAAGAAATAACCTCCACCAGTGCCCACAGAAAGAACATTTTGTGTTTCTGGAATTAGATCCTTCCAATTTTCAGGTGTTGGATTATCTGCTTCCACGGTTACTACTTTTTTATTGGGCGCGTTTCTATTGGTCAATATGAATAATTTGGATCCCACATTGTCTATGATATGGCTATCACTATCCGTAGAATCCAATATGGTCCTCAGTTGGCTCTCCGGTTGCGTCAAGTCTTTTATGAACAATTTGTTCCCAGAAGTAGAAACAGCGGCCGAAATTATTAGATACCTATTGTCTTCGGTAACGTAACCTCCAACATATCTATGTTTTTCCGATAAAATACCGCCAAAGACCACCTCATCGCTCTTTTGGGGAGTCCCAAGTTTGTGATAGTAAAGTTTATGTTGGTCGGTTTTGGCAGATAGTTCACTTCCTTTGGGTTTGTCATAACTGGAGTAAAAGAAGCCTTCGTTTCCCTTCCAGGAAACACCACTAAACTTAATGTCAACTAGGGTGTCCTCAACAATGGACTTGTCTTCCGCATTGATGACAATTACTTTTCGCCAATCACTTCCACCCTCGGATATGGAGTAGGCAGCTATGGAACCATCCTTTGAAAAATTTATACCCGCCAAGGAGGTGGTGGCATCTTCGGAAAAGGTATTCGGATCCAGAAAAACTTCTACCTGTCCCTCATCTCCTTTTTTACGGTACAATACACTCTGATTTTGTAAACCATCGTTCTTAAAAAAATAGATGTAATCGCCTTCTTTGAACGGAGATCCCAACTTTTCAAAATTCCATAATTGCTCCAAACGTTTTTTTAGTTCTCTTCTATAGGGAATTTTGTCCAAATAGTTAAAAGTGGTCTCGTTTTGTAATTGGACCCAATTTTCGGTTTCGGGGCTTCGGTCGTCTTCCAACCAACGGAATGGGTCCGGTACTTTTGTTCCGAAATAGGTATCTACNGAATCGNTTTTTTTTGTGTTTGGATATTTCAAAATGACAGTATCTTTTTTTTGGGCAGGTTCACAGGCTAGCATCAGTATTCCAGCCAGTGGGATCAATATGAATGTTTTCATTTAAGGCTGTTCAGAAACCAAAAATAGCATAAAAAAACCTTTGCAAATGGTAGTTACAAAGGTTTTAACATCTTCATTTACCCTTTAGGGATTGAAGGGTTTTGGTATATGGATTCTATTAAACTAGTTGGTTTTGGACCAAATACTCGGCAATTTGTACCGCATTGGTGGCTGCACCCTTTCTTAAGTTATCCGCAACGATCCACATGTTCAAGGTATTGGCCTGTGTTTCGTCCCTTCTAATACGGCCTACAAATACATCATCCTTTCCATGTGCATATATGGGCATAGGGTAGGTATTGGTATCGGTATTGTCCTGGACAACGATTCCTGGTGTTTCGCTCAACAACCTTCTTACTTCCGAAAGGTCAAAATCGTTTTCAAATTCAACGTTGACCGACTCTGAATGACCTCCGGCCGTTGGGATACGAACAGCCGTAGCAGTTACGGAAAATGTTCTGTCGTTGAATATTTTTTGAGGCTCCCTGGCCAATTTCATTTCTTCCTTGGTATATCCATTATCCAGGAATACATCGCAATGGGGCAATGCATTTTTCCCAATGGGATAAGGATACGCCATTTCCCCTTGTATTCCTGCAATTTCGTTTTCCAATTGCCGTACTGCTTTTACCCCGGTTCCGGAAACCGATTGGTAAGTAGAGACGACCACCCTTTTCATCTTGTATTTTTTATGAAGGGGGGAAAGTGCCAATACCATCTGTATTGTGGAACAGTTAGGATTTGCTATAATCTTATCTTCTTTGGTCAATTCGGAGGCGTTTATTTCCGGAACCACCAGTTTTTTGGTGGGATCCATACGCCAGGCTGAGGAATTGTCTATTACCGTGGTACCTACAGCGGCAAATTTTGGCGCCCATTCCAAGGAAGTATCCCCTCCGGCTGAAAAAATGGCAATGTCCGGTTTGGCGGCAACCGCAGTTTCCAGCCCAATTAAGGTATACTCCTTGTCTTGGAAGCTTAACTTTTTACCTACAGATCTTTCCGAGGCCACTACCAATAATTCCGTTACTGGAAAATTACGTTCTGCCAATACTTTTAGCATTACCTCGCCGACCATTCCCGTTGCACCAACTACAGCTACTTTCATTACTATTATGATTAAAATTTCAGTGGGCAAATGTACTGAATATAGGCTATTAAACAATACATAAATAGGAATATATTAAAAATATAACAAATTGTTACAAAAATAACTTTGTAAAATAAAAGAACCGTCAACTTGGATAGCGAATCCTAGCTGACGGTTTTTGTTGGTTAGTTGGTTGTGTAGCGGTTGTACTTCTATCTCAAGTCCAAGTACACAATGCTTTTATAAAAAATTATTTTTTCAGTAAATCCCTGATCTGTGTTAAAAGTTCCTCCTGACTTGGACCTTTTGGTGCCGGTGGTGCCGGTGGGGTTTTGGTTTTATTGTAGGCCTTTACGATCAAGAATAAAACAAAACCAACAATAATTAAATTGATTATAGAATTGATCCAAGCTCCATAACGAATGGCACTTGCTGGTTTTTCAACCGTTCCGTCCGCGGCGACGACAGCTTCGGAAAGAACATATTGCATGTCGGAGAAATCCACACCTCCCGTAAAAAAGCCTACAATTGGCATCATGATATCGTTGACAAATCCACTGACGACCAAGCCTGCAGCCCCGGCGAGCAATACAGCAACTGCCAAATCAATGACATTGCCNGTCATAATAAAATCCTTAAATTCTTTTAACATAATTAGTGTTTTATTTGATTAATACTATCTGCAATTTAACCCAAATAGACGTCTTAACAAAATGTTAAATAAAAATGTTGGGTACAGTGAACATATCTTTTTAATTCTAGTTTTAACCTCTGGGATAAACCTGAACNCTTAAATTCTAATCAATGTAAAGGCGTTTCACNCGCTGCGAAATACCGGTGAGAAGCTCATAGGTGATGGTTTTGGCGGAAGATGCTAGGTTTTCTGCACTGTGATCCGGGCCAAAAACAATAACCTCGTCGCCCTCTTTGCAATCAATCCCCGTTATATCTACCATAATCATATCCATACAAACATTGCCAATAATTGGAGCGGGTTTTCCCTGTATATATACCTTGCCTATACGGTTACCATATTGTCTGCCTATTCCGTCCGCATGGCCTAGGGGTAATGTTGCGGTAACCTTGGAAGTATTGGAAATAAATGCCCTGTTATAGCCAACACTTTCATGGGGTGCAATCTTGTGGATTTGAGATATTATTGTTTTAAGAGTGGCAACAGGAATTAACTTTTCATCTTCTGAGGCCTCGTTTCCATACCCATAAAGTCCAATACCGCTTCTTACCATGTCGTACTGTGCTTCAGGGTAATTAATTATTCCAGAGGTATTCAACATGTGCCTAGTGGGCCTGTACTTTAATTTAGAAATTATTGCGGAACTTATTTTTTCGAATTGGCTAATCTGGGAGCGTGTAAAATCTTTTTCATTGATATCCTCGGAAGCGGCCAAATGTGAAAAAAGGGAGCTGATTTTTACCTGATCTGCTCCTTCCAGCGACCTTATGATAAAATCCATATCCCTCTCCCCTAGTCCCAATCTGTTAAGACCGGTGTTGAATTTTAAATGTACGGGGTAGTCCCTTTGGCCCAACTCTTTGGCAATTTTTAAAAAGGAGGAGAAAATGGATTTTGAATATAGACTGGGCTCCAAACAATTTTCTATCATTTTGGTAAAACTTACCTCTTGCGCGTGAAGTACCAGGATAGGTAATTCAATTCCTGCATTTCTTAAAGCTATCCCTTCCGAAGTATAGGCTACGGCCAGGTAATCTGCACCAAGGGATTCCAATTTTTTGGCAATGGCAATTGAATCGCTTCCATAGGCAAAGGCCTTTACCACTCCAAGGAATTTGGTGTCCTGATTTATCTTGGTTCTTAAATAGTGATAATTGTGCTCCAGGGACCTGAGGTCAATTTCCAGAACGGTTTCTCCGACCTTAGTCATTCGATGTTTTTTGAGGAGGCACTACTTCCTCCGAAGTAACTTCCAAGGCACTCACTTTTTCTTTTAACATAGCTTTGTAGTATGCAGCCCTACTAAGGGGTTCATATTCTTCGGTTTCTCCAAGAAAAACCAATTTGGTGTTATTGGCCTTTCTAAAACTATAATTGGCAAGGTTACCGGTGCGAGTGCAAATGGCATGAACTTTTGTGACATATTCGGCTGTGGCCATTAAAGCCGGCATAGGCCCAAACGGATTGCCTTTGAAATCCATGTCCAATCCAGCTACCACTACTCTTATGCCCTTGTTGGCCAGATCATTGCATACGGTAATAATTTCGTCATCGAAGAATTGGGCTTCATCAATCCCTACTACATCACAGTCATCCGCCAAAAGTCGAATATTGGCAGCTGCAGGTACAGGGGTAGATCTTATTTCATTGGCATCGTGTGAGACTACCATCTCCTCATGGTATCTTTTGTCCACCATGGGCTTGAAAATTTCCACTTTTTGTTTGGCAAATTTGGCCCTTTTCAACCTTCGGATCAGTTCCTCGGTCTTACCAGAGAACATGGAACCGCAGATTACTTCGATCCAACCGAATTGTTCTTTAGGGTTAACAGTATTTTCGAGAAACATTTTGTAATTTTAGACGAAAGTAATTTGTTTTCCGTTTTTTATTAGGAGGCATAAAATTATAAAAAAAATAATCCTTCTGGCTTAAATGTTGGTAGAAGTTGGTAATCTTGATTACTCGTTTTTTAACCATCCATTTATTACCTGTAAGGAATTGCTATATTGTTGTCCCAATCGGGGCCCTACTAATTTTAAAATATATTCAGATGAAAAAGAGACTAAAAGAGGAATTGAGAAAATTATCAACTGAAATAATAACTTCGAGAAACTTAAGCGATTACTCGGCCTTATATGATACGGCCAAGGAATTATATGAAAAGTTGGCNGTCCTTAAATATATTGAGGAACAATTGAATGAGGTAGAGATAGATGTCTCCAAGAATGCCATTGCGGCAAAATTTGAAACCATGGCCAACTCCGTGCTGAATGCAAATTCTTCGGTACCGGAAAGTAACCCGCATAAGGAGGATATAATTATTCCAGGTATAGATACCATAAAGGATATGGTCTCGGAGATGCCCGGAGCCACCACTATCGATGAGGTATTATCCCAATTTACCAACAAACCGGATCTTATCAAAAATGATAAGGATCTATTTACGCCCAAGGAGGTGAAAACAGTGAAAGCGGTAGGCACCGCCCAACCTGTGGAAAATAGTGCTAAAAAGGTATTGAAAGTGGATTTGAACGATCGCTTGGCATTTGTAAAGTATCTCTTCAATAATAATATGGAAGATTACAACAGGGTTTTGTCCCAGTTGAGCACCATTGACAGTGAAGAGAGATCTATTTCCTTCATTACAAACATGGTAAAGCCGGACTATAATAATTGGGAAGGAAAGGAAGAATATGAACAGCGGTTTATGAACGTAATTGCCCGTAAATTTGCGTAAGAATTTTTAGGGACAATAATGGAAATCGTTAATATGGATTTTCAGTACTTTTGTCACTTGCCACCAGCCGTTGTTCACAAAGCCGGTGTTTAATAGAATTAATGGGGAAATTATATATTGTACCTACTCCTATAGGTAATTTGGAAGATATTACATTGCGCGCTATCAGGGTGCTAAAGGAAGTGGATCTTATTTTGGCCGAGGATACCCGTACCAGTGGAAAATTATTGCACCATTACAACATCGATACCCCTATGCAAAGTCACCATATGCACAATGAGCACAAAACGGTGGAAGGTATTGTAAGGCGCTTGCAGTCTGGAGAAAATCTCGCATTGATATCGGATGCGGGCACTCCTGCCATTTCAGATCCCGGTTTTTTGCTTACCCGTGCCTGTGTGGAAAATAAGATAGAAGTGGACTGCCTGCCCGGTGCTACCGCTTTTGTGCCTGCTCTGGTAAATAGCGGATTGCCGAACGATAAATTTGTTTTTGAGGGTTTCTTGCCCGTTAAAAAGGGGAGGCAAACCAGATTGACCTTATTGGCCGAAGAGCCTAGAACAATTATTTTTTACGAATCGCCCCATAAATTGGCAAAGACCTTGTTACACTTTGAAACTTATTTTGGACCGGATAGATTGGTATCCGTTTCGCGGGAGTTGTCAAAAATGTATGAGGAGACAATAAGGGGTACGGTGAAGGAGGTTTTGCAGCATTATACGGACCATCCACCCAAAGGAGAGATCGTTATTGTGGTGGCAGGCAAAAAATAATGGAAGAACTATTATCTGAAATAAGAAGTTGCCAGGTATGTAAGTCCCATTTACCGTTGGGACCTAGACCTGTGGTTGCAGCGCATCCCGATGCCAAGCTTATTATCATTGGCCAAGCACCGGGTATCAAGGTACACCAAACTGGAATACCTTGGGATGACCCTAGCGGTCGGCAGTTGAGGAAATGGCTCAATATTACGGATACCGTTTTTTATGATGAAAGCAAAATAGCACTGGTACCTATGGGATTTTGCTATCCCGGCAGAGGTAAAGGAGGGGACTTGCCCCCTAGACCGGAATGTGCCCCATTGTGGCACAGCGCCTTACTGAAAAGTATGCCGAACGTGCAACTTATTATTTTAATTGGGACCTATTCCCAAGGTTATTATCTTGGGAAGACTGCTAAAGGAACCTTGACAGAAACCGTAAAAGGCTATCGCGAATTTTTACCGAAATACTTTCCCTTGCCACACCCTTCTCCCAGGAATAGGTTTTGGCAATCAAAAAATCCGTGGTTCGAGCAGGAGGTGATACCCATACTTCGGGAAAGGGTTAAAAGAATCCTTGATCATTACTGATTATCTTCAAGTGTATATTTCATTTGTTCAGAATTTCTTCTCTGGAATACTATCCCAAAAGTATTTTAACCTATAATTGGGGCGTTTATCTAAAACCTTTTTTACGCCACTTCATTTGGTTTACTTTTGGAGGACCATAGCATAAGTAGGTTAAGTTCATGGTAAGATTTGGGGAAAAAAGGCGGAGCTTTGCTTCGCCTTTTTTATTGCTGAAAATCAGTATTTTAACTGTTTTTTAGCTCCTTTTAACGATAATTCTTTACCATCATAGAAAAAAATCGTCGATAAAAAGTCATAATTATTTTTGTTATTTCTCACAATACCAGTATTTTAGTATCGCCATAGCATAAGTAGGTTAAGTTTATGGTAAGATTTGGGACGAAAAGGGTGGAGGCTTCTCCACCCTTTTCTATTTTTAGGATACAAAAAA
>JGI24723J26617_10002177_pt1 | contig 15897 bp, 15 predicted proteins | sample Cruoilmetagenom6_FD_26617 | JGI IMG/M metagenome (IMG submission 26617)
ATTAAACAACGCAACAAGTGCCGTTCAGACACTGCAACAGCAACTGATGGCAAACCAGGCGGGGCAATAAAATGATTTGGTCACTTGTAAGAATTATTCTGTTTATCAGTGCCATTGCTTTGGTCACTTTCGGCATTGTTTTCGTAATCGATACAGGCGGCGAAGTACGCATATCCATTGCTGCAATGGAATACAGTTTCAGCCCATTGATGGCGATGATTGCCGTCATATTGCTGCTTGTCGCGGTTTGGATCACTATTATTCTACTGGGCTTGATCATGGCCGTGCTTCATTTCTTTAACGGTGATGAAACCGCCCTTACCCGCTATTTTAACCGTAACCGCGAAAAACGCGGTTTTGATGCACTGGCCGAAGGCATGGTTGCATTGGCGTCTGGCGAAGGTAAAGCCGCACTTGCGCAAGTGTCCAAGGCAGAAAAATTATTGGGCCGCCCGGAGTTGACAAATCTGGTCAACGCACAGGCCGCTGAAATGACGGGCGACACCAAAAAAGCCCTGAAATACTATAAAAGCCTTTTGAAAAACGATCGCACCCGCTTTGTCGGGGTGCGCGGTTTGATGAAGCAAAAACTGGCAGAGGGCGATACGGCAACAGCCATGAAACTGGCCGAAAAAGCCTTTGCTTTACGCCCCGCGCATGAAGACACTCAAAACCTGTTGTTTGAAATGCAATCGGATGCTGGCGATTGGTCAGGAGCGCGTGACACGCTTGTGACTAAAGTACAAAAAGGCGCATTACCCAAAGATGTCGGGCGGCGACGTGAGGCCCTTTTGGCTTTGGCGGATGCAAAAGATAAGTTGGATGCAGATGATATAGAGGCTGGCCGCATTGCAGCGCTGAACGCCAACAAACTGGCACCCACCTTGATCCCTGCTGCGGTTTTGGCCGCTGAAATGCAAATCCTGTCAGGGCATAAATCTACCGCGGCCAAAATTCTGAAAAAAGCATGGGCAGGTAATCCGCACCCTGAGCTGGCTGCCGCCTTTGCCACGATTGAAGAAGATGAAACCCCAACCCAGCGGTTGAAACGGTTTCTGGCGCTTACAAAAGTTAATTCGGACAATCCGGAAACGCGATTATTNAAAGCCGAACTTGCACTGGCTGACGATGATTTTCCCGCTTCCCGTCGCGCATTGGGCGACTTGTATGAAACCGATCCAACCGCACGATCCTTATCCATCATGGCTGCTATTCATCGCGGTGAAGGGGCGGGTGATGAAGTTGTGCGCGGCTGGCTAAACAAGGCACTTGTCGCTTCGCGGGGGCCACAATGGATTTGTTCATCATGCAATAACATACACGATGTCTGGGCTCCAAAATGTGACAACTGCAAAACCTTCGATAGCATGGATTGGAAATCTCCACCGGCCAGCGACACAGTCACACAAACAACACGCGTGTTGCCGTTTGTGGACAGTGTTCTGACCGTATCGGACGGTTCAAAAGAAGCGTAGGCTTATGCCTCACGCCATTTTTGCAAAATCAGTTTTGCCGTCATCAAATCCAGATGCGCCCCGCCACCGTTTTTGAACAGCGTTATTTCAGCCTCGTTTTTTTTGGAAAAACCCCCTGTCACAATATCATAATAATCCGCAATTATATCACTTTCAGAAATCGCACCGCTTGCAATCGGCAGCATTAATTCACCGATATGATTGATTGTTGTATCACGGCTATCGACAAAAATACGCGCCCTTTGCAAAGCTAAATCATTCACTTCACGCATGTCGGGCCGATAGGCCCCGATCAGGTTTAAATGCTGGCCATCTTGCAACCATGCGCCATCAATTACGGGCATGCTCGACATCGTGGCACAAGTGATAATATCAGCGCGCTTAACAGCTGCTTCCAAATCATCAACCTGTGAAATCTCAAAATCGCCGGACAATTCTGCCACCATGTTCTTTGCGTTTTCCGGACTGCGATTCCAAACCGTGAAACGCGCACCTGGAAAAGCACCAGCATAGGCCGATACCATGTTGCGCGAAACTGTACCCGCACCAACAATCAAAATATCCTTACTGTCGGGGCGTGCCAATAACTTTGCCCCCAGTAAACTATCGCCGGCAGTTTTCCATTTCGTTACCAGATGAAAATCAACCAATGCTTCCAGCTGCCCGGTTTCATCGTCAAACAGCATCACCCCGCCATTAACCATCGGAATATCTTTTGCGGTGTTCGCAGGGACAATCGTGGCACTTTTTACCAGCACCCCCAATCCGTCAATCCAGGCAGATCTGGATAACAGCGTATCGTCCCCTCGATAAGCAAGCCCATCCGAAATGCTGGCTTTTGGCAAGCTGTGACCGGCAAGTATTGCCTCCGCAACATCACCCCATTTCAGGGTCTTGTCCATCTCGTCAAACCCGATGAAAGGCACTGTCATTTATTTATCTCCCTAAATCCGAACGTTCCAACAACCCGTGATCAACCAAACAATCGACCCACCCTTCAGGCCCTTCAAACAAATGGGTATTCCACCCCCGATCACCGGCCGCGTCAATGTTTTCAGAACGGTCATCTGTAAATAGCAAAGCTTCAGGCGCCAACCCACAACCATCTTCCAACAATTGATAAATCTGTTTTGCAGGCTTGATCACACCCATGTACCCAGAGATATAACATTGGTCAAAAACACCCAGTTCTGGGTACTTTGTTTTTGCATAAGCGAAGCTGTCGATACCAAAATTGGACAATGCAAAAACGGAAACATCTTTAGCTTGCAACGCCCGCAAGCTGGCCCATGACAAATCAATCGGGGGTGCTGCCATTTCAATCCAATGATCATACCACATACGGATTTCCGCACGAAATTCCGGGTATTTTTCAGCCCATGTGTAAATGGTTTTTTGAAACGGACCACCACTGTCAATCACATCATTCATGCCGTGCAAATCAATGTTATCAAACATTTTTTTACGTTTCTCTATACCGATTTTAGCATCATAAAACCGCTCCGGCTGCCATTCGATTAAAACGTTGCCTATATCAAATATTACTGCTTTTATTTCAGTCATTTGCGATGCTTTCTTATAGCAATTTGCATTTCACGTTCCAACATATCCAAAAATCGCGATTTATCCGCTTTGGAAAATGGCTTGCCGCCACCTTGGCGAAATGGATCAGCCGCACGCAAGTCCGCCATTAAATCACGGGTGGCTAAACGATTGCCGATGTTACCCTTGGTAAAAACCTCACCGTTATGCTGGATCACTTGTGCGTCTGCTTCAATACATTTCGCGGCCAACGGAATATCGGATGTTACCACAACGTCACCCAAACTTGCACGTTCCGCAATCCACATGTCAGCCACATCAGGGCCATCCGGCACAATCACATTTTCGACCAAAGGATGCGGGTTGGGCCGCAGACCCCCATTCGAAACAATAAACACATTTACACCATGACGTTCTGCCACGCGAACGGCTTCGTCCTTAACGGGGCAAGCATCGGCATCTACGAATATACGGGTCATTTATCGCTTTTGGCAACCTTCGGCTTGACCTTGAACTCTTCGGGGATAGGCATCCTGTTGAACGCGTCCAGCCCAGCGACTTTATAGGCTTCAGCCAAGGTCGGGTAGTTGAACGTATTTTCCACAAAATAGTCCACCGTCCCCTTCAAGTTCAAAACCGCCTGCGCAATATGGATCAGTTCTGTTGCGCCTTCACCGACAATTTGCACCCCCAGTAAACGCCGTGTTTTCAGTGATACCAGCATTTTCAACATACCGCGATCCAGCCCCATAATATGCCCGCGCGAAGTTTCAGAAAACCGTGCGACACCCACTTCATAGGGGATACCAAGTTCGTTCACCTCTTCCTCGGACATGCCGACAGTGGACATTTCAGGTACGGAATAAACCCCATAAGGAAACCATGGGCTTTCGGGTAATGTCGGTATTTCCAACGCATGACACGCCGCAATCCGCCCTTGCTGCAATGACGTCGATGCAAGGCTTGGATGGCCGATCACATCACCCGCTGCATAAATATGCGGCACCGATGTTTGATAGGTTTTACGGTTCACGTCAAATCGGCCCCGGTTATCCGTTTTCAACCCGACAGCATCCAGATTCAAACTTTGTGTGCTGCCCATGCGCCCGGCAGCAAACAGCAACATTTCAGCGCGTACATGACGACCATTCGCCATGGAAATTTCTACAAAACCGCCTTTATCTTCTACTTTTTCAACCGCAGAACCCAGACGTATATCAACGCCATTAGTGCGGATTTGTTGGGTAAATTCTGCGATCAGTGTTTTGTCGATAAAATCCAGAAAAGTCGCGCGCGGCTCCACCAAGGTGACCCGCACATCCAACGCGCTGAACATGGTTGCATATTCAACCCCGATCACGCCCGCACCGATCACGATCAGGCTACGCGGGATGTTTTCCAGATTCAGCAAATCGTCACCGTCGACAATGGTTGTCTTGTTGAAGGGGATATAATCGGGGCGATATGTGTGGGTACCTGTCGCTATCAAAAACTTGTCGGCGGTCAGATGACAGTTTTCATCGCCGGCAACGTCAACTGCCACCTCATTCAAGCCAACAAAGCTTGCATCCCCCGTCATGCTTTCTACGTGATTACGAACAAATTGATGCTCCATAATATCCACTTCGTGATCCAGCGTTTTGTGCAAACGCTCTTTTAGATCACTGGCCTTAATCTCTTGTTTGGCGCGATATGAGCGACCGTAAAAACTGCGTTCCCGCCAACCGGACAGATTCATCACGGTTTCGCGTAGCGTTTTTGACGGAATGGTTCCTGTATGCACCGAAACGCCGCCCATCCGCGGATTGCGTTCAATGACCAAAACACGACGTTGCAACTTGGCTGCTTGTATCGCGGCGGCACGCCCCGCAGGCCCACTGCCGATAACGATTAAATCATAATGTTCCATTCATATCCCTTACGTCTTCTGTATATTCAGCAACCATACCTCGGCGCACAGGCACACAAAACACTTATCTTTACAACCATTTGTGCATTACCAAAGCATCCACATAACCATCTTTCGGATGATTGAAAGCATCAGGTATTTGGCCAATAACCACAAATCCGTATTTTTCCCAAATCTTCACAGCACGGACGTTTGAGGCCAAAACAAAGTTGAACTGCATTGCCAGAAATCCCATATCGATTGCAGCACTTAGGCTATGTTCCAGCATGGCACGCGCAATGCCTTTGCCCTGCGCGACATCATGTGTTGCAAACCCGCAATTGCAGATATGCCCACCATTTCCACCCTTATTGGGGCAAATGTAATAGGTGCCTAAAATGCGGCCCGCCTGTTCGGCTACAAAAGCGACGTGGTTGCCATCGCACCAGAATGCCAATGCATCCACTTCAGAAATATCTGCATCAACCGCATAGGTTTCACCTGCACGAAATATCGGTTTCAGGATCGCCCAGATAGCTGCGCGATCCTTTTTTTCAGCTTTTCGGATAATTGTGCCCAAATGTAACTTAAAACTCCACAACCGCCCGAATTGATTTACCTTCGTGCATCAGATCAAAACCTTTGTTGATGTCTTCCAACGGCATCTTATGGGTGATCATCGGATCAATTTCAATTTTGCCGNCCATGTACCAATCAACGATTTTCGGTACATCGGTGCGCCCGCGCGCTCCACCAAATGCAGTACCCCGCCAAACCCGGCCCGTGACCAGTTGAAAGGGCCGTGTGCTGATTTCGGCACCCGCAGGCGCCACACCGATGATCACACTTTCGCCCCAACCTTTGTGGGCCGCTTCAAGTGCTGTNCGCATCACGCNGACATTCCCCGTTGCATCAAACGTATAATCACCACCGCCACCNGTCANATCAACCAGGTGGTTAACAAGATCACCGTCAACTTTTGACGGGTTNACAAAGTCNGTCATGCCAAACCGTGTTGCCATTTCCACCTTGCCGTCATTCAGGTCAACGCCAACAATTTGATCGGCCCCTGCCAAACGCAGGCCCTGTACCACGTTCAAACCGATACCGCCCAAACCGAACACAATCGCAGTTGATCCGATTTCAACCTTGGCCGTGTTAATCACCGCCCCAATGCCTGTAGTCACGCCACAACCGATATAACAAATTTTATCGAAAGGCGCGTCTTTGCGCACTTTCGCCAAAGCGATTTCAGGCAAAACCGTATGATTGGCAAATGTCGAACACCCCATATAATGCAGGATCGGTGTACCATCGAGCATAGAAAAGCGGCTGGTGCCGTCGGGCATAAGCCCTTGACCCTGTGTGCTGCGAATAGATTGGCAGAGGTTGGTTTTCGGGTTCAAGCAGTAATCACATACACGACATTCCGGCGTGTACAAAGGGATCACATGATCACCGACTTTCAGATCTTTCACACCCGGGCCACATTCAACAACGACACCCGCACCTTCGTGCCCCAAAATCGCAGGAAACAAACCCTCGGGGTCGGCACCCGAGCGGGTGAATTCATCCGTATGGCAAATTCCCGTAGCTTTAATCTCTACCAGAACCTCACCTGCTTTGGGGCCTTCAAGGTTCACTTCCATAATTTCAAGCGGTTTTCCAGCCTCTAGGGCAACAGCAGCACGTGTTCGCATAGTCTATCTCCAATCAATTTTAGGTTACAATGTTGGAACATCACGTCAAAATCAAGCGAATAGAAAGAAACAGGGTGACTGTTTCCAAAGGCAGGTTTAGGTTTACGCCGAACAGCAAAAGAAAAGATTACCGTTATGGTTCAGTACGATGTTTTAGTAATAGGCGGCGGCGTAAACGGGTGCGGTATTGCACGCGATGCAGCCGGGCGCGGGTTGAAGGTTGCTTTGGTTGAACAAGGTGATTTGGCAGGCGAAACATCCTCATCCTCTACCAAGTTATTCCATGGTGGTTTGCGTTATCTGGAATATTACGAGTTTGGTTTGGTCAAAAAAGCACTAATTGAACGCGAAGTTCTGCTGCGCAACATGCCGCATATTTCTTGGCCCATGCGTTTTGTCCTTCCACATCTTAAGGGTATGCGCCCAAAGTTGATGCTGCGTGCGGGCTTGTTTATTTATGATTACATCGGCGGTCGTAAATTACTGCCTCCGACCAAAACCGTAAATTTGGAAAAAGACCCTTTGGGCGCGCCATTGGTCGATACAATCAAAGTTGGCTTTGAATACTCTGATTGCTGGGTAGATGACGCACGCCTTGTGGTGTTGAACGCACGTGATGCAGCAGATCGCGGTGCAAACATTATGGTACGCACCCGGTTTCAATCCGCCAAACCGAAAGACGGGCAATGGGTTGCCAATTTGAAAAACTTGAACACGGGCAAAACCAAGCGCGTTCAGGCACGGGTTTTGATCAATGCAGGCGGGCCCTGGGTGAAAACCATTATCGAGGACCGTCTAAAAACGGACACGCCCGAAAGCATCCGTCTAGTGCGCGGTTCACACATCGTCGTGCCAAAACTATACGATCATGATCGCACCTACTTTTTTCAGATCGACGATGGCCGTTTGGTGTTCACCATCCCTTATGAAAATGACTTTACCCTGATCGGCACCACTGATGCCGATCATGAAGGCGACCCGACAAACCCGCAATGCAGCCCCGAAGAAGCCGCTTATCTTTGTGATGTGGTTTCCAAAAATTTCAAACAGAATATTACAACCGATGATATCGTCTGGACTTATGCCGGTGTGCGCCCTTTGCATGATACCGAAAACGGTGATGCAAAATCCGCTTCTCGTGATTATGAAATCAAACTGCGCCAAATTGATGACAGTCCGCTGATTAACATCTTTGGCGGTAAGATAACCACGTACCGTAAACTGTCCGAAGAGGTGGTCGCGGAGCTTGGCCCTTTCACCCGTATGATCGGCAAACCGTGGACACATCACGCTCAGCTGCCGGGCGGTGATTTTGCATTCCAGCAAAAAGATGAACTGATTGCACAGTTCCGTTGGGATTTCCCGTTTTTAGATGAGNCCCAAGTNCGCCGCATGTTCAAGGCATATGGCACAAAAGCCAGTGAAATGCTGAAAGGCATGACGTCCGCCAAGCAAATGGGCAAGAATTTCGGTGCGGGTTTGACCGAAGTTGAAGTTTATTGGTTAATGCAACATGAATGGGCTGAAACCGCAGAAGATGTTGTTTGGCGCAGGTCAAAACTGGGATTGCGAATGACCAAGAAACAGATAACCGCATTGGATGCGTGGATGAAAAAGGCAATGCCATGAGTTATATTTTAGCCATAGACCAAGGAACAACATCAAGCCGCGCAATCTTGTTTGATAGTGACCTTAGGCCTGTCTCCACCTGTCAAAAAGAATTCCGCCAAATTTTTCCAAGGGCCGGTTGGGTTGAACACGACCCCGAAGAGATTTGGCAAACCACGGTGGAAACCTGTAAACAAGCACTCACAAAAGACGCAAGTGCAATCGGGATAACGAACCAGCGCGAAACATTGGTGATCTGGGATAAAACCACGGGCAAACCTGTTTATAACGCGATCGTNTGGCAAGACAGGCGCACATCNNAATATTGTGCAGNCCTGAAAGCAAGCGGCCATGAACCGATGATCACGCAAAAAACCGGCCTGCTGTTGGATCCGTATTTTACCGCGACAAAGATCAATTGGGTGCTGGATAATGTGGCAGGGGTAAGAGACCGCGCCAATGCGGGCGATCTGTTGTGCGGCACGATTGATTGTTTTTTGATATGGCGCCTGACAGGCGGGCAGGTGCACGCAACCGATGCCACAAACGCGTCGCGCACAATGATTTACAATATTCATGACGGTGTTTGGGACGATGATCTTTTAGCTTTGTTCAACATTCCCGCAAATATGCTGCCAAAGGTCAAAAATAGCGCAGACGATTTTGGCGAAATACAGGCGGATATTTTCGGCAAGCCCATTCCCATCAGGGGTGTGGCAGGTGACCAACAAGCGGCAACTGTTGGGCAAGCCTGCTTTGATGTCGGCATGATGAAATCGACCTATGGCACCGGCTGTTTCGCACTGCTGAATACCGGTGCACAAGCGGTACAATCGCACAACCGATTGCTAACCACGATTGCATATCAGTTAAACGGAAAACCCACCTATGCCCTGGAAGGCTCGATCTTTATTGCTGGGGCCGTTGTGCAATGGTTACGTGACGGGCTTGGAATTATCGATGACGCCCAACAAACCCAAGGTCTGGCGGAAGCTGCCGATCCTGAACAATCGGTTGTCATCGTGCCTGCCTTTACAGGTCTTGGCGCACCCTATTGGGATGCGGAATGTCGTGGGGCTATTTACGGGCTGACCCGCAATTCCGGCCCCAAAGAATTTGCCAAGGCCGCACTGCAAAGCGTGGCCTTTCAAACCCGTGATTTGCTGGAAGCCATGCGTAAAGACTGGGACAAGGATACCAACACCGTACTGCGCGTCGACGGCGGCATGACGTCCAGTGACTGGACAATGCAGTATCTTGCAAATCAGTTAAACGCACCTGTTGATCGGCCCGAAGTAACCGAAACAACAGCCAAAGGGGCAGCTTATCTGGCAGGGCTGGCTATTGGCCTTTATCCTGAACCCGATGTGTTTAAAAACTCATGGCAGCTTGAAAAACGCTTTGTACCATCCTTAGATGATAAAAGTAGACAACAGGATTATAATCTATGGTTAGACGCCGTTCAAAGAACATTATCACAAAGACACTAGGCTTTTTTTTGATCGCCGTGACATTTGGATGTCAAATGGAAGCTACTGAAAAATCAAACAAAAAAGGCCATATTGAGCCAATTATGACAGCTTGCAAACCTGACAATTACGCAGATTTAATCGGTCAGGACGGGTCTGTATTGGACGATATGGAATTGCCCCCGAGAACACGCATTTTACGCCCCGGAATGATGATGACTATGGATTATTTTGAAGGGCGGCTGAATTTTTATCTGGATGCATCCGGTAAGATAGAACGTATTTCCTGTGGGTAATCCAAACTTTCAGGCGCGATAATTCATCAATGCAGTGACAGTCACCACTAAAAAACCACCCGTTAATTATGTTTGGCGGGTTGAAATTGTGAAACCCGTTCTTAGCTACATTACAAGCGTTGAAACTAGGGGAAGGTTTTAAACCTTTTGTGTGTAATGAGTATTCGATTAATTTCTGTCGTAAAAACAATTTCATATAGTGCAGTAATTGGCCTGACGGCAGCCCTTTGCGCGCCGGCTGCCGCACAAGAAATACAGGTGCCGTTGGATGTGGTGGAAGACAGCAGTCTGCGCACTACCGTGTCGGGCGTCAATGTCAGTGAGCAGGGTGTTTTATCTCTGGCACATATGAATATTGAAAACTTTGATGCTCTTGCAGGCCTTACAGATGTGAACACGTTGATACTGGATGGTTCAAACATTACCGATCTTACTCCGGTTTCAAAAATAAAAGGGTTAAAAATGCTTAGCCTGAATGAAACGAACATTCGTGATCTATCCCCTTTGGCCGGTATGAAAACCTTAAAATACCTGTATCTGTCAGATACGCCCGTATCAGATATCAGTACTTTGCAATCTTTGAAATCACTGGAAGATGTCAGTCTGGACTACAGTTTTATTGAAGACATAACGCCACTTGCAAAACTTGGAAACTTGCGCCGCATAAGCTTGAAAGGCACATTGGTATCAGACGTTTCCAGCTTGCGAAAACTGACTTCGGTAAAGTGGTTCAATATATCCGACAGTCTGGTATCCGACATTGCAGTTGTAGCCCATTTCCAAGACCTGCGCACCTTGTCTTTGGGTGGCACTATTGTGGACAGTATTGATCCTGTAAAAGATTTGAGAAATCTTAAAATCCTTCACCTCGACGGCACACTTGTTACAGACCTGTCACCGGTTTCAAAACTGTCCAAACTGACTGAGTTGAATGTCGGGTTAACGCCGGTATCCGATCTTTTGCCACTTGAACAGCTTGGCAGTTTGCGGCTGCTGGATGCCAGCATAACCAATGTCGTGGATTTAAAGCCTATCGCAGATTTAAAAAGACTGCGCCAAGTCTTTCTGCAAGGGTCGCAGGTTCAGGATATTTCTGTTTTATACATGTTGATGGGTAAAGGCCTACAGGTCGAGCTTTAAACAAGTATCACGTAATCTGCGCCTGAAATTCCCGAATAACACGTTCGTATGTATCCCGTTTGAAAGGAACAATCAGATTTAGCAGTTTTTCCGGCGGCAACCATGCCCAAGCACCGAATTCCGGCACTTCCGTGTCGATTTTTATCAGGGCATCATCACCTGTAAATCGCATTAAAAACCATTTTTGTTTTTGCCCACGGTACCGGCCCTTCCACAGTTTCGGGACCAAAAAATGCGGCAGATCATATGGAATCCAATCTGCGGTTTCAGCCAAGATATTAACAGCATTTGCAGGAATACCGGTTTCTTCTTCCAGTTCGCGCAGCGCCGCATCCCGTGGCTCTTCGCCTTTTTCAACGCCACCTTGTGGCATTTGCCAAGCATCAGGTGCACTATCCAACCGCTGGCCTGCGAAAACACCACCATCACGATTGCAGATCATGATGCCAACGCAGGGCCGATACGGTAAGGTCAAGATTTCATCTTCGGTCATTCTAGTTTGCTTCGGATAGAACTGTCAGACCCTTCAAAACATCCAAAGCATAAGATAGCTGATAATCCTGATTACGCAGTTTCGCTGTTGCCTCTTGCGATTTGCGTTCATCTTCCAGTTGCTTTTTTTGGTCTTCGGTCAAGCTGTCGTTTTCCAATGATCCGCGCAAATCAGACTCGAACCTTTGCGCACGATCTTTTGCTTCCTCATCATTTTCTTCCTTAGGCAAACGTTGTTCAACAAGAATATCAGGGGACACGCCCAGCGCCTGAATAGATCGTCCGGAAGGTGTATAATAGCGTGCTGTCGTCAACTTAATGCCAGAGCCGCTTTGAAGCGGCATAATGGTCTGAACCGAACCTTTACCGAAACTTCTGGTGCCGATAACCACAGCACGGTGATGATCCTGTAATGCACCTGCAACAATTTCAGAAGCCGATGCAGAGCCACCATTGATCAACACGACCAATGGCTTGCCTTCCGTCAGATCACCCGGCTTGGCATTGCGACGGTCGCTGTCTTGTACATTGCGGCCACGGGTTGAAACGATCTCACCCTTTTCCAAAAATGCGTCGGACACCAACACTGCCTGGGTCAACAACCCGCCCGGATTGTTGCGCAAATCAAGGATAAAGCCGCTTACCTTACTCATACCGCCGGCCTTTTCAACCTGCTTGGCAATGCCGTCTTTCATGTTTTCATAGGTCTGTTCAGTAAATCCGGAAACCCGCATAACAATGGTATCACCTTCAATACGCACACGGGCGGCTTTGACTTTAATCTGGTCGCGTATGATTGTAACGTCAAACGGTTCATCAACCCCGTCACGTACGATTGTCAGGACAATTTCCGATCCTATTGGCCCGCGCATCAGATCAACGGCATCGTTCAGTGACATGCCCAACATTGCTACACCATCAACCTGCGTAATAAAATCACCCGATTGAATACCCGCTTTTTCAGCAGGCGTATCGTCAATAGGCGTCACAACTTTTACAAAGCCGTTTTCCTGCGTTACCTCTATGCCCAGACCGCCAAATTCACCGCGCGTTTGAACCCGCATATTGTCAAATTCTTCTTCCGCCATAAAATTGGAATGCGGATCCAAAGACGTCAGCATCCCGTTAATCGCGCTTTGGATCAGTTTTTCTTCATCCACCTCTTCAACATAACTGGATCGAATGCGTTCAAAAACATCACCGAACAAATCCAGATGTTCGTAGGTGGATTTTGTCTGTTTGGTTTCCTGCGCGATCAAAGGACCTGTAAAATTTGCGGTCAGCAAAAATCCTGCCATTGTGCCGCTTGCAGCTGCTAAAAGTAGTTTTTTCATTTTGCTTTCCTAAATGTTACTCATGGCGAACCAGTTTGCTGGATTAACAGGCTTACCATTGTTTCTTATTTCTATATAGAGCGATTCTTGGCCGATTGTGCCACCACCTTCTGACGCTTCAATCAAAAAATCTTGAACTTCAGGCTGTTTTCCGCCCAAAAGTCCTATTGGATCACCTGCATTCACGATTTGGCCAAACTCACAGTAAATTTGATGAAGGCCAGCAATAACCATCAGGAAACCCGGTTCCGGCTCTAAAATAATAACTTTACCATAATCCAGAAACGCACCTGCAAAGCGTATTGTCGCTGGTGTCGGGCTGGTAACCAGTGACAGCGGGCGCGCAGTGATAATAATGCCGGGGCGTTTAATGCCCGCAGCATCTGTTTCATTAAAGCTACGCAATAACGCACCCCCGGTTGGCAATGAAAGTTCACCCTTAGACGCAACAAAGGATGCCTGATTGTTTGGGCCACCATCCAACGAAATATCTGTTAATCCGTTTGCAAAGAAATCCAGCGTTTTACTGTTATCCGCAAGTATTTGGGCGTGCACCGGATCTGCTGCATACCGTAAGGGTAATTCAGTGCGATTACTTATTGCTGCCGACAAGGCAACACGGGCGTTTTGTGCACCTTTCAAACCGCTTTCCAGTTCTATCTCTGCGCTTTTTTGTAAATCGCTTAAACTCATCAGTTCTTCAAGCTGCAATCGCAATTCTTCGGCACGGACCTGTAGCATCGGTGTAACCTCTGACATCACCATACCTGATCGTGCGGTTCCAACCGGCCCTGCAGGATGGATCATCAGCATCGGTGTGCTTGCGCGCTCCATTGTTTGTAAAACGCCCAGCAACCTGCTGATCTGATCACGCTGGTTTGCCAGATCTAATCGTAAGACCTGTTCACGAATAGTTGCCGCACGCAGGCTTTGACGTACAGCCTGCAACCCACCTTCATAAGCGCGCACTGTTTGGCTAAGCGCCGCAATGCGATCCTCTGATTTTTGTGCTTTTTCCAACGATGCCGCTGCTGATTTCAAGTCCGCTGCTGCGGTTTTTGCCAGTTGCATCGGTGTTTCTGCAGCCCACACGCCAAGTACCACAGTGCTGCAAAACACTGCGCTTGCCAAAAATAATGCCGGTAATCTTGTCAACAAATCAAAGTTTCGCCTGTCATATCAGCGGGTTTTTCAAGCCCCATCAGTTGCAGCAAGCTAGGGGCCAAATCAGCCAGCCGTCCGTTTGCGCGCAGTTTGGCCCCTTTTGGCCCACCAATCAAGACTACAGGCACGGGGTTTGTGGTATGTGCTGTATGTGGCTCACCTGTTTCAGGGTTCACCATGGTTTCGCAGTTGCCGTGGTCGGCACAAACAATCATCGCACCACCTTGATCGTGAAGGGCCTCCGTAACCTGCCCCAACCCTGTATCAACCGCATGGCACGCCGCCATTGCCGCCGTTAAATCCCCCGTATGTCCAACCATGTCGGGATTGGCGTAATTGACAACAATCAAGTCATACTTGTCCGAGACAATGGCAGCAACCAAATGTTCAGTCACTTCGGCAGACGACATTTCGGGCTGCATGTCATAAGTTGCAACTTTCGGGCTTGGGGCCAGATAGCGGTCTTCGGCAGCGGCCGGCTGTTCAATGCCGCCGTTCAGAAAGAACGTCACGTGTGGATATTTTTCAGTTTCGGCAATGCGCAACTGCTTCAGCCCCTGTTTGGATACCCATTCCCCCAAAGTGTTTGGGATGTCTTCGTCGGGAAATACACAATCCATATATGTGTCATGGTGGCTGGAATATTGTGCAAAGCCGCTGGCAATCGCCAAAGCAGGCCGCGCGCCGGTTTCAAAGCCGTCAAAACCAGGGTCGGCAATGGCAGCCAATATTTCACGGGCACGGTCGGCGCGAAAGTTCAAAAACATCAAACCGTCGCCGTCTTGCATACCTTTGTAATCACCCAAAACCGTTGGCACAAAAAATTCATCCGTGATGCCGGTTTCATAAGCGGCGGAAATTACATCTTCGGCACATTTTGCATGTGGCCCTTTGCCCTGAACAATGGCGCTATATGCCAGCTCGACCCGTTCCCAGCGGTTGTCGCGATCCATCGCATAATAACGGCCGGAAAAACTGGCCACGCAAACCCCTTTGGGCAATTCCGTTTCCAAATGGGTCAAATATCCATTTGCCGACTTCGGCGCCACATCACGCCCGTCGCCGAACAGATGCAAAGCCACTGGTACACCGGCCGCAGCAATGGCACGCGCGGCGGCTATCATATGATCGATATGGCTATGCACGCCACCGTTTGACAGAACGCCCGCAAGATGTGCCGTACCGCCAGAAGGTTTCATTGCTGCAATAAACCGTTTGATGGCGGGCAGTGCCGCAAATTCATCGCGCTGAATGATACCTTGAATGCGAAACAGATCGGTTTCGATAATCCGCCCCGCCCCGATGTTCATATGGCCCACTTCCGAATTGCCCATTTGCCCCACGGGCAGGCCCACATCAGGCCCGAATGTGGTTAATGTGGCCGCTGGACACGTCGCCATAATGTGATCAAAATGCGGGGTATCGGCCAAGGCGGGTGCGTTGTTTTCAACCTCATCACGCAGGCCCCAACCGTCAAGAATACATAAGACAACGGGTTTGGGTGTGGCCATCTGATCGTTTCCTTTATCGTTACGCCTTACTTAAAGTGCCGCGCATAAAGGTTCAACCTTGCATCCTGACGNCACGTAGCNTTTTGATCTTCTANAATCNTGCANTATAATNTGGCCAAAGGGGTTTTATGATGCGTTTGAAAATAATGTTCAGCCATATATCCATCCAGCTTATGGCTGTGGCCATTATCGTCGGTGCCGTCATTGCNCTNAAAACCGGCCCTGCGTGGGTTTGGCTGCTTGTACCGTTAGGTGTAATGACCCAAATGCTGAACGAA
>JGI24723J26617_10002178_pt1 | contig 15893 bp, 15 predicted proteins | sample Cruoilmetagenom6_FD_26617 | JGI IMG/M metagenome (IMG submission 26617)
TATTTACCCGAAAATCCTTTGGGGGCATGGCGGCAACCATGGTATTGGCGGGTACCATCCTTTTTGTTGCTACATTGAGCTTTTTAGACCCGGAAATCACCCCTTTGGTGCCTGTATTGAAATCGTATTGGCTAACAATTCACGTATCCTTGGAAGCGGGCAGTTATGGTTTTTTGATGTTGGGGGCAATTATTGGTCTGATCAACCTGGTGTTAATGATTTTTACTACTGAAAAGAACAAGGGCCGTGTTAAAAGAATTATTCAGGAAATGAGCTATATAAGCGAGCTTACTCTTATTGGCGGGTTATTTATGGTAAGTATAGGTACCTATTTGGGCGGGGTTTGGGCAAACGAATCATGGGGCCGCTATTGGGGTTGGGATGCCAAGGAAACTTGGGCCCTGGTAACCATATTGGTGTACGCTTTTATTCTGCATATGCGACTGATACCAAAATTGCGTGGGCTGTTTGCCTATAATGTGGCTACTATATTTGGATTGGCCTCGGTAATTATGACCTATTACGGGGTTAATTATTACCTCTCCGGGCTTCATTCCTATGCTACCGGAGATCCGGTTCCAATACCAAATTGGGTATATATAGCGGTAGCCTGTATAATTGTAATAAGTGTGTTGGCATTTTGGAGAAAACGCAAGTTCGAAATACTATCGTAGCTTACTGATCCAGAATTACTCCCTTTTCCAGAATTAGATTGTAACGATATCCCGCGCCGAAATCCCGGTTTAAGCCTACTTCCGCACGAACGGTAATTGTTTGCCCTTCGGGAACAAAAGTGTTTGTGGTGACCACAAGATCAAAATCATTTTTGCTGCCATCCTGAAGATGGAGCCAGTTACGTTCCATAATATTTGGATTTACTTTTACCACTTTCCCGGTTATTTGAACGGTCTTTCCTTGATACGCTGACGGATTGGCAACCAATTCCGATATTTTTAAAGAGCCTTTGTGCTGCTTAATATCTTCGGTATGGGTAGCAATAGTTTCCTTTTGGCTTTCCTCTATTTTTGTGGAAAACCCTTCTGTAGATCCTGCCATTAAGTTGCCGGTATTGCCGCCGTGTTCCTTAGGTACAAATTTCGAAACAAGATAGATTGTATCAAATACCCGATTGTATTCCTTGCTTTCAAAATTGGTCTTTAGCAAGCCATCACGATAGAAATAGGTTTCTCCAACATTCACTTGCTGTTTGCCCGTGGCAATCCAATACTGTTTCCCCCCTTCGTTTACGTTTAGGTAAATATATTTTTCAGTGGGAAGTATTTTGGATATCACCACCGTGTGCAGATTTTCTTTAAAACTGCTGGAGTTCTGAGGGCTATCAACAACTTCCTTGCCCTCTTCGGAAAAAATCCCGCTATCGTATTTTTGGGAAGGGGTTTCATTTGAAGTAATCACTTTTGGGCCATTGTTGCAGGCCACAAAAAACAAGGCAATAAATCCGAAGCTTAAGGTTTTATATAATTTCATTTGGTTTGTTTATTTTTTCTTTCTACTATCAAATCTTTTGGTAATCTGGGTGTAAAAACGGTAACTGTTTTCTTCTTCAAGCTGGGACATTTCGCCCGATATATTAAACTGCCAACTTGTGGAAATTCTGTAAAATAAAGACATACCATAGTAGTTTTGTTTATATTTTGTAAGTTGGTTTTCGTAATCATAATCTGCCATTCGGTAATAAAAGTCGGCGTTGAGTTTATTTTTCACCAAATCCCTGGAATACCTTACCGATAATATATTGCTTTTTAAATATCTGGAAGTATTCATATTATAAGCCGCGTTCAACCTTCCACCCACCGCAGGGATTTTTGTGAGGGTAATATACCCATAAATATTGTCTGATTTGTTTTGCTCCCCATTCTGAAATCTGGTACTATAACTAGCTCCCATCCAGATAATCTTTGTGGGCCGCACGTTTAACCGCGCCCTTACTCCCTGTCTGGCCAAATCGTCATCGAGCAACCGTTCAATTTCAGTTTGAAAGGTTTCATAATAAATGATCTGTTTTCTGGAATCGTAAGATACCATTAAGTTGGCCGCCCTGCTAAAGCGGTATCTTGCCGATAGATAAAGGTTGGTCAAGCGGGTTTCATTGCCCGAATTGCCAAATATATCCATTTCTGCCGACCCGAAAAGATTAAAATCCTTGGCAATGGTACTGGAGTGTTGGAAAAATATGTACCGCCTGTCCGTATTGCCCGCATTGGTCTGTTCAATTGCGCCTATCGTGGTTGTACCGTAATAGTTTTCTGTATTGCCTTCAATCCCCACGTAACCCCCATACTGAAGTAAATCTGAATTAAAACCATAGTCGAAAAAGTCCGGACGGAAACCACCTACGGCTCCCACATAAAAGTTGCCGAAGTACTTTTCAATCTGTAACCCGTCATTTGCACCAAATGTAGAGGCCTTGGGATTTATTTTTCTTCCAAGTGTAAAGGAGAGCGTTGGGGTGGCGTCCAATCTTCCATTCAGATTATACACATTAAAAATCGAGGTTCTGCCTAAGTAATTTTCTGGAACCGATATATTGTTGCGATAGGCGAGAAATGATTCTATCGAAAACTTTCCGTCGTTAATGTGATCCGCGTTTAGCGCAAATTTTCCCTGTAGTCTGTGCTGATCCTCCCGTAGGTCTGAAAAGGTATTGTAACTGGCAACGGAAACCCTTCCGCGGATATTTTCGCTGTAAAGGGATTGCTTTTCGGGATAAGGTTCCTTTGGTTGGATTACTTGGGTGGGAATGGAGTCGGTTATAGTGTCTTCGGGAACTATAACAGGAACTTCTTCAACGGTAAAATTATAAACAACAGTATCTTCCACTTTTACTTCACAATTATTTACAATTGAACAAACCACGGAAGTAGATGATTTTTCGGTTACCTGCAAACAGTTTTGGTTATTCAACTGTATGAATTCCCCAATCTTTATTTTTTCGGTAGATTCAAATTTTACATACACATTATTTGATGTAACAAAGCTTACTTTCCCCACCAATGAATTTTTATCATCTTGTGCAAGGAGACAAGTTCCATAAAAAAAGAACAATAATATGTAGAGAAATTGTTTCATAAAAATTAACCTTCTCCATCAGGATGACAGGCAAAACAGGCATTGCTTTCATAGATATATCCATTTACCCCGTCATGTTCATCGTCCGTTTCGCTTCGGGAATGACATTGGAAACATGAAAAAATGGAATAGTCACTTGTATTTGTATGGCAATCCACACAGTTGTTCCACTCGCCTTCGTGTTTTCCACTATATATAGGGAAATACATATTGTCGTGATCAAAAGTGGCAGGTGTCCACCCAGGATTTGTAGTATGGCAAGAGGCACAATCCGTTGGGAAATTTGCCGCTATATGGTTTGGATTGGTTGTTTGATTATAATCGTCTTCATGACAAGCGAAACAGTCAGTTGGTGTATTGGTATAATTTCCGTTAATATGGCAAGCGTTACAATCTTGAATATCATGACCTAAAGTAAGGGGGAAGAAATCGTGATTTATAGTCGCCGGCATCCATCCAGGATTGGTGGTATGGCACACAGCACAGTCTGTTGGAAAATTTGCCGCTATATGATTTGGATTGGTTGTTTGGTTATAATCGTCATCATGACAGGCAAAACAGTCCGTTGGTGTATTATTATAATTGCCACTTATATGGCACGAATTACAATCTTGAATATCATGGCCCAAGGTAAGGGGAAAAAAATCGTGATTTATAGTAGCGGGCACCCATCCAGGATTGGTGGTATGGCATTCTACACAATCTGTTGAAAATCCAGCGTTGGTGTGATTGGGGTTTGTGGTTTGTGCAAAATCGTCGTTATGGCATGAAAAACAATCTGCCGAAATATTTGAAAAATTGGTTACATCGTGGCATTGGCTACAATCCTGAATATCGTGGCCAAGGGTAAGGGGGAAAAAGTCGTGAATGATACCTGTTGCATCCCAACCAAAACCCAGGGGATTATGACACTCTATACAGTCTTGCGAAAATCCGGCCCCCAAATGATTGGGGTTCTGGGTAGCTAAATAATCACCCCTATGGCATTCAATACATTCATTGCCAAGAGGATTAAAAATTAAAGTACTTTCAGTTCTATGGCATTCCACACAACTTAAATTGGAATGGGAACCTATAAGTGGAAATCCATTTTCTTCATGTATTTCCGGAATATTAAATACCAACCAATTTTCGGAAGTATGGCAACGCACGCAATCATTGCCAACGGATTGGCTGTGTACATCGGTATGACAGGAAATACAATCTGAAGGGGCTTTGTCAAAAACCAAGGAAGTATGGCAGGATTTGCAGTCGGCAATTTGGTGGGTGCCCTCCAAATTAAAATCGGTAGTGCTATGGTCAAACTTAATGGTCTGTAGATCTACCGTCCACCCTTCGGGGTTATGGCATTGGGCACAATCTATCTTTAGAGATGTGCCGTGGGGAGACTGTCCCATCACTGGGACTATTATAAATAAAAGGGCAGTTATGAATGACAGTCTTTGCAATCCAATTTATTTAGTTTATATATAACTACAGGAGCCCCTTTTTCATTATTCACCTCATGGCATACTTTACAATCTACTTCTTCGTGTTTTCCAGTCAACGGAAAACGTGTTTTATTATGATCAAATTTTTCCGGAAACCAACTGGTAGTTACATGGCATCTGGAACATTCGGTAATTCCGTTAACCGCAAAATTTTCTCCATGAATATTATCATGGCAGGAAGTACAATCTGTATCTAAGGTACTAAAATTCTGGGACATAACCTCGTTAGATGATGAAATTTCAAAATGACATTTTTTACAGGAAACTTGGTTGTGTTTTCCAGTTAAGGGCCAATCTGTTTTGGAATGGTCAAAATTTATTAAGTCCCACGATTCGTTGCCATGACAGGAAGCACAATCATTTTTGGGCATGTACTTTTCACTCAAAAACCCTTCGTGAATATTGCTATGGCAGTCAATACATTCATTTCCTAAATTAGTAAAAGTCCATTGGTCCTTGGCTTCATCTACATGACAGGCAAAGCAGGGGGTAGCCAAATGGGCTCCCTCCAATGGGAAACTTGATTTTTGATGGTCCGCAATGGTAAAGGAAGTGTGCTCAAACCCTTTCTCCAGTGTATGGCATTCCTTACAATCTGGAGATACGCCGTTGTCTGCAAATTCCCCCTTGTGGTAATCCTGATGGCAGGTTTTACATTCTGAAAAATCTATGGGGGCAGAAAAGCTTTCCACATGGCATTTTCTGCAATCAACTTGAGTGTGCATACCTTCCAAGGGATAGTCGGTAATAGAGTGATCGAAGAAATCCATATCCTTCATAGCAAAAAAACTTTCCTCGCTGTGGCATTTGGCACAATCCTGTCCGTATTTATTTTCGTGTGGATCCTGATGACATTGCACACAGTTGTTTTCCTCAGTTGCAATTTTATCCTGAAATACTTGGGTTGGGCTGCTGGTTTTGGTGTGGCAGCTAAAGCAATCAACCGTTTTGTGCTTTCCCTTTAAATCGAAACCGGTTCGGCTATGGTTAAAATTCCCTTTGCCAACCAAGGTGGTAAAAGAAGTTTCGGTATGGCATTGGGCACAATTTCCGGGCAGCTGATTGTTGTGGGGGTCTTTATGGCAAGATTTACAATCTTCAAAAGGAATGCCCGTGAACTGCTGAAATTCCTTTCCGTTTTTAACGGTTACTTTGTGGCATTCCTTACAATCTACGGTGGTGTGTTTTCCGCGAAGCTTAAAATCTGCCTGATCGTGATCAAACTTTTTTACAGGAGTGAAAGCTTCCATACTGTGGCACTGAAGACAGTTGTTGGGCAGTGCCCCCTGGTGGAAATCTTCATGGCAGGATAGACATTTATTATCCAAGCCCAAATAGGTGTCCTTCCTCTTTTTTAATTTTGAATCCGAAATATTTTCTGCTGTGTGACACTCGCGGCAATCCACTTTTTTGTGTGCCCCTTCCAGTACATATCCGGTTTCATTGTGGTTAAAGGTTTTGGTATCAAACCGAATCATTTCGAAATTACGGCCGTGATGTTCACTATGGCATTTTCTGCAGTCTTGGCTTTCCACTTTTGAAGTTGCATGAAAACCCTTATTTTGGGTTATCAGGCTTTTGATTTCAGTATGGCAATCCAAACATTTTTGATCGGTAACTTTGGCGCCAAGTTCGTGGCACTGCGTACAGTTGCTCATTCCCTCTAGCTTTGAGTGGGCATTGGATAAATCGCCAGGGGAAATCTGCGACTGTCCCACCGAACAGACAAAAATTGCAATTAAATAGATTATATGTTTTGAAATTGCTTTCACAAAAAAGATTAATATTTTTTCATTATATAACCGAAGCGCTTGGTAATTTGCACCCCAGCCTTTTCCAAAAAGTTTGTCGGTAGCTCTCCTCCGGCAAAAATATAGACCAAATCGTTTGCTATTGAAAGGGTGGTCTCATCTTTCATCATTAAAAGTACGTCCTTTTCGTTTATGCTCACTACGTTAGACTCAAGAATAATTTTTATGGACTTATCTTCTTCGGCTTTTAGGATGTTTTCTTTGTTTTTCGGTTTTAAGCGTGAAAATTTATCGCTCCTGTATGATAAAACCACTTCGTTTTCCTCGCGCAACAACAAAGCAGATTCAATTGCTGAATCACCCCCGCCCACAACCATTATCTTTTTCCCCGAGATGGCTTCAGGCTCAAGCAAACGGTAGGCGACCTTTTGGGTGTCTTCACCGGGCACGCCAAGTTTTCTCGGACTTCCACGACGCCCAATTGATAATAGAACATGATTGGCCACATATTCCCTACCCGTATTGGTTAAAATTTTAAAAGTTTCATCTTTTTGCAGGATTATATTTTCAACCTTGGTGTTTTCAATTATTTGCAAGTTGTACTCCTGGATTACTTTTTTCCAAAGTTGTAATAATTCGTCTTTGGAGGTGTTGAACAATTTCACCTTTCCGTAGAGGGGAAGGTTCATAGGCGAGGTCATTACAATTTTTGAACGGGGGAAAGTAAATACGGTTCCTCCCAAAGAATCCTGTTCTAAAGTTATTGAGGAAAGCCCTTCTTTTTTTGCTGCCAATGAAGCAGAAATCCCGGCGGGCCCCGCGCCAACAATAACTAAATCGAGACAGTCTTTTTTCGCTTTTTTGCTTTTCACAATACTGTCTACGGCCTGCTGCCCTTGTTCCACACTATTTTTTATGAGGCCCATCCCACCCAATTCTCCGGCAATATATATGCCTTTCATATTGGTTTCGAAGTTTTGGTTTACATGTGGTAGATCGACCCCACGTTTTTCAGTGCCTATTCGCAAGGAAATGGCTTCCACTGGGCAGGCGTGAAAACACGCCCCATGGCCTACGCAGTTTGAGGCATTTATTACTGTGGCCTTGCCGTTTACAATCCCCAAAATGTCCGTTTCAGGGCAAGCGGCGACACAGGCGCCACTGCCTATACAAACGTTGGGATCGATATAGGGGTGCAATGAAACCGGTTCGTGGAGACCTTCTTCTTTGGCGAGTTCAACCTTTTGAAAGTTTTTTTTGGAAACCTTGCTTTTTTTCCGAAGATAAAAGAAGATGATTCCTGCACAAAGCATAAATACAGTTCCATAGATAAGGATTTCCTCTAATAATTGTTCGTCCATCAAAATATCCATTTATACCCGAAGGTGAATGCGACAATCACATGAATAATCACAATAAAAAGCATTATTAAAGCGAAAGGCAAGTGAATTACATGCCAATATTCAAACCACTTTTTCATGGTTTCCAATCGTGCAATCTTCCCGGAAAGCGATCGCTCTTCCTTGACTTTTTTTATGATGGATTGCCGTTCCACAATAGATACATTATTTTCTTTCAGTGCATTTTTAAGCAGGATTAGGGAGGGTTTTTTCGAAACATTTTCAGTGCTGGTGAAATTGATAAACAATTGTATGGTTTGTGGATTGAGACTGTATTTTTTCTCCAAAACTTCGGCAATATCGGTTTTCATATTTTGAACCTCGCTAAGGCTTAATGCCCTGCCCTCGATTGTTCGCGGGATTTGAATGTAAATAAACCGACCCACTACACCACTGGCAACCACAGCCACCATAGACCAAAAAGCAATGGATACAATACCCCCAAATTTGAAGGTAGTGTGAAACAACACCAAAATGGGCCCAAGAGTGCAAAGAAAAATGTGGAATTCCAATAAATATTTTAACCGTACCCACTTTCCCAATATGTTGTACCGTTTATGCAATATGTAAATAAAAACCCCAAATAATATTAGGAAAGTGCCAATTACTCCCAAACCTTGGCCAAAGAGACCACTAGCCTTTAGCCAGTCGTGCTGCGGGTGATAAAAACGTTCTTCCAGCGGAGTAATGTAATAACTGTAACCGTTATAGATAAGATAAATTGTTATTAGCACAACAATAGATACCATAGTACCTATATATAACATATGGACAGATTTTTTCAAGATGTTTATTGTTAGGGTTTAAGAAACAGTTTAAATTAAGTAAAAAATTTAAACTTCTAATAATCAATAACGAAGAATTACAAACAATCATATGTGGAAATTATTATAGCAACCGTTCATAGGAATTGTAATGAAAAACATGCGCGATCAGATTTAATATATACAACTGATAGATTGATTGTATGGAAAAATTGAAAAGGAAGATGAAATGGGACTTCGTAGGTTTCAAAAGTCTGCATTCAACTAATCAGGATTATGGCAAAGCCGATAGGGTAATTACAAGTTTTGAGGAAATACTATTTTCAAACCTAAAAGCTAATAAACCAATTTAAATTCAAATGGTCCTCCCCTTTTTTCAAGGGGAGGTGCCGATAGGCGGAGGGATTCAAAATAAACCACATTCCGCTCCCCATACTTCTTAAGATGACTGCGTATTATAGAGTGCGTATGGTAACTGGCCTGCTGCATTTTTAAAAAAGGTTCATAATCTTCAATAGTGCAAATGGCTTCGTTGCGATCAAAAAACCCAAAACCTTTGTATTGTCCTTCCGCAACCAAGGCAAAAGCAATTTCACTTTCCGTTCTTCCTTTTCCCTGAATGGCAAACGTAAGCTTGTTTTCCTTTAAAGATTGCATGGCCATTTGTACCTTTAGATTATAGTCTTCCAAGGTTTCGGTGCCATCACAAATGCCTTCACAGTTTTTGATGCGGTAGTGCGAACATTTTTCAACATTGCTCTGCAAGGTGCAAAACCGAGGGCACAGTTTAAAAGTCTCGCAGATTTCTTCCAGCTTTTCAATAGCTTCGGTTTTATTATAAAAGGTGCCAACAGAATCGTACAACGTTTTCGTTTTTCCCAAAGCGAGTTGGATGATGCCACGCTGGTTCACATAACTTATAATTTGATAAGTGGTTGCAGGCCATTTTTGTGCGCGATTAAACTTGGGGTAATGCTTCCGAATGTGTTCAGATTCCACAAGTAGCGCCAAAAGCTCATTCCCTGTAAGCTCATAATCTATAAAATGCGTTTCCTGCCCAAGATGGTACTCCTTCGTTTTCTTATCATAGAAATGACTGAGAACGCGTTTCTTTATATTCTTCGCCTTTCCGGCATAGATCACTTGGTGTTTTTGGTTTTTGAAAAGATAGATTCCAGCTTCTTCGGGCAGTTCGTTAATTTGTTCGGTAGGCAAATGGGGCGGGAGCGTGGCCTGTTTGGAGCGTGGGTTCAAAAAGGAATTCATTGTGCTGAAATCTTCATCCAGCGAAAGCAAGCGTTGAAAGAGAATAACGGTAGCATCCACATCACCCTCCGCGCGGTGACGGTTCAGATGGGGAATATTTATAGTGCTGCAAAGCCTTCCCAAACTATACGAAAGCAATCCGGGAATCAACTTGCGCGAAAGCCGAACGGTACAGAGTTTTTTTCGGTTGTAATGTTGCCCCAAAAGCCGAAACTCACCACGGATTACGTTATAATCAAAGCTAACGTTGTGCGCCACAAAAATGGCGTCCTGTGTAAACTCCTCAATTTTTTCAGCTACTTCAGAAAAAAGTGGTGCATTGGCAACCATTTCGTTATCAATGCCTGTGAGCGTTGTAATGTAGTGTGGAATATCCCGTTCTGGATTTACGAGGGTAGTATATTTATCAACTACTTCGCCGTTTTTTATCAGTGCAATGCAAATTTCAGTAATCCGATTACCGGAAATACCACCGCCAGTGGTCTCTACGTCTATGATTGCGAAAAGTTGTGAATGCATCTATCTTTTGCTGGGAAAACAAATGTAGGGAAAGATATTTAATTATTTGGATTATTTCCCGTTAAATGGAAATAATCCAATAAGTATTGATGGTTTCAAAATGTTTTTGCGTTTAATCGGTAAATATTCTTTTAAGTCACTGCTTTCCAAAAAATTAAAATTCCTACCTTGAAAATTGAGTTCCGGTAATAGCAACTCCTTTTTAGGAAATGCTTAAATATTCTTTACAAGTCCTGAGTTCCTTATAGTATTTGTAGGAAATATTTTATATTTATCCCCCCAAACCTACTTATGAAAAAGTTAATTCCCACACTACTATTCCTTTGCCTTTTTTTAAGCATACAAGCACAAACTCCTGAGATAGAAAAGCTCAACAAGCAGATAGAAAACAATCGTTCAAATCCCGATTCTACCAAAGTCTATTTGTTCCGACTTTTGGAGCATGCTTCAGAACTCCACGATACTGTTATTGGCAAAACGTATAGTACCATAGGCATCCAGTACAATAAATTGGCAGTTCCCGATTCTGCGGAATTCTATATGAAAAAAGCATTGGACTACACTGAAAAATATCCTTTGGAACACGCCAAAATGTATCTTAATCTGGCCATCAATTACCGGATTGGCTCCCGCTATAAGGAGTCTTTGGAGGCAAGTGAAAAGGCCATTGAGCAGTATAACAAAGCTGGTAACCAGCAAGGAGTTGGTAAGGTATATGGCGAAATGGGTTCCAACTATAATTATATGATGAACAGTGAAAAAGCACTGGAATATCTTAAGAAATCCATAGCCATTTTAAGTAAGGGAAACAACGAAAGAGAGCTGAGTATCGTAAAACAAAAACTGGCGAACCTGTATTATAACAATAGCAATTTTGCCTTTGCCAGAGATCTGTACGAAGAGGTTTTGCCGGTTTTTGCCAAGGAAAAGGGAACCAATTATTTCGTTACCCTTTTGAGTTATGCCGATTGTCTGCTTAAATTGGAGGAAAATTATAAGGGCGCGGAAGAAGCCCTAAAAGAAGCGGAAAATGCCTTTCGGGAGATGAACCAAAAGGAATACATGTGGATAGCCGTGAGCAATCTTGCCCAAGTTTATGTGGCTACCGGCAAAACACGAGAAGCCCAAGAAGCTTTCCAAAATGCTTATGAGGGATTGCTACAGTTAAATTCGCCTCGTTTTATGGAGACGAGCGTGCGCTATCTCGATTTTTTAAATAGCCAGAAACAATACACTAAGGCCCTGAGCGTAATAGACCGCGTGAAAGCCACAGCCAAAACCCCAAGGCTAAAGATGAACACCGAAAATGAAATAGCCTTCTTAGTACAGGCCGTCTCTACTTATAGCCAAAAAGGGATGGTAGAAAACTCCTTGCAATCTTTTGAGCGAATGGATTTTTTAAAGGACTCCCTTAACACCGCCATCAATCAGGCTAAGTCCTTGGAACTTCAGCAAGCCTATCAAAATGACTTACAGCGCGAGAAGAACCTCGTCCTGAAAAAAAACAACGAGCTTTTGGTAGAGAATAACAATAAAAAGGACAACATCCTGATGCTTGGTATCCTTAGTTTGATTCTTATACTTGCCATTGGGTTTGTATTGTTCAGGTCCAACAGAAATAAATTGAAGCTACAGCAGGAACTGGTGGCCAGTTTAGAAACCTCCAAAAAGGTTTTAGAAGAGAAGAACACCCTGGAGAGCGAACTGCGTCTGGAACGGGAACGGATTTTAGCCAATAAGGAAAAGGAATTGGTAGAGGTTACCATGGAAATGTCTGACCTGCAGAACAAAATAGTGGAATTGATAGCCCATCGGGAAAATCCGGAGAGCTCGCAGGTAATGGCCACAAAATTGGAAGAGCTTTTGGGGCAAAATAATTATTGGAAATATTTTAAAGGCAAATTTGTAGAGGTGCATCCCGTTTTTGCCTCCCAACTTTCTGAAATGTTCCCTAGTTTATCAGAAAACGACGTGGCTTTCTGTTGCATGCTAAAGCTCCAGCTTTCCACCAAGGAAATTGCCTCCCTGATGGGGATTAGCAACCACCAAGTTGATTCAAAAACAGCAAACCTCCGCAGAAAAATTGGAATGGGTGATGATATTCTTGGCTTTGAGAAATTGATAGATCATTTGGAGTAATGTCATGCTGAGCGCAGTCGAAGCAAATGTTATGCGATGTTTGTCGAAGCAAATGTCATGCTGAGCGCAGTCGAAGCACCAAAACTTTTCCCATCCATAAAATCACTTGGTAATCGTATCTTTGTCGGCATTTCCCGATAAACAGATATTATATTTGAAAAAATCCTATAAAACTGCTGCTATTATTGGCTTTGTTTCCAAAGGACTTATCTATTTGGTAATAGGTACCCTCTCGCTATTGGCTGCACTCAATATGGGGGGTGAAAGTTCGGGCACCAATCAAGCGCTTGTTTTCTTAAAAAAACAACCCTTCGGTCAAGTATTGGTGATGCTATTGGGTGTGGGGTTGCTCTGTTATTCCTTTTGGATGTTTGTACAAACATTTAAGGATCCCGAAAATATTGGTACAGACCGAAAGGCAAAAATGCAGCGGTTCGGACTTTTCACAACGGGTTTGGTATATGTGGTAGTGGCGGTTCTTTGCTTTTATCATCTCTTTACCTATTCCATAAATGATGAGGTTAATTCGCGCTACTTAGACTTTTTGGGTCCCACAACCCTTAGTTATACCTTTATTTGCATAGGTGTTATCCTTGCTGTTCAGTCGGTAGTGCTAACTTTGGGAGTGGTTAAGGGTGGCCTTTTGGACCAATTTAATCTGGAAGGGCGTAAAGGTTCTGCAATTATCAGGACAGTGGGGCAGTTTGGTTTTTATGCCCGTGCCTTTGTAGTGGCCATTATTGCCTATTTCTTTTTCCGGGCGGGTATATATACCGGCAATCATGAGGTTAAAGGCATACAGGATGCTTTTTTGTTTTTGGACCAATCTACTTTGGGGAGAGTTTTAATGGCTATTACCGCTATAGGTTTTATTTCCTATGGGGCATTTTTTGTCTTGCTTACTCGTTATAGGCGTTTTGATAATTAATGAAAAATAAAAAAAAGCTGCCCTAATCCAACTTACCCGAACGCAGCAGAAGCATCATTGCGAGTGTAGTGAAGCAACCTCATCATCAGTTCCTTCTCCTTAGTAAAAAACTCAAATAAAAAGCAAAATCATAACAAAGGGGAAGGTGGATTTCTAAAAATGCCTAAAGCATTTTTAGAAAGACGGAAGGGGTAAATTCCAACCATCTAACAATCTAATAATCCAACTATCAAAAAAATCACAGTAAAATAAATCCATAACAGCGAAAATACAATGTGCACAACACTCTCAAAACGTTTCCCCTTCCAAAGTTCTTTTGAATAAACAAAGAATTGAAAAAACAAACGTAACCCCCAAAACACCCCTAGGCCTAAACAGATTGTATGGCCCAATTCCGAAGAAACCAATAAATCTGCCGAGCTCAAACAAAGCGCGCCCATCAAAAAAACCACCAAGGCCACAAAAAAGGTATGCACATACATCATCTGCCTATTGATAAGGCTCATTCCGCCCAGTTCCTTCGCCCAGTTAAAATACTTCGGAAAGCGAACGTGAATTATGGAAAGGACTATTAAAATAGCTCCAGTTATTTTAAGATGTAGTTCCATCAGGTTCAAGTATATAAGTTGATATAAAAGGGGTGCATTTAAATACAGAAGAAACCCTAAAACCAGAAGTTTTAAATAGCTGCTTCCAAGAAGCCTTGCCGTAAAAATGGAAAAACCCAACAGTATAGGCCATAAAATTGGGCAGATCCCGAAGGTGTTCCATAACTAAAACCTTTCCGTTGGGGGAAACAATCCTGTGTAACTCCTTAAAAAATGCCTCCCGCTCCTTAGTGTCGCGAATTTCGTGGGCGGCAAAAATTAGAAAAACAAAATCAGCAGCTTGGTCTTCAAAGGGAATAGGGGTAGTGGTGATTTGTTGGGTGCCAGGATAGGGCGGATAGGCTTTTCGGGCTCTCTTTATGGAAACCTCGGTATGTTTTCGAGGATCGTAAAAATCCAGAATGGTCAATTCGCTTTGTGGAAATTTTCGGTGTAAAATTGCACTGGTTTCATCAAACCCAGCGTGAATGTTTACCACCTGGCTTTCCTTTTCCACGGTAAATCGTTCTATCCATTTAAAGTCGTATAGACCAGAAAAATCATAAATGTAGCAGGATGCGCTCAAAGAAACCAATGTCACTACAGCAATCACTATCGCTATGGCGAAAGCCATCCAAGCAAAGGAATTTTGTAAAAAGAATCCCAAAAAAAATAATACCCCCACTGCGGCAAGCGCCAACAAATAAAAATGCCAGTTAAACCGAACAATATTCGTTACGCCTTGCAAAGGTTTTCTTAGGGCTGCCATACTTCCTTTCGTCCTTTTTTCCACCAATACGGAATGTTTTTAATGATAAAGGCATTGGCAAGCACCATGCCTTTCAGTTGTAGGGATTCCAAAAAATCACTGTGCTGCTTTAGCACGCTTACGGGCTGCGGCTTCCAATCTTTCCGTACCCCTTCAATAATAAGCACCTCCTTTGTCTCGGGAGTATAAGTAAACGTAAATGGCAACGGGCCGGCAAACTTGCGTGCCTCCTTCCAGTTTTCAAAAGGAGAGTTTTCGGGTAATGGCACTTCTTCCGTTGGTATCTCAACCCTTATGTGCAGCCCAGACTTTTTGGATTCAATTTGCAACTGTTCCCCTTTTTCGATTAAAGATATATCGGTAGTGGCATAATTGTAATGCGTAAAAATATTACCAAAAAATTCCATCTTCCGTTTATTGGTTTCAGATTTCAATATGTAAAGTCCGCGATATTTCTTGCCCGTTGCGCTAGTGTACTTTACAAAGACCCTATAACCCGTCAGGAAAAAATCATTGCCCAAATACTCCGGGAATCCTTTTGGCCGTAAGTTTTTGGTCTGCACCATGGCCAAGGCCACAAAACCCCAGGTATCGTCAAAAGTCTCTACCTCCAAACATTCCGGCACCAAATGCTCCAACTGCGCTTTTGGCAAAGCATAGGTAAGCACCAGCGAGCTTTCAAAAAAAGCCTCCACGGCGAAGGGATGGTCTTTTAAAAAGGAAAACATATCAATACGCCCGTTTTTTTAGAAGGAATTGGTTGGCGTAAATTACTAAAATAAAAAGGAACGCAAACACCCCATTCCATTTCCCCCAAAGTAGGAGGTGGGGCGCATAAATGGCCTCCAAAATGTTCATACTGGCTATTACAACAATCTGGGTGATTGCATTAAGTTTCCGTCTATACCCGCTGATTATCCACAGGGCCATACCTGTTTCTGCAAGACCAATGGCTATGGTTAACAGGCGGCCATTTTGCACTTGCAATATGGTTTCCACTATTTCTTGGTGACGAGGGACTAGGTTAAGGACCTTGCAAAAGAGGCCGTTGGCAAGCCATACTAGAGCGATGAGGTAGGTGAGGGGTTTTGAAGAAAGTATCAATTTCATCATTTTGAATTCGTATGGTAAAGTAATATTTAAATAGCTTTAATAAAGATATTTATAAAATTTATAACTATAAGATAATG
>JGI24723J26617_10002180_pt1 | contig 15889 bp, 10 predicted proteins | sample Cruoilmetagenom6_FD_26617 | JGI IMG/M metagenome (IMG submission 26617)
CCCTTACGGGTCTGGCGGGTTCGGCCTTTGCAGCTTGCTGCGCGGGCCTCAACGCGTGGGAGGGGAACGGAGCTTGCCGTTCTGTTTGACCCGAACCACGCAACCGCAGCCGCCGGAGAAATCCGGCATTCCACTGGCAGGTTTGCTGGTGACAATATAAAGGCAGAGACTAATGGCTAAAAAAGTTGCAGGCCAGCTCAAGCTGCAGGTACCGGCGGGGTCGGCCAATCCGTCACCACCCATCGGACCCGCACTCGGTCAGCGCGGCATCAACATCATGGAATTCTGCAAGGCGTTTAATGCTGCCACGCAGGAAATGGAAAAGGGAATGCCTATTCCCTGTGTCATTACCTATTTCCAGGACAAGTCCTTCACTTTTGCGATGAAGCAGCCTCCGGTGAGCTATCTTCTGAAGAAGCACGCCAAGATCAAGTCCGGTTCCCAGACACCGGGCAAGGCGACTGCCGGATCGGTCACTCGTGACCAGGTTCGTGAAATTGCCGAATTCAAAATGAAGGATCTCAACGCAGCCGATATTGAAGGCGCAATGGCAATGGTCGAGGGTTCTGCCCGCTCCATGGGCCTGGAAGTTCAGGGGTAAGATATGACCAAGCTCGGAAAGCGTCTGCAGAAAATTCGCGAAGGCGTCGATAATGAGACATTGTACGTTCTGACTGATGCCGTTGGCATGGTCAAGGAACGTGCTGTCGCCAAGTTCGATGAGACAATCGAAGTTGCCATGAATCTCGGCGTTGACCCACGTCACGCTGACCAGATGGTTCGCGGTGTAGTCACTCTGCCCAACGGCACGGGCCGTTCGGTTCGCGTCGCAGTGTTCGCCCGTGGCGACAAGGCTGACGAAGCCACTGCAGCCGGCGCGGATGTTGTCGGTGCGGAAGAACTCGTTGAGATCGTACAGGGCGGTACAATCGATTTCGATCGTTGCATTGCGACTCCTGACATGATGCCGCTTGTCGGTCGTCTCGGTAAGGTACTCGGCCCGCGCGGCATGATGCCGAACCCGAAGGTCGGAACGGTCACAATGGATATCTCCGCCACAGTTACTGCGTCCAAGGGCGGTGCCGTTGAGTTCCGTGTCGAAAAGGCCGGTATCGTTCACGCTGGCGTTGGCAAGGCTTCGTTCTCGTCAGCACAGTTGGAAGAAAACATTCGTGCATTTGCTGATGCGGTCATCAAGGCCAAGCCGGCAGGCGCGAAAGGCAACTATCTTAAGCGTATCGCTATCTCCTCGACCATGGGTCCTGGAGTGAAGGTTGACCTCGGTTCAATCAGCGCCGCTTGATTTGTAATACTGGAATGCCGGGTTGATGACCCGGTCTTCCGACTGTTTCCGGCTTTCGGGCCGGAATCGTCCAGGGCAGACCTTCACGGGTTCCTGGACACCCTGTCCGAGATTGCAGGTGGTTCGCCTTAATCGCAAGGCCTGCATGAGACGGGTGAGAACCAAATTCCGGGGAAATTCCCCATTGGTTCGAACCGTACTGCCTTGTGCCGTTCCGTCATGGAGTTGGTGTGAGGGGGCAGGATCCTCAAGCGTCGCTTGCGGTTCCTTGGGAGCCTCGAGCGGCATAAAGGCAAACCCGGCAGGCGGGGAATTCTTCAACGCCTGTCAATTGGAGAAACACAGTGGATAGAGCGGAAAAACGCGAATTCGTCACAGAGCTGGGCGAGGTCTTCAAGTCCTCTGGCGCAGTTGTTGTGGCCCACTACACCGGTTTGTCGGTAGCGCAAATCAACGACCTTCGGTCGAAAATGCGTGGTGCCGGCGGCTCGGTTAAGGTCGCGAAGAACCGCCTTGCCAAAATCGCTCTCCAGGGCACGGATTGTGAAGCGATCAGTGATCTCTTCACCGGTCAGACGCTCATCGCATACAGCGATGATCCGGTGACTGCTCCGAAAGCTGCCATCGATTTCGCCAAGGGCAATGACAAACTTGTCATTCTTGGTGGTGCGATGGGAGCAACTACGCTCGATGCCGACGGTGTCAAGGCTCTCGCCACGATGCCATCACTGGACGAACTGCGCGCAAAGATTGTTGGCATGATCAACACTCCTGCAACCCGGATCGCCCAGGTCGTCAACGCACCAGCTGGTGGCGTTGCACGGGTTATCGGTGCTTATGCCCGGGAAAACGAGGCCGCATAAGGCGGACTTCGCTGTTGAACTCTGATTTGCGAACTGCGGTTCGAATTGAAACAAAGGAACTTACACATGGCTGATCTCGCCAAAATCGTTGACGACCTTTCCAACCTTACAGTCCTGGAAGCTGCTGAGCTTTCCAAGATGCTCGAAGAAAAATGGGGCGTTTCTGCCGCTGCACCGGTTGCTGCCGCTGCTGCTGCTGCCGCTCCTGCCGAAGCTGCTGAAGAGCAGACTGAATTCGATGTTATCCTTGCCGAAATCGGCTCCAACAAGATTGGCGTCATCAAGGAAGTGCGCGCAATCACTGGTCTTGGCCTGAAAGAAGCCAAAGACCTGGTTGAAGCTGCTCCAAAGGCAGTCAAGGAAGGCATTTCCAAGGGCGAAGCTGAAGAGCTCAAGAAGAAGCTTGAAGAAGCCGGCGCCAAAGTCGAGCTCAAGTAAGAGCAAAAAATTGTTCGAAGGGCAGGTTTTTCCTGCCCTTCGGCACCCGGTTGAAGCCATTACCCAAGGTCGGATTCCCGCCCTTGGGTAATGGGTTCCCAGGGACCCCATTATTAAGGCGGTACCGACTGGCCAGCGGTTACCGTCTCTCGCAGGCCCTGATGCATGGAATAAGGAGCGACGATGGCTCAGACCCAGTCTTTCAATGGTCGTAGGCGCGTACGCAAGTTTTTCGGAAAAATCCCCGAAGTCGCCGAGATGCCGAACCTCATTGAGGTTCAAAAGGCTTCTTACGACCAGTTTCTCATGGTTGATGAACCAGAGGGCGGACGTTCCGATGAAGGCCTACAGGCCGTATTCAAATCGGTCTTTCCGATCTCGGATTTTTCCGGTGCCGCAACGCTTGATTTCGTCTCTTATGAGTTCGAAGCACCGAAGTTCGACGTTGAAGAATGCCGCCAGCGCGATTTGACCTACGCAGCACCGCTGAAGGTCACATTGCGACTGATCGTGTTTGATATCGACGAGGACACAGGTGCCAAGTCGATCAAGGACATCAAGGAGCAGAACGTCTATATGGGCGACATGCCGCTGATGACCGATAANGGCACTTTTGTCGTTAACGGCACCGAGCGCGTGATCGTTTCCCAGATGCACCGNTCGCCCGGCGTGTTCTTCGACCATGACAAGGGCAAGAGCCATTCCTCCGGCAAGCTGCTTTTTGCCTCGCGTGTCATTCCATACCGTGGTTCATGGCTCGATATCGAATTCGACGCCAAGGACATCGTCCACGCCCGTATCGACCGCCGCCGCAAAATTCCTGCGACGTCGCTGTTGATGGCGCTTGGCATGGACCCGGAAGAAATTCTGTCGACGTTCTATACGTCGTCGATCTTCTCCCGCGATGGTGAGAATTGGCGTATTCCGTTCAATCCGGAGACGCTGAAGGGTCAGAAGGCTTCGTCAAACATCGTCGATGCTGACACCGGCGAAACCGTTGTTGAAACCGGCAAGAAGCTCACTCCGCGCCTGCTCAGGCAGCTCGAAGAGAAGGGTCTCAAGTCTATCAAAGCCACTGATGAGGAGCTTTACGGTTCCTATCTGGCGGAAGACATCGTTGATCCGACCACTGGTGAGGTTTTCCTCGAAGCCGGTGATGAAATAGATGAGAAAACCCTGCCACTTCTGGCTGATGCGGGTTACACCGATGTGCCGATCCTCGATATCGACCACATCAACATTGGTGCCTATATCCGCAACACATTGGCTGTCGACAAGAACGAAGGCCGTCAGGACGCGCTGTTTGACATTTATCGTGTCATGCGTCCCGGTGAGCCTCCGACAATCGATTCCGCCGAAGCCATGTTCCAGTCGCTGTTCTTCGATCCGGAGCGCTACGATCTCTCCGCCGTTGGCCGCGTCAAGATGAACATGCGTCTTGACCTTGATGCCGAAGACACCGTGCGCACATTGCGCAAGGAAGACATCGTATCTGTGGTCAAAACCCTGGTCGCTCTGCGCGATGGCAAGGGCGAGATCGACGATATCGACAATCTCGGCAACCGTCGCGTGCGTTCGGTCGGCGAACTGATGGAAAACCAGTATCGTCTGGGTCTNTTGCGCATGGAACGTGCGATCAAGGAACGTATGTCCTCGATCGAAATCGACACCGTGATGCCGCAGGATCTCATCAACGCCAAGCCGGCNGCCGCCGCAGTGCGGGAATTCTTTGGTTCGTCGCAGCTCTCGCAGTTCATGGACCAGGTCAACCCGCTCTCCGAGATCACCCATAAGCGCCGCCTTTCGGCACTTGGACCCGGTGGACTTACCCGTGAGCGTGCCGGCTTTGAAGTCCGTGACGTGCATCCGACCCATTACGGTCGCATTTGCCCGATTGAAACGCCAGAAGGTCCGAATATCGGCCTGATCAACTCGTTGGCGACCTTCGCTCGGGTCAACAAATACGGCTTCATTGAAAGCCCGTACCGACGCGTCAAGGAAGGCAAGGTCACTGATGAAGTGATCTATCTCTCCGCGATGGAGCAGGCTAAATATTACGCGGCTCAGGCCAATGTTGAACTCGATGAGCAGGGCAACCTGGCCAGCGAATTCATCGTTTGTCGCCACGCTGGCGACGTTGTCATGGCACCGCGTGAACAGATCGACCTGATGGACGTTTCGCCCAAGCAGATCGTTTCTGTGGCCGCGGCGCTGATCCCGTTCCTGGAAAACGATGACGCCAACCGTGCGCTCATGGGTTCCAACATGCAGCGTCAGGCTGTGCCGCTTCTGCGTGCTGAAGCGCCGTTTGTTGGTACTGGTATGGAACCTGTTGTGGCCCGCGATTCCGGTGCCGCGATTGCAGCCCGCCGGGGTGGTATTGTCGACCAGGTTGATGCAACGCGTGTTGTTATCCGTGCGACCGAAGACCTCGATCCGTCGAAATCCGGCGTCGATATCTACCGGTTGCAGAAGTTCCAGCGTTCCAACCAGAACACCTGCATCAACCAGCGGCCGTTGGTTACTGTGGGCGACCATATCAACAAAGGCGATATCATCGCTGATGGCCCGTCGACAGAACTGGGTGATTTGGCGCTTGGCCGGAACGTGCTCGTCGCGTTCATGCCATGGAACGGCTACAACTACGAAGACTCGATCCTTCTTTCCGAGCGCATCGTCTCCGATGACGTCTTCACTTCGATTCACATTGACGAATTCGAGGTAATGGCGCGCGATACCAAACTCGGACCGGAAGAAATCACGCGAGATATTCCGAACGTTTCGGAAGAAGCTCTTCGCAATCTCGATGAAGCCGGTATCGTCTATATTGGTGCCGAAGTTCAACCAGGCGACATTCTCGTCGGCAAGATCACACCAAAGGGTGAAAGCCCGATGACACCGGAAGAAAAACTTCTGCGTGCCATCTTTGGTGAGAAGGCTTCCGATGTGCGTGACACTTCCATGCGGATGCCACCCGGAACCTACGGTACTGTCGTGGAGGTGCGTGTCTTCAACCGCCACGGCGTGGAAAAAGACGAACGCGCGATGGCCATCGAGCGTGAGGAAATTGAACGCCTCGCCAAGGACCGTGACGACGAGCAAGCCATTCTTGACCGCAACGTCTATGGTCGTCTTGCCAGCGTTTTGGAAGGCAAGTCCGCTATTGCCGGCCCGAAAGGCTACAAGAAGGGCACTGTCGTTGATGCGGAGACAATCGATCAGTATCCGCGTTCTCAGTGGTGGATGTTTGCTGTTGAAGACGAAAAACTGCAAGCTGAAGTCGAAGCTTTGCGCGCCCAGTATGACGATTCCAAGAAGTTGCTCGAACAGCGCTTCATGGATAAGGTCGAAAAGGTTCAGCGCGGCGACGAATTGCCGCCTGGCGTCATGAAAATGGTCAAGGTTTTTGTTGCTGTGAAGCGCAAGATCCAACCGGGCGACAAGATGGCTGGCCGTCACGGCAACAAGGGTGTGGTTTCGCGCATTCTGCCAAGCGAAGACATGCCGTTCCTCGAAGACGGTACACATGTCGATATCGTGCTCAACCCGTTGGGCGTGCCATCTCGCATGAACGTTGGTCAGATTCTTGAAACGCACCTTGGCTGGGCTTGTGCCGGCATGGGCAAAAAGATCGGCCGCATGCTTGAAGCTTACAGCGAAGGTGGTGATATCAAGCCGCTGCGTGAAACCATCGATGGTGTTTATGGCGCCGGTCCGAAGGGCGAATCGATGGAAAACTTCGACGATTCATCGGTCGTTCGTCTTGCCGAACAAGCCACACGTGGCGTTTCCATTGCTACCCCGGTTTTCGATGGTGCAGTGGAAGCCGACATCAACGTGATGCTTGAACAAGCCGGTCTGAATGTATCGGGTCAGTCGACCTTGTATGATGGACGTACGGGTGAAACCTTCGACCGTCAGGTGACCGTGGGCTACATCTACATGCTCAAGCTCAACCACTTGGTCGATGACAAGATTCACGCTCGTTCGATCGGACCTTACTCGCTCGTTACCCAGCAGCCGCTGGGCGGTAAAGCGCAGTTTGGTGGCCAGCGCTTCGGTGAAATGGAAGTCTGGGCACTTGAGGCTTACGGTGCAGCCTACACGTTGCAGGAAATGCTGACGGTCAAGTCCGATGACGTGGCCGGACGCACGAAGGTCTATGAAGCCATTGTTCGTGGTGACGACACCTTCGAAGCTGGCATTCCGGAAAGCTTCAACGTTTTGATCAAGGAAATGCGTTCACTTGGTCTCAATGTCGAACTTGAAAACAACAAAGATGACGAAGCGTTGGATGCCGACCAGCTTCCAGACGCCGCCGAATAGGACAAGGAGGGCGCGGAGGTTTTCTCCGCGCTCGCCAGTCTTGCCGGAAGTGAGAGCCGCCGAGACTTCGATTTACCCGCGTTAAGCGGCACCAGTTTGAAGTGAGTGACCAGTTGCCGGGGTCTGTCCGGCGTCACTCCAAGCATTGGGCGAGAAGCCCGCAAAGGAGACAGGCATGAACCATGAGGTCATGAACCTTTTCAACAATCAGACGCCGGCGCAGACCTTCGATTCCATCCGGATCTCGATTGCCAGCCCTGAAAAAATCCTTTCCTGGTCCTATGGCGAGATCAAGAAGCCCGAGACCATCAACTACCGGACATTCAAGCCGGAGCGTGATGGCTTGTTCTGCTCGCGCATTTTTGGCCCGATGAAGGACTATGAGTGCCTGTGCGGCAAGTACAAGCGCATGAAATACAAGGGCGTCATTTGTGAAAAATGCGGCGTTGAGGTTACCCTGTCGCGCGTTCGTCGTGAGCGCATGGGCCACATCGAACTGGCTGCCCCTGTTGCCCACATCTGGTTCCTCAAGTCGCTGCCTTCGCGCATCGGCACACTGCTCGACATGACGCTCAAGGATATTGAGCGCGTCTTGTATTTTGAGAACTACATCGTGACTGAACCGGGTTTGACTTCGCTGAAGGAAAACCAGCTTCTTTCCGAAGAAGACTACATGCTCGCTGTNGACGAGTTTGGTGAAGATTCATTCACTTCGATGATTGGTGCCGAAGCCATTTATGAGCTTCTGGCTGCCATGGAACTTGAGAAAATCGCGGGCGAACTGCGGACCGAGTTGGCCACAACGACATCGGAACTCAAGACCAAGAAGTTGATGAAGCGCCTCAAGATCGTTGAGAACTTCGTTGAATCCGGCAACCGTCCGGAATGGATGATCATGAAGGTCATTCCAGTCATTCCACCGGACCTTCGTCCGCTGGTGCCACTGGATGGCGGTCGATTTGCGACTTCCGACCTCAACGACCTCTATCGTCGCGTGATCAACCGTAACAACCGCCTCAAGCGNTTGATCGAGTTGCGCGCGCCCGGCATCATCATCCGCAACGANAAGCGGATGTTGCAGGAAGCTGTCGATGCCCTGTTTGACAATGGTCGTCGTGGCCGTGTCATCACCGGCGCCAACAAGCGTCCGCTCAAGTCGCTCTCTGATATGCTCAAGGGCAAGCAGGGCCGTTTCCGTCAGAACCTGCTCGGCAAGCGCGTCGACTATTCAGGCCGTTCGGTTATCGTGACTGGTCCTGAACTCAAGCTGCACCAGTGCGGACTGCCAAAGAAGATGGCGCTCGAGCTGTTCAAGCCATTCATCTATGCCCGTCTTGACGCCAAGGGATTCTCCTCCACCGTCAAGCAGGCCAAGAAGCTGGTCGAGAAAGAAAAGCCGGAAGTCTGGGATATCCTCGACGAGGTAATCCGCGAGCATCCGGTGCTGCTCAACCGCGCGCCAACCCTTCACCGTCTGGGCATCCAGGCCTTTGAACCGGTTTTGGTTGAAGGTAAGGCCATTCAGTTGCATCCGCTCGTATGTACTGCGTTCAACGCTGACTTTGACGGCGACCAGATGGCTGTTCACGTGCCGCTGTCGCTCGAAGCTCAGCTTGAAGCGCGCGTTTTGATGATGTCGACGAACAACATCCTGCATCCTGCCAACGGCGCACCGATCATCGTGCCGTCACAGGACATGGTGCTGGGCCTTTATTACTTGTCGATCATGAATGAAAACGAGCCAGGCGAGGGGATGGTATTCTCCGATCTGGGTGAACTTCACCATGCGCTCGAAAACAAGATCGTNACNCTCCATTCCAAGATCAAGGGCCGGTTCAAGACCGTTGACACCGATGGCAATGAAATCAGTGCGATTCATGAGACCACGCCTGGTCGCATGTTGATCAGTGAACTTCTGCCCAAGAGTGTTGGTGTGCCTTTCGACACCTGTAACCAGGAGATGACAAAGAAAAACATCTCCCGGATGATCGATACCGTCTACCGCCATTGCGGTCAGAAGGACACAGTCATCTTCTGTGACCGCATCATGCAGCTCGGTTTCGGTCATGCATGTCGTGCGGGTATTTCCTTCGGCAAGGATGACATGGTCATCCCGGCTGCCAAGGCCAAAATTGTTTCCGACACGGAAGCCATGGTCAAGGAATATGAGCAGCAGTACAACGAAGGCCTCATCACTCCTGGCGAAAAGTACAACAAGGTAGTCGACGCCTGGGGCAAAGCGACTGAAAAGGTTGCTGACGAAATGATGGCNCGCATCAAGGCGATCGAGTTTGATGATAATGGCCGTCAGAAGCCGATGAACTCGATCTACATGATGAGCCACTCCGGTGCGCGTGGTTCGCCCAAGCAGATGCGTCAGCTTGGCGGGATGCGTGGACTGATGGCCAAGCCTTCTGGCGAGATCATCGAAACACCGATCATCTCGAACTTTAAAGAAGGCCTGACTGTGAACGAGTACTTCAACTCGACACATGGTGCCCGTAAGGGTCTGGCCGATACGGCTCTGAAAACAGCCAACTCAGGTTATTTGACCCGTCGTCTTGTTGACGTGGCGCAGGATTGCATTGTCAATTCGACCGATTGCGGCACCGACAAGGGGCTGACCATGACGGCCATCGTAGATGCCGGTCAGGTGGTTGCTTCCATCGGCCAGCGGGTTCTGGGTCGTACTGCACTTGGCGACATCAACCACCCGGTCACGGGTGACAACATCGTCAAGTCTGGTGAGATGATCGACGAAAAGCAGGTTGTCCAGATCGAAGAAGCGGGCATTCAATCCCTGCAGATCCGTTCGCCGCTGACCTGTGAAATCCAGACTGGCATTTGCGCCGCTTGTTATGGTCGTGACCTGGCGCGCGGTACAACTGTCAACCAGGGCGAAGCGGTTGGTGTTATTGCCGCTCAGTCCATCGGTGAGCCAGGTACTCAGCTCACCATGCGTACTTTCCACTTGGGCGGTACTGCAAACGTGGTCGACCAGTCATTCCTCGAAGCTTCTTACGAGGGTACGGTTCAGATCAAGAACCGCAACATGTTGCGCAACTCTGATGGCAATCTTGTTGCCATGGGTCGTTCGATGGCTGTTCAAATCCTTGATGAGAAGGGCGTTGAGCGCTCGTCGCAACGCGTCGCATACGGCTCCAAGCTGTTTGTCGATGATGGCGACAAGGTCAAGCGCGGCCAGCGTCTGGCCGAGTGGGATCCATACACACGCCCAATGATGACAGAAGTCTCCGGTACCGTGGAATTTGAGGATGTTGTTGATGGCGTGACCGTTCTGGAAACGGCTGACGAAGCAACCGGCATCACCAAGCGTCAGGTTATTGACTGGCGTTCAACCCCGCGCGGCAACGACATGCACCCGACAATCATCATCAAGGATGACAAGGGTGAAGTTCTCCACCTTGCGCGCGGCGGTGAAGCCCGCTTCCAGCTTTCGGTTGACGCCATTTTGTCTGTGGAACCGGGTTCCAAGGTCAGCCAAGGCGATGTGCTTGCACGTATCCCGCTGGAAAGTGCAAAGACCAAAGACATCACCGGCGGTCTGCCGCGTGTTGCCGAACTGTTCGAAGCTCGNCGTCCGAAAGATCACGCCATCATCGCAGAGGTCGATGGTACGATCCGGCTTGGCCGCGACTACAAGAACAAGCGTCGGGTGGCCATTGAACCTGCGGAAGATGGTGTCGATCCAGTCGAATACCTCATTCCAAAGGGCAAGCCTTTCCATCTTCAGGAAGGTGACTACATCGAGAAGGGTGACTATATTCTCGACGGTAATCCTGCCCCGCACGACATCCTCGCCATCAAGGGCGTGGAAGCANTGGCATCTTACCTGGTCAATGAAATCCAGGAAGTTTACCGGTTGCAGGGCGTGTTGATCAACGACAAGCACATTGAGGTGATCGTTCGCCAGATGCTGCAGAAAGTCGAGATCACCGAGTCGGGAGAATCCGGTTATATCGTTGGCGATATTGTCGACTCCATCGAGTTGCAGCGCGTTAATGAGAAACTGGCTGAAGATGGTCGCAAGCCATCCTTTGGAACTCCGGTTCTGCTTGGTATCACCAAGGCATCGTTGCAGACACCNTCCTTCTTCTCGGCGGCGTCCTTCCAGGAAACAACGAANGTTCTTACCGAGGCTGCAGTTGCAGGCAAGGTCGATACCCTTCAGGGCCTCAAGGAAAACGTCATTGTTGGACGTTTGGTCCCGGTTGGTACCGGCAGCCAGATGAACAAGGTTCGCCGCGTGGCCAATTCTCGCGACGATCTCATTCTGGGCGAACGTCGCAAGTCCACTGGCGCCGAGACTGCAAATCCGATGCTGGAAAAGTTGGCTGGTTCCGAACCTGCCGAATAAACCGGTCTTGGACGACTGACAAATCTGGGCCGCCCTTTTTGGGGCGGCCTTTTTGGTTTGGTCACATTGATTTTAGAACGCTATTGTTATGCATGAATGTGAACCTTCCATCAGCCAGGCAAATCTGAACGCCATCTTTTCATCTCTGGCCGTTCCTGTGCTGCGGGCGATCCTGTCCCGATTTTTAAAAGGCCGGTATCGGCCAATAAAATCGCTGCGCCTTTCAAATAAGCCAACCTGCTGTATCGCGACAGCTCAGTTCTTCAATCTGGAGGGGCAGGCGACAAATTTGTGGCTGACAAANATACTGTTCGATCCAACCCAGGCNGAAACTGAATGCTTTGCCGCGGCAATGGGCACGGTAAGCAAAGGTTGGGAAGTGGCTCTAATAGCATCGAGGAAAAGCTGACCGAAATGCAAGCTGGAAAAAATTCCGCCGACGATACTACAATGCGACCAGTGCGACCGTTGGGAAGACAGTGAGGGTGATCAGTCGAAATTGATAATAGCGACTTCGCCTTCAAGCACGCCTTGATAGGCGGATGCATGTGGTTCCTCGTCGGGTATGCCGTCGAGCAAGCCGATCTGGTCGAGTTCGGCTTCAGCATAACCTTCACGCGCCAACGCATTGAGTGTCTCCCTGACGGCGCCATCATCGTCAGGTGCCCGCAGCATCACGTGCACGGCCGATTTTTTACCGCCACGCCGTTTGGCTACCTGGCCGATAATGATGAAAATCTGGTGCTCCCCGCCGTCTTCTTCGGGCCAGTCCTCAGCCGGGCGATTGCCTTCCGGNTCGTTGTCATTTTCGGCCATCGGCGGCATCCTCTNGATTCGCAGCTTGCTGAAGCCCTTTTTGACCCGTTGAAGCCGCNGGATCAACCAGTGTGAATGCGAGTCGCACCGATTCTCTGTCGTCAGCACCAGGTATTCGACCACGGCACCAGAATAACCCGGAAAATTCAATTTCACAGCGTATTGATTGGTCAATTGGCAACCAAAGCGCGAAATAATGTTGCGTGAGGCTCGAGGGAAGCACCGGGAGCCGAAAACCAGCGAGATAATTTCCGCCTTGGGCTTGACGGGAAGGGGGGAAGCCAGTAGTTAGCGGCCACTGAGACCGATGTGAGACCAATCATTTCGGGGCGACACGCTCTGGATTATATCTCAAACAAGGTTTCTCGAACCGCGATTGAAAATGCTGCACGCAAGACGTGATCTTTTACGTCCTCTGCATTCATGGGCCCTCCGGCATGCCGGATACGGCCCTTGTTTTGCGCATTTATATGGTGGCCAATTGTTCGTCTGATCCGGATTTGTACGGAAATGGCGGGCGTGAACGAGAATTCTAAAGGGATGGCAGCATGCCTACTGTAAACCAGCTGATCCGCAAGCCGCGCCAGGCGCCAGTGAAGCGCAACAAGGTTCCGGCTCTCGAGCAGAATCCGCAAAAGCGCGGCGTGTGCACCCGTGTGTATACCACGACACCGAAAAAGCCGAACTCCGCCCTCCGCAAGGTCGCGAAGATCCGCTTGACCAATGGTTATGAGGTGATTGGCTATATTCCGGGTGAAGGCCACAACCTGCAAGAACACTCAGTCGTCATGATCCGTGGCGGCCGTGTAAAGGACTTGCCGGGTGTTCGTTACCATGTCATCCGCGGCGTGCTTGATACCCAGGGTGTCAAAAACCGCAAGCAACGCCGTTCGAAATACGGGGCCAAGAGGCCGAAATAATCTAATGCCGGACATGGCAGCATGTCCGGCTTTGTGATCACTATTTGAGAGACGAAATCGCATGTCACGACGTCATAGTGCAGAAAAGCGTGAGATCAATCCGGACCCGAAGTTCGGCGATCTGATCATCACCAAATTTATGAATGCCATCATGCTTGACGGCAAAAAGTCTGTTGCCGAGCGCATCGTTTACGGTGCCCTCGATCTCGTTGAAGGGCGGGCGAAGGCGGAACCNGTTCCTCTTTTCCATACAGCGCTCGACAACGTTGCTCCGCATGTTGAAGTGCGTTCGCGTCGTGTTGGTGGTGCCACTTANCAGGTGCCGGTTGATGTTCGTCCCGAGCGCCGTCAGGCATTGGCCATTCGCTGGCTGATCGCTGCTGCACGCAAGCGTAACGAAACCACCATGATTGAGCGCCTGTCGGGCGAGCTCATGGATGCTGCAAACAATCGCGGTTCTGCGGTTAAAAAGCGCGAAGACACGCACAAGATGGCTGATGCCAACCGTGCCTTCTCGCATTATCGCTGGTAACCCAAACGGCATTCGAAAGGCAGACCTCAATGGCCCGCGAATATAAAATCGAAGACTACCGCAACTTCGGTATCATGGCGCATATTGACGCCGGCAAAACCACGACCACCGAGCGCATCCTGTATTATACGGGCAAGTCGCACAAGATCGGTGAAGTTCACGATGGTGCTGCCACCATGGACTGGATGGAGCAGGAGCAGGAGCGCGGCATTACCATTACGTCGGCTGCCACGACAACCTTTTGGGAAGGCCGTGATGGCATGAAGCGTCGCTTCAACATCATCGATACACCTGGTCACGTCGACTTCACCATTGAAGTGGAGCGTTCGCTGCGTGTGTTGGATGGTGCCATTGCACTTCTTGATGCCAACGCCGGTGTTGAGCCGCAGACTGAAACTGTATGGCGTCAGGCCGACAAGTATCACGTCCCGCGGATGATTTTCTGCAACAAGATGGACAAGACCGGCGCTGACTTCTACCGCTCCGTGTCAATGATCAAGTCACGTCTTGGTGCAACTCCAGCCGTCATGCAGCTGCCAATCGGCGCTGAAAATGATTTTGTCGGTGTTGTTGATCTCATTGAGATGAACGCCTTGGTTTGGCGTGATGAATCATTGGGTGCCCAGTGGGACATTGTTGAGATCCCTGATGATCTCAAGGAGCGCGCCGCTGAATACCGTGAACTGTTGATCGAAACAGTCGTGGAAGCTGATGAAGCTGCCATGGAGCGTTATCTTGAAGGCGAAATGCCTGACAATGACGAAATTCGCGCGCTGGTTCGCAAGGGTACCATTGCTGTTCAGTTCTACCCGATGTTCTGTGGTTCTGCCTTCAAGAACAAGGGCGTACAGCCTTTGCTCGATGCAGTTGTCGATTATCTTCCTTCTCCGCTGGATGTACCTGCGATCAAGGGTATCGACGCAAAGACTGAAGCCGAGATCGAACGGCATGCTGATGACGATGAGCCGCTTTCAATGCTCGCGTTCAAAATCATGAATGACCCGTTTGTTGGTTCTTTGACTTTTGCCCGTATCTATTCAGGCAAGATCGAAAAGGGCTCTTCGGTCATCAACACAGTCAAGGAAAAGCGCGAGCGCATNGGNCGCATGTTGCAGATGCACTCCAACTCGCGCGAAGATATTGATCAGGCTTATGCCGGTGATATCGTTGCATTGGCTGGANTGAAGGAAACCACCACCGGTGACACTCTTTGTGATATTCTCAAGCCAGTCATTCTCGAGCGTATGGAATTCCCCGATCCGGTGATTCAGATCGCTATCGAGCCGAAGACAAAAGGCGACCAGGAAAAGATGGGCATCGCGCTCAATCGCTTGGCTGCTGAAGATCCTTCATTCCGCGTCAAGACGGATGAGGAAAGTGGCCAGACGATCATCGCAGGCATGGGCGAATTGCACCTCGACATTCTGGTTGACCGGATGCGTCGTGAATTCAAGGTTGAAGCCAACGTCGGTGCGCCGCAGGTTGCATATCGCGAATCCATCACCAAAACCTTCGAGGCGGACTACACGCACAAGAAGCAGTCTGGTGGTTCGGGTCAGTTCGCTCGCGTCAAGATCATCTTCGAACCGGATCCAGAGTCGGAAACTCTGACTTTCGAATCCAAGGTTGTTGGTGGTTCGGTGCCGAAGGAATACATTCCGGGTGTTCAGAAGGGTCTCAACAGTGTGATGGGTTCAGGTCCTTTGGCAGGGTTCCCGATGCTGGGCGTCAAGGCGACCCTGATCGACGGTGCCTACCACGACGTGGACTCCAGTGTTCTGGCCTTCGAAATCGCTGGCCGTGCCTGCTTCCGCGAAAACTCCAACATGATGGGTCCGCAGTTGCTGGAGCCGGTCATGGCAGTGGAAGTGGTTACTCCGGAAGATTACGTCGGTGACGTTATCGGCGATTTGAACTCACGTCGCGGTCAGATACAAGGGCAGGAAATGCGCGGCATCGCCGTTGTTGTTGATGCCCATGTGCCACTGGCCAACATGTTTAAATATGTTGACTCGCTACGTTCCATGTCTCAGGGGCGCGCCCAGTACACAATGACATTTGATCATTATGCGCCGGTTCCGTCGAACGTATCACAGGAAATCCAGGCCAAGTTCGCCTGATATTGAAATTGGCCGCCGGGCGGGTGCCCGGCGCGCCTTGCAAAATTGACACTTTCTGCCCGCATGGGCGAAACGAGAATGGAGAGCCGAACAATGGCAAAAGGCAAGTTTGAGCGGAACAAGCCGCACGTAAACATCGGCACGATCGGTCACGTTGACCACGGCAAGACGTCACTGACGGCTGCGATCACCA
>JGI24723J26617_10002182_pt1 | contig 15877 bp, 15 predicted proteins | sample Cruoilmetagenom6_FD_26617 | JGI IMG/M metagenome (IMG submission 26617)
TGAAGCCCCTGTTCATGACCGTGTAGATATCGGTTCCGACCCCGGCCTTTGACACCAGCAGGCCCATCACCGTGAACAACGGTATGGTGGCGAAGGAATACTCGGTCACACCATCGCCGACCGCCACCTTCAGGAAGTTGAAGGCGAGGATGGATTTGCCGCTGATGATCCAGATCGACACGAACGAGACGAGACCGAGCGCCACAGGAATATACACGCCCATATAGATCAGCGCGACGATGGCGATGACCGATATGATGCCGATTTCAACAGGTGTCATGGGTGCCTGCGCTGAGAGTTGGAGGGTTCACTTTCGGGTTCCGGCAGGATGTCTCCATACTCGGTCCCCAGGAGCGCCTTGAGAAAAAACAGGATCGTCGACAGTCCGACGCCAAACAGGATCGCAAGCTTGGCGGGCCACCATGGCGCCGTGAAAACACCCGGTGTGCCGAAGTAATCGCACCGCCCCCAGGCCTCCACTGCATCGCCCCACAGGCTCCCGGTCGGCGCAGCGCCGAACTCCGGCTGAACAAAGAAGCTGCAGCTTTCAAACGCGTCAAGAAACTCGGGCCACATTGTCCACGTGATCAGTGCCATGAAGATGCACGACACTGCATCGATCACGCGCGACGCCAGGCGCGACACCTTCGGCCGGGTGCTTTGCACAAGCAGCAGAAACCCGTCGGAACGGGTCAGCCTGCCGCCCTGCACGACGTTCGGCAATTGCAGAAACACGATCAGCACCAGCGAGAAGATAACGACCTCGACGGTGCCGCGCAGTGGCGCATGGAAAACTCCACGCGCCACCACATCAACATTCATGATCACGACCAGCAGCAGGATGAACGTGGTGCCAATCACGTTGGCGCCGACGGCAAGGCGTGTGGCAATAGCTCGAATACCGTTCACCATGGTCCGCATGTTGTTCTGTCCTGTGCTGCTGGCCGCTTGCATCAATTGGCGAGTTCAGCCGTCCAGTCACGCACTGGCGTGGCACCGGCATCCACCAATTTCTTCATGTAGGCCTTGAGCATGTCGGACCCCGGCGCGCCGGCTTTGTCCAGATCAGCGGCCCACTCGACAGCAATGTTTGGCATTGCCTTTGCCCAGGCTTCGCGGTCGGCGGCAGGGAGCTCGACCACAGTTCCGCCGGCAGCCTTGAAGGCTTCAACCGACTCCGCAGCCTTGTCCATGGCCACATTGGCGACCTGATCGCGGTATTCGACGGCAACTTGCTGCAGCACGTCCTTTACCTCATCAGGCAAGTTCGCCCAGATATCCTTGTTGACGGTGACGGTCTTTGTGTTCACCGCTCCGAGGTCGACTGCAAGCATGTAAGGCGCCACTTCTGCCATCTTGAAGGTAACCGCGGCTTCGGGCCACAGCATGGCAGCATCCACGACGCCGGTCTGAACCAGATTGTAGAAGTCCGGCAAACCGCCACGCACTCCGGCTGCGTCTTTGACGCCTTCAAGATAACGCAGATTGTACCCGGCTCCAGCAACCTTCTTGCCTTCAAGATCCTGTAGCGAATTGATCGGTGTCTCGGAGAAAATCTGATAGCTGTCAAGTACAACACCGGTGGCCAGATAGACCTGGTTTTCCGCATCAAACTCTTTGTTCATCTGCGGAAATTCCTTGGCGATCTCGTCGACTGCCTTGGCCACAACCCTTGCATCTGCCGACACCATCGGGGTGACCGCCGATATGCCCTGGCTCGGCAGAGCCGAGTTGTGAAAGATGGTTGTGACGATGCCGATATCGCCAAGGCCAAGCTTGATGCCTTCGAGCACACCGCGAGGTTTGACGATGGCGCCGCCATAAGCTTCCTGCCAATCAATCTCGTAGTTTCCGGTCTTGGCGAGCTCTTCGTTGACGCGCGGAATGAAAAAGCCTGAAAACTCCTTCACCCACATCGAGCGGTCCGGATATCCGTCGATTGCAATCATCTTGATGGTTTCAGTTGCCTGTGCCGGCACGGCCAGCGGCATGAAGGCCATGCCCATGGACACCGCAGTCAAAAGGCACATCCGGCGCGAAATGTTCATCATGTAATCATCCTCCCAGTTGATCACCTGGCTGCATTATGCAGGTCCAGGCGGATTTCTTCTCCCAGATTCATTCTGTTTCCGTGCATACCTGCCGAACCAAACGCCGCGCACGGTATGCCGAACTCCTCAACCATCCCCTCGCCGAGACAATTCCACCGACAGCGGAACTGTCAAATCCTTACCCGGTGACTTCCGGTTTGCCCGGATGAAAAGGACCTGATGCTGGCCCTGCGCTTCACCGTGTTGTTCTGCCTGATTTCGACACTCACCATGCTCCCTGAACGTCACGCAAACGTGGAAATGTCTTCAAATTCAAAACGCGGCAGCCGCTGGAAAAGCGCCTTCTCGTCCGCATAACCGAGGTTGCATAGAAAATTCGACTTCAGCGTCGTGCCCTTGAAAAACTCCTCATCGACAGTCGCGTTGGAAAAGCCCGACATGGCCCCGACATCGAGTCCGATCGCGCGTGCCGCAATCATGAAATAGGCGCCTTGCAGTGTTGAATTCCGGAACGCCGTGTTTTCGCTGTGCTCGGGCTTGCCTTCAAACAGGGGCCTGCGGTCCTCATGGGGAAACAGCTTCGGCAACTCACGCCAGAACTCGGTGTCGTAGGCAATGATTGCAGTCACCGGTGCACCAAGCATCTTGGCAACATTGGCAGGCTTCAACGCCTTGGCCAGCCTTTCCTTGCCCTCGCTCGAGCGCACATACACAAAGCGCGCCGGACAAGAATTCATGCTGGTCGAACCCATTTTGACGATGTCATGGATGCGGCGAAGCTGCTCTTCGGAAACCGGCTTGTCAGTCCAGGCATAATGGGATCGCGCCTCTGTCAGAACGAGATCCAGGGAATCCTGATCAAGCATCCGGATGCGCTCGCGCAGCGCCCGGACATCCGCCTGGGCAGATTCACGAAGCGTCTCGAGCTTGTTTTCATCCGGCTTGTGCACGTTCATTCCCTACTCCCATAGTCAAAGCCGTCAAACCGGCTTGGCGCAGCCCATCGCTTGCGGGATCTGCCCGATGTGCAGCACCGGCGTCGCGAACGCCGGATAACGCTCCTACCTCGGATTCAAAATTACACATATTAAGTGCCTATGGTCAATAAATATCGATATTTTATTTTCCAGATCCGGTTTTTGTGCAAAAGTGCCGAGAGATACATACGAGAGGAGCTCAACAATGCCGACTTGGTCTGAATATCGTGAGATCGCACGCTCACGCGGTGCGCTGGCATATCAATTGTTTGCGGTGGCTTCACAACCGTCCGCACCGCACGAGCAAATGCAGGAAATTCTGCCGCGTCACCTCGCCTATCAGAAACAGATGGAGGCTGAAGGAAAGCTGTTTCTTGCAGGGCCGCTTTCGGATCACACCGGTACCGAAATGAGCGGAGCAGGCCTGTTGATCTATCGCGTTGCCGACATCGACGAAGCCCGCACGATTGCTGAAAAAGACCCGATGCACAAGGAAGGCGGCCGGACATTTACCATTCAAGCCTGGCTGGTGAACGAAGGGGCATTGAATTTCCAACTCCGCCTGTCCGAACAAAAAGCGGCATTGGACTGAGGTTCTGCCGGATCCTAAGCCCCGCCACGCGATGTGCCACCCATTGAGGTAACAACAGATGAACCAGTCCAGCAGCATCAAACTTTATCATGGCGGTACCAGCGTCTGCTCAGCCAAAGTCCGGGTCGGGCTCGCGGAGAAGGGCCTGGACTGGACCGGCACAATTCTTGATCTCAGAGCCGGTGATCAATTCGACCCGGCCTATCTCAAGCTCAACCCCAACGGGGTGGTTCCAACTCTCGTCGATGGCGATCTGGTTGTTCTCGAGTCCAGCCTCATTCTGGAGTATATAGATGGTCTGTCGGCTCAAAACCCGTTGATGCCGACGGACCCGAAAGCTGTTGTGGCAACCAGGCACTGGCTGTTGAAATGCATCGACATCCACGCTGCCGTCAACACGCTGACCTTCGCGACAATTCAGCGCGCAAACATTCTCGCGGCAAAGACATCGGATGAAATCGCTGCCATGATTGCACGGATGCCAAACCCCAAGGCCGCAGCCAAACGGCGCGACATCATCGACAATGGTCTGGCGTCTTTTCATGTCGAAGCCGATTTCCACACTCTGCTCGCCATGTTCACCGGAATGACGGCCGCCCTTGAGAACGCTGCATGGCTTGCCGGAGAGCACCATTCGATGCCCGACATTGCACTGGTTGCCTATCTCGACAGGCTGGACCGGCTGGGATTCGACGGCCTCTGGTCGAGCCGGTTTCCACACATCGGCACCTGGCTTGCCGCCTGTCGCCAACGCCCGAGCTACGTGACCGCCATTGACGCCTATACCCCAGCCGAGCAGGCGGAGAAGATGCGCAACGACGGCTCGGAATACTGGCCTGAACTCGAAAGCCGCTGGCACGCTTTCCTCAACAAGCCCTCGTCGCATGAAGCGTAATCGAGAGACCCACCCATCCCTCGGCGCCATCTTCAAGAGCAGACTTCTCATGGCCGGTTTCGCCGGTCAGCCTGCGGCCATGAGCTGATTTGCAGCCTTCGCAGATCAAGCCATGCTCTCCTGCGCTTCAGTCTTTGAGTGTGTGGCGTTTTCGCGCCTCAGGCGATTGGCAGCCATGCCTGGCTCTGCACCCCATACCGCAATCCAGCGATAGAAAACGGGTGTGAGAAACAGCGTGAAGACTGTGGCGAAGCCAAGCCCGCCGATGATGACCCAGCCGACCGCGATCCGGGCTTCGGCCCCTGCTCCTGACGTCAGGACAAGCGGCAACCCGCCAAACACGGTCGACAACATCGTCATCATCACCGGCCTGATGCGCAGGCGAAGCGCATCACGGATGGCGCTGTCAATATCCTGACCGGCCTCGCGCAGCTGGTTCGCGAATTCGACGATCAGGATACCGTTCTTCGCCATCACGCCAATCAGCATGACCAGGCCGATCTGGCTGTAATAGTTCAGGGACCCGCCGGTCAGAGAGATTGCCATCAGCGCGGCGGCAAGACCGAACGGCACCGTCAGCATGATCACAACGGCACTGGCGATACTCTCAAACTGTGCAGCCAGCACCAGGAACACGACCACGAAAGCCACGCCGAACACCATATACATGCCCGACTGGCTGTCTGACAGGGTCGCGGCTTCGCCGGTGAAGGCAATGCCCATGCCTGCGGGCAAGGTGTCTTCGGCAATTTCGCTCAGCCGTGTCATCGCCGTGCCGAGGTCAACACCGGTGCCGAGATTGGCCTGCACCGATACCGCCAGTGATCCGCCCTGTCGCTCGATTTCGGCCTGGCTTACCACCGGCTCCAGCGTTGCAGCAGCCGACAGCGGAATATAGGCGCCATCGGGCAGTCGTATGAAGATGGATTCGAGATCGGCGGGATCGTTGAGCGGAGGCCCGCCGGGGACCACGTTCACATCGGTCTCGATGTCATCCTCGAACACGCTGACGGCAACCTTGCCCTGGACCATCGAGCTTACGGTTTCGGTAATTTCCGCCTCGGTCAGGCCAAACATGCCAGCCACCTCGCCGTCGACCCGCACCTCATATTGAACCTGCACATTGTCGCCGGACAGTTGCGGATTGAGAAACGCCTCATCGCCCGCCATGGCTGCGACCAGCTCGTCAGCAGCTTCGGTCATGGCCGTCACGTCGTTGCCGGTGACCGCAAATTGCAGCCCCTGCCCGGCTCCGCGGATATTCAGGCTGTTGGTCGAGCGTGCACTCACCTGCACCCCGGGAACCTTGGAGAGCTGGCGGCTGACTTCGGTGACAATCTCCTCCTGGCTGCGGTCGCGTTCATTCCAGTCGGCGAGCCGCACGATGATGAAGGCACTGGTACCGCCTCCGACACCGATAATGCTCTGGATTGCGGTCACTTCGCCGCTGTCGCGGTAGGGTGCGAGAATGGCCTCGACCTGCACCACCTGGGTGTCGAGATATTCGGTTGTGGTGTCCGCCGCACCGCGGGCCTGAACCAGGAAGAAGCCGCGATCTTCGCTGGGAGTGATGCTGGAAGACAGGGTGGTTGCCGCTCCCACTGCAATGATGGCAAAGCCGACTGCCACGGCAATCGTGATCATCGGCGCGCGAATGGCGCGGTCCATCACAACATCGAATGCCCGGCTCAGCCGCCCGGGACGAGCGCGTGGTTTTTCCGCTGCGGAACGGCCCGGATCGAGAAAGGCCGCCATCACCGGCGCAAGCGTCAGTGCGGAGATCGAAGACAGCGTCACGGCAAAGGCGAGCACGAAGCCGAACTCACTGAACACGCCACCGGCCTGGCCCGGCAGGAACGAGATCGGGATGAAAACCGCCGCCAGTGTCGCCGTGGTGGATATGACGGCGAAGAAGACCTCGTTGGTGCCTGCAGCCGCAGCAGCAAAGGCGCCCATCCCTTCCTGGCGTTTGCGCACGATGTTCTCGATCACGACAATCGTGTCATCGACCACCATGCCGGTGGCAAGCACCAGCGCCAGAAGACTGATTGTGTTGACCGAAAACCCGGTCAGCCAGATGGCAGCGACCGTGCCGACCAGCGCCACAGGGATCGTCACCGCCGGTATGATTGTCGCTCGCGCAGACCGCAGGAAGCCGAAGATCACGGCAACCACGATGACGGCTGCCAGGCCGATGGATTTCACCACCTCGTCGATCGAACCTTCAATGAACACGCCATCATCAGAGGTGACGACAATGTCGACACCGTCGGGCAATTCCGAGCGCAACTCTTCGACAGCAATATTGACGGCTTTGGAAATTTCCAGCGTGTTGCCGACCGACTGCCGGCTGATGTCCAGTCCAATCCCGGCCTGGCCGTTGACCCGTGCAAAGACATCGCTGTCTTCGGGCACGACCTGGACGAAAGCCACATCTGACACCCGGGTGGTGGAATTGATCGACACCTGGCCGACACTGTCGGCAGTCACTTCGGCATTGCCAACGCGAAGAGCGAGGCTTTGTGAATTTGAATCGAGCGTTCCCAGTGGTGTGTCATCGCGCAGCGAGACCAGCGCATTTGAAACGTCTTCAATTGTCAGCCCGCGATTGAGCAGCGAGGGAATGTCGAGCGTGACGCGATACTCATTGGCCTTGTCGCCGCGGATGGTGACCTCGGCAATGCCGTCGATGACTGACAGACGATCATAGATCATGCCTTCAGCCAGGTTGGTCAGCTCGTCGAATGTCGTGTTCCCCAGCACCGCCAGACGGATGATCGCATCGGCGTTGCTGTCGCTTTTCGACACCACCGGATCATCGATATCATCGGGAAGCTGGCGCTGCGTCGAAGCCACGATCTCGCGTGCTTCATTGGCCGCGATGTCGACATCGGTGCCCTCGGAAAGATCGATGGTTATGCGGCTAGAACCGGTGGTGGAGCTCGATTCGATATAGGACAGCCCCTCAAGCGCGCTCAGTGCATCTTCAAGAACCTGCGTGACCTGCTGGTCAACAGTCTGCGGAACCGCACCATCATAGCTGGTCCGGATCGAAAGCACCGGCTGATCCACATCCGGCATCTCGCGAACATCAACCGAGATCAACGCGGCCAGACCTGCAATCAGGATCAGCAGATTGATCACGACACCGAGTATCGGACGGGCAACAAAAAGGTCCACGATGCCGGACTTGCCGCCCTGCTTTTGCGGGGCACTCATATCGCTTCTCCCGCAGCGGTTGATTGGTCAGCCTCGGCCTGATCAACCGACAGCTTTGCCGGCACGGCTGCCGCGCCCTTCGCTGCGTCTGCCGGGGATACATCGGCGCCGCTTGCAACAGCAATGGCGGAGCCGGTCCGCAGCTTTTGCGCGCCCTCGCTGACCACCATCGTGCCCGGAGTGATGTCGGCCTCGATCCACACCTGATCATTGCGCCGGAACAGGATGGTCGCGGCCACCTGCTCGGCCACGCCGTCCTTGTCGATCCAGACGCTCGACCCGTCTCGCGACCAGGTGATGGCGGTGGCAGGCAGAACGGCCAGTGGCTCGCTCTCGTGTACAATCCGGACAGAAAACGTCATGCCCGGCCAGAGCCGAGCCGAGGAATTGTCGATCTGCGCACGAACGGTCACGCTGCGGGTCACACTGTCGATACGGCTGTCGAAGGAGACGATTTCACCTTCAAACACCTGACCGGCAAAGGTCGGGGTGCTGGTCAGGACAGTCTGTCCCATCTCAAGCAGACCGACGGACCGCTCCGGCAGTTCGAAAACCACCAGCAGGGTTTCTGCGTCATCAATGGTGGCAATCGCAGTGTTGGCGGACAGCACGTCGCCGATTTCGACATCGCTCAAACCCAGCTTGCCCGAAATGGGCGCGCGGATCGTCCTGTTGTCGAGCGCCACCTGGGCGAGACCCAGATTTGCTTCGGCCAGCCGTTGGGCGACCTTCGCCTCGGCATATTCCACATCGGTGATTGCCGGATTTCCGGACTCGCGAAGCCGTTCGTAGCGCAAGACCTTGTCACGGGCCTGCTCCAGTTCCGCCTCGGCGATCTCGAGATTGTACATCTCCGTCTTTGCATCGAGTTGAACCAGCACATCCCCGGCCGATACGTCGAGATTGGCAGACAGGTTGGTTTCGACCACCTCGCCCGAGACCTTTGGAATCACACTGGCGCGGCGCAGCGCATCGGCGCTGCCGATGGCGCGCAAGACATCCTCATAGGGCTGCATCTCAAGCGGTGTCACCGCCACCGTGGTCACCCGGGCGCCACCAGGCCCGCGACCGGGGCCACCCGGCCCGGGACCGCCAGTGGCCTTGCCTGCCGGTGCGTCGGCGGCAGTTTCTGTCATCTGCCCCACACCAAGCGATGCAGGAACGCCGAAGGCAACGAAATACGCGCCGGCAATGATAAACGCCGAGACGGCCAATGTTATGATCTTTCGCACCTTGCGACCCCTTTGAATTGCTTATTGCGGTCCCGCGGCCTCTTGACAGCGGCTACCGGGTTTCATTCAGGCTGATTGCCAGACCATGCGCCGCAGCGTCTTGTCGTGATCGATGAAGTGATGTTTGAGCGCGCCGCCGATATGAAGCCCCAGCAGAGCAACAAGTCCCCAGGCAGCGTATTCGTGAACCACGCCTGCGGCACCGGCCAACCATTCAACCGTGTCCTGCCCCGGAATAACCAGCCCGAAGACATCGACGTCGTGGCCGTGGAAAAGGCTCATCAACAGGCCCGAAAGCGGCATCGCAAGAACGGTGGCGAGCAGCCCCCAATGGACCATCTTGGCGGTGACAGCCTGCCAGCGCGGCATCACCGAGGCCTCATTGATGAAACCCTGCACAATCCGCCAGCCGATCCGCCACAGACCGTAGCCCAGAACCAGAACACCGATCGCCTTGTGCCAGCCCAGGATGGCGAACACTGTTTCACGCTCGAACGGGCCATAGGCCATGACGAGACCGGAGAGCAGCATTCCGATCATTGCCGCCGCGACAATCCAGTGATTGAGCCGCGAAACCAAACCATAGGTCGTTGAGCTGTCTTTGAGGACGGGCGTGCCTGTCTGTTGTTGCATCTGTCATTCCCCTGCATTTCAGATGCTGATCTGAAATGCAGTTTCGCTGTAATTGGTGTTCTTCTGCGGGTGTATGCGGCGAGGGCATCGTGCCCTCGCCGGTTTCACACCAGCTGCGAAGGTCAGTCGCTGCGGTCGCCATCGCGGCCAGGGCCCTTGCGATCGTGTCCCTTGCGGTCACGCCCGCCGCGGTCGTCGCGATCGAGCTTGCCATCGCCATTCCGGTCCATGCGTTCGACGACACTGCCAAACCGCTTGTCCATTTCGGCCTGGGTCAACATGCCATCACCGTCTTCATCCAGATGCTGGAATGCATCGACCATCTGGTTGTTCATGATTTTGAGATAGATGGTTTCGAATTCGGCGAGCGAGATGTTGCCGTCGCCTGACGTGTCGGCTTCGCTGACGAGTGAGGCACGGAACGTATCGATTTCGTCCTGCGTCACTGCGCGGTCGCCATTGGCATCCACCTTCTCGAGAATCTGGCGCATCATCTTGCCACCGCCACGCTTGCCGGGACCATCACCATGACCGCGAAAATCGACGTTCATGACCTCGGGCGCCGGTGCATGCTTTTCCATCGCAGTCTGCGCGGTCGCGACAGTGGAACCGGACACAACGGCCAGAATTGCCAAAATGCCGACCGGGGAGATTTTCAAATTTTTCATGTCGTATCCTTTCGGGTTTCCCATGAGGCGTGTGTCGCCCTGGTGAGACTGACATAAGGCCGATTGCGCCAGAAAATGTGTCAGCGCCACCACCACTTTGTCGTCATTTGTCGCAAGCGGCCGGGCTGATACATTTNGCGACAATTCANNGTGGCAACCGCCTGACAACCGGTTGATTGTCATTGGGGAAAGGATGCTACTACAGCGCCGCGCATCCAATCGGATGCGCAAAGGTCGCTGTAACGCTTTGAAATGATGCATGTACGTTATCGTTCAAATCAATCCATTTGAACGCGACATGCAGTAGGACAGAATAGGGCGCGGGTTGCGCCTCTGGAGACATGTCATGACAGACCCGATCGCACCGCAAATCCTGATCGTCGATGATGCCCGCGACATTCGCGAGCCGCTCGGCCAGTATTTGCGCAAGCAAGGCTTCAGAACGCGACTGGCTGCCAATGCCGCCGAGGCCCGCGAGATCGTCGCGGAGGCTTCCGTTCATCTGGTCGTGCTCGACATCATGATGCCCGGCGAAGACGGCTTGAGCCTGTGCCGCTGGCTGGTCGCAAATGACGGGCCGCCGGTGTTGCTGCTGACCGCCATGGCTGATGAGACTGACCGCATTGTCGGTCTTGAACTGGGCGCCGACGACTACCTGGTCAAGCCGTTCAACCCGCGGGAACTGCTGGCGCGCGCGCGGGCGATCCTGCGGCGTACGCCACCGGAGGCAGCAGCCCCCTCGCCCAGCAAGCGCAAGTTCGCCGGATGGACCCACGATCCGGACGTGCTCAAGCTCAGCCATGACGACGGACGCAGCGCGGTTCTGACCTCGGCCGAAAACCGTCTGCTTGCCATTTTCCTCGACCAGCCGCGCGCTGTTCTCACCCGCGCCACCCTGCTGGACCTGACTGCAGGACGCGAAGCCAAGGCCTATGACCGCGCCATCGACAACCAGATCAGCCGGTTGCGCCGGAAGGTCGAAGACGATCCGAAAAACCCGCAGCTGCTGGTGACCGAATGGGGCGGTGGCTACAGACTGGTCGCAAATGTGACAGAGGCTGATTGATGAAGCTCCTCAAGCACCTGATGCCCGACGCACTGGCAGCCCGCCTCGTCTTTCTGCTGGCAATTGCCATTGTGCTGGCCAATGTCATTGCGCTTGCGGTGCTGGCGTTTCAGCAAGAGAGCTTTGACCAAAAGGCCCGTGAAGATCGAGAGATCGAACGGATCGCCGCTCTCATTCCGGCGATGGAAGCGGTCGACACCCAGCTCAGGCAAGTGATCGCCCGGGATGCATCGACGCGCTTCGCCCGCGTCAGGGTCGAAGACGCACCGCTGTTGACCGAGACCGCCTCGGACAGCCGCTCCAGGTTCATCGCCCTGGAACTTGTGCAGACACTCAAGCGCGAAGACATCAGCGTGGCCATCATCAACCGCCCGCAACCACCCGCAGCCAGTCCGGCACCTGACAAGGCCACCACCAGTCAGGTGATTGCGATAACCATCCCGCTGACCGCAAGAAATGGCCAGACAGAGTGGCTCAATGTGGTGACAAGCGGTGCATCGCCGCGGACCAGACGTGGCGACAGCAAGCCTTTTCTGACCGTCCTGTCGCTCTCGCTTCTGTCCGTACTCGGGGTTGCCGTGGTTCTTGCCCGGCACCTGACCAAGCCGCTCAGTCAGCTCTCGGAGGCAGCCCAGGCCGCAGGTCGCGGCGACCGGACCGCCCGGGTCCCTGAAGAAGGAGCGCGCGAGATGCGCCGCGCCGCACGCGCCTTCAACGCGATGCAGGCCGAAATCTCGCAATTTGACGCGGAGCGGATGCGGATGCTCGCTGCGGTCGGCCATGATCTGCGCACGCCAATGACCAGCCTGCGCATTCGCGCCGAGATGGTTGATGACGACGAGCTTCGCATGGCAATGGTGCGCACGCTCGACGAGATGACCGTCATGGCCGACGGCCTGATCAGCTATGCGAAGGATGGCCAGGATTCCGAGAAGATGACCCCGCTGGATCTCGCTCCTCTGCTCACCCAGCTTTGCGAGGATCGCGGAGCGCGCTGCCATGTGCGGGAGGCTGCCGAAGTGACCGGCCGCCGCGTCGGCCTTGGCCGGGCTGTGGGCAATCTCATCGACAACGCCATGCGCTATGGCGACGAGGCCACGGTTACACTCGCCAGGGACAAGCACCACGCCATCATCACCATTGAGGACAATGGCCCCGGCATTCCATCCGGTCGTCTGAGCGAGATGTTCCAGCCCTTCACGCGGGGCGACAACAGCCGCAGCCTGGAGACCGGCGGCGCCGGTCTGGGCCTGTCGATCGCGCGCACGATCATCATGGCGCACGGTGGACAGATCACACTTGAAAACCGGGCCGAAGGAGGCCTGCGCGCAACCGTGACCTTGCCCTTGTCCAGCCGCAAATGAGGATGATCGGACGTGACCCTGTGTTCCGAGGGAGGACTTGCTCCCGCGATGTCACGACAAGCCTCGTCAGAAGCATCTTGTCAATCGCGCGAGGCTCTGGCTACCAGCTCACGTCAAATTTCGCGGCGAGATCCGATAGCTGCGTTTGCGACAACAGGTTCGGGGCGAGGCCCCGGCAGAGCAGGGTCAGCTTGGCAGCTTCTTCCAGTTCCTCCATGGCATAGACTGCGGCATCAAGGTCCTTGCCGCAGACCACCGGTCCGTGATTTGCAAGCAGCACAGCACTGCGCTTGCCAAGCAGGCCGCGCACCGCATCTCCCATCGCCGGATCGCCGGGCATGAAATAAGGCAGCAACTTCACGCGGCCGAGTTTCATCACGCTATAGGCCGTGATCGGCGGAATGACATTGTCCGGATCGGTCTCCGGCAGCACCGACAAGACCACCGAATGGCAGGAGTGCAGATGCACCACGGCACCCGCCCCGTGCCGTGTTTCGTAAAAGGCACTGTGCAGCGGAATTTCCTTGGTCGGCGCATCGCCGCTGACCAGCTGGCCCGACGTATCGATGAGGCTGATGCGGTCCGGATCAATGAAGCCCATGCTGGAGCCGGTGGGCGTTACCAGCAACCTGCCATCCGAAAGGCGCACGGATATGTTGCCGGACGAGCCGTTTGTCAGCCCCCGGTCAAACATCGATTTGGCCCAGCGGGCGATCCCCTCACGGGCTGTGGTTTCCTCGCTCATTGTTCCCCCGCAAGCCTTGCCATCGCCGTTGCAAAAAAGTTCTCGTCACCAAAATTGCCGGATTTCAGCGCAATCGCCAGCTGCCGGTCATCGACACGCAGTGCCGGTACGCCGGCGGCAAGCCTGATGCCAACAGCCAGTGTTCTGGCCTCAATCCCCTTGACCACCGCGCCGGATGTTTCGCCGCCGGCAGAAACAATGCGGACGACCCCGCGGCGGGCCAGTTCGGCAGCAAGATCGTGGAACAGGCCTTCGATGCGCTCTGCGACCACAGTCTGGCCAAACCGGTTTTGCGCGGCTTTGACAACTTCCGGCTCCGCAGACGAGTAGACCAGGGGCGCCTCGTGTGCCTGTTTCATCACCCAGTCCGCAACGCTTTCAGCAGTATGCGTGCCATCCATGATCGCTTCGGCGGTCAGCTCCAGTGCCGGGGCCAGGTGTTTGTATGTGCTGATTTGCGCCCGTGTGGCCAGCGAGCAGGAGCCCGACAGCACAACGCCCTTCCCCGAAACTCCGGCCCAGGACGACGAGCCCGGTTCAAATCCGAAATTGCGCGGCAGCCCAAGCGCGATGCCCGAGCCACCACAGAGCAGTTTCCGGCCTTTGGCAGCGGAGCCGATCGTATAGAGATCATCATCCTGAATGGCGTCCACTATGAACATGGCGGTCTGCGCTTCGAGCGCAACGGCCACCGCATCGGCCCCCATAAAGACTGTCCGGACCGGCACATGCGCGACCGGCCACCCGGTCTGCCGCGCCAGAACGCGGCGCAGGTCCGGATCGGTCATCGGTGTCAGAGGATGGTTCTGCATACCGCTCTCGCTGAGCAGCTTGTCGGCAACAAACAAATGGCCTTGGTAAACACTGCGGCCGTTCTCCGGAAAGGCCGGACAGACGATCACCGAGGTTTCGCCCAACCGCTCGGCCAGGGCCTCGAGCACGGGACCAATGTTGCCCGCTTCGGTGGAATCAAAGGTCGAGCAGACCTTGAAGATGATCTGTTCCGCACCTTGTGCAGTGAGCCAGTCGCAGGCCTTGAGGGATTGCCCGACCGCCTCGGCCACCGGCGCGGTGCGGGATTTCAGCGAAATCACAGCCGCATCGCAGTCCGGAGCCTCCTGCTCCGGAATCCCGGCCAGCAGCAGCGTTTTCATCCCGGCTTCGGCGAGCGTCAGCGCGATGTCCGATGCGCCGGTAAAATCATCCGCGACAACCCCGATCTTCACAGCGTGAACTCCTTCATCGGGCCCCGGTCGAGCCGCACCGCGTAGTCTGGTCCAGCACGCTCGAACAGGCTCATGACCAGCGGGTCATGGCCCGGGATCAGCAGGCTGCGATGGCTGGCGAGCGCCTCTATCCGGTCGAAGCCCTCGAGCATGTTCTGCAGGTCGACGACGATCGGAAACGGCTTCCGTGCAAACACGTTCTCGTAATAATGCGCGGCATCCGATGCGAGGCAAAGCCATCCGGATACGGTCCGCACCCGCACCGCCTGCAGCCCGCGTGAATGCCCGCCAATGCAATGCACCGTGACGCCGTCAGCCACCTCGCCGTCGCCATCATGAAAGATCACCCGCCCCGAATAGAGCCGTTTCACCGCCTCGCAGACATGATCTGCGGAAAACGGCATCCGCAGCGTGTCGTGGCACATGCAGGGTCCGGTGGCATAAGCCATTTCGGCAGACTGCAGATGAATGGTGGCGTTGGGAAACTGGCTGAGGCCACCGGCATGATCATAGTGCAGATGGGTGACGATCAGGGTGGTGATGTCTTCAGGCGTGAGCCCGATCCCCTGCAGCGCGGCGGCCGGTTCGCGAATGATCGGCCGGTCCCGGCGCCGGGCTTCGGTTTCGTCATAGCCGGTGTCGACGAGAATGACCTGGTCGCCTGATTTCAGCACCCAGATGAAATAGTCCATCTCGTGTGGCTGGTCGTGATTGTCATCAAAGATGAAGCTGTCCTTGCGCGTCCGGCTGTTCCGATCGGCATATTTCAGCGCATGAACTTCCCAGTTCATTGATGCACCGTGGCAAATGTCCGCACGTCCTTGTCTTCGATCATCGCCCCAACCGCATTGTCGAACCGCTTGTAGTGCGGCGTCTGGCGATGGGCATCGAAACCGGCAAGGTCCGAATAGACCTCGTAGAGAAACACGCTGTCAGGCTGGTCTGCATCGGTGCAGACATCGAACTGATGGCATCCGGGCTCGTCCGCTACCGAAGCCCGTGCGTTTTCCAGCATCAGCGGCATGAACTGATCCATCTGGCCAGTCTTGATCTTGAACGTCACGACGACAGCAAACATGATTACCTCACTTAGCGAAACAGATGGACCATGGTCATGGAGACCGCGGGAACGTAGGTGACGAGAAGCAGCGCGCAGATCGCCGCAAAATACAGCATCCCCATTCGCCGGGCGATCGACAAGACCCCGAC
>JGI24723J26617_10002184_pt1 | contig 15870 bp, 13 predicted proteins | sample Cruoilmetagenom6_FD_26617 | JGI IMG/M metagenome (IMG submission 26617)
TTCATCTACTTTATTGGAAACCACCGCATCTTTCTTAAAAAGATCGTTGATCTGTATTTTGTCTTCTGATATTACCGTTTTATTTTCTTCGGAAACTTTAGCTATCGCACTTTTTGCGTTTGCATTATTCTCTGTTATGTCTCTTTTCTGTTGTGCTAACCTTGAGTTTTGAACTTTTTTAGTCTTTTTAGGGACTTCGGACTCATCTTGTGATATTTCCGCGATCGTGCTATTCACATCTGGAACGATCTCCTCTTGCTTAGGCGTTACGATCTCATTCTTGNTATTTTCTTCTTGAGGAAGCGTCGTTGGCTCTTCAATAACAATTTCCGTAGTGATACCACTNGTTTTATCATTAAAGAACATTGAACCAATAATGAGTAACCCAACAAAACTGGCTGCAATGGCATACCAAAAGAATCTATTGGTTCCTTTATCCTGCTGTTTAGGCAAGGTACTTTCTAATTTATCCCAAGCACTCTGACTAGGCGCTAGCTCTCGCTCTTGCAGCTTCTCGCGAATATTGTCTTCTAATTTAATGGGTGCCATAGCTACTATTATTTTGTTTGATCATTTTACTCTGAAGCATTTTTCTCGCTTTAAACAACTGACTCTTAGAGGTACTTTCGCTAATGNTTAGCAATTCGGCGATCTCACTGTGTTTATATCCTTCCACAGCATATAAAACAAATACCGTCTTATATCCGTTTGGCAAGGCATCGATCAATTGCTGAATTTCCTCAACTTCCAGTTCGGTTTCAATATAGGATACGTGATCCATTGAATTCTCAATTTCAGTTTCCGCAGTAAAGCCTAGTTTCTTGTCCTTCCGAAGTTGCGTGATNGATTCATTNACCATAATTCTACGAATCCAACCCTCAAAACTCCCTTGTCCGCCAAACGAATCTAAATGCGTAAAGACTTTCATAAACCCGATGAGCATTACCTCTTCAGCCATATCATTACTTTTTAAGTATTGTCTACACACACTCTTCATCTTGGGCGCGAACAATTCAAACAGCTCGTGTTGTGCTCTTCGCTGACCTTTCTTCGCCTTTTTTATAAGGACGGTGTAGTTTTTATGTAGTGATACAACTTTCAAAATATGCTTCGCGTTTGCTTCTTATTTACTAGACGTTCAAATAAAACAAATAGTTGCCTGAAGGTAGATTTTTTTTTTGGAGTGAAGAACTTAGGTGTTGAGAGGGTAATGTTGGGTGCGAGATGTTGGTCTTTTTTTGGGGAAAACATTTTCTCATTAATTAGAGGACAGATCCTACTAATGATGAAATATAAAATTATTTCTTTCTGTCAATTACATAGTTCACCATTAATTCTAAGGAGTCTTTAAAAGGTGTTTTAGGGTAAGAAGACAACAGCTCAAGTGCCTCCTGCTGGTAGGCTTTCATTTTTTCGATTGCGTATTCGAGTCCGCCGTTGCTTTTTACAAAATTAATGACTTCGCGCACGCGCTTACTATCTTTATTGTGATTCTTCACGGAATTGATCAACCACTTTTTGTCTTTCGTTTGCGCATGATTTAGCACATGAATTAGAGGAAGTGTCATCTTCTGCTCTTTAATATCGATCCCAGTGGGNTTACCAATCTTATCGTCTCCATAATCAAACAAATCATCTTTGATCTGAAAAGCCATCCCTATCAATTCACCAAATTTGCGCATGGTCTCCACTTCCTGCGTACTGGCATTTACAGATTGTGCACCCATAGCGCAGCATGCTGCGATTAAAGTGGCTGTTTTTTGCCGAATGATCTCAATATAAATTTCTTCGGTAATATCTAGTTTTCGCGCTTTTTCGATCTGTAGGAGCTCGCCCTCGCTCATCTCCCGAACTGCGACCGAAATAATCTTCAATAAATCAAAATCGTTATTATCTATAGATAACAACAAGCCTTTACTTAATAAAAAGTCACCTACCAATACAGCAATTTTATTTTTCCAAAGNGCATTGATGCTAAAAAAGCCCCGCCTTCGATTACTGTCATCAACCACATCATCATGAACGAGNGTCGCTGTATGAATCAACTCGATCACCGACGCGCCACGATACGTTCGCTCATTGACCTTACCATTATTAGTCATCTTGGCAATGAGGAATACAAACATGGGACGCATTTGCTTGCCTTTCCGGTTTACAACATAATGCGTAATTTTATTCAGTAAAGAAACCTTAGAAGACATAGAGAGGGAAAATTTCTTTTCGAAAAGTTCCATTTCATATTCAATCGGTTCTTTTATTTGAGAGACTACTTTCATTTATAATAATCAAAGATAATCAAAAGGAAACGACCCAATATGACAATGTGATGTGATATTGGGTCGCTATTGATTTTATAAGATATTTACTAGACTTTGTTTCTNTANAGTGACTTATCAACACACTTGATCATTGCCTCCTTGTCCAGGTCTTCACCAACAAATGAGATCACTTGATCTAAGGTTTCTGAAGGATTCTCCAGGAGATCCTTATAATTTACATAGATCATTTCAACACCTGCCTCCCGATTCTTGAAAACATCAANTGTTTTTAACAATTTATGATACGATTCTAGCAATTTCACCGGCAATGTATCTACGTCTTTACCACGCATGACTTGCTGAGACTTAATTACTTCATTGAGATCTCGCGTCATAAAAATAATCTTATATCGATATTTNTGACTCAAATATTTCAGTAAGGGAGCAACAATTTTAACCGACTTATCTTTTGCATCCTTAAGCCATTGATTATTTTTATGAATACTCATTACAGGCTCAAATTCATAATATCCTTTCGGGTTCGATACATCTGCTTCTCTTTTTCCATCGATCAACAAATCACTTCCTCCTTTTTCTAACATTTGCATCATCAAAGAAGTTCCAGAGCGTGGCAATCCAGAAACAACGGTAATTTGTCCTTTTCTATATTTAAAGATGTTTTTACCAACCTCGTTCTCAGGCAGCTTCAACAACTCTTCAACGTTTTCTTTCGCAATCTGAAATTTTTCATTGTTGACTGGCTGCAATTTTTCAGCAGTTTCAAANGCCAAGCGTGCATTCTCTAAGTCACCGAGCTTTTCTAAAGCCCTNCCTAATACAAAATGAGCGGCTGGATAATATCGCACCAATTCAATACTTGTAATGGCGTAATCTACNGCTTCTTCANATTCTCCAAGCTCCACAAACACTTGTGCTAGTGCCATGTGATATTTGGCTCTATCAGACTCTAAAGCGATGGCATTTTCGAAAGCTACTCTCGCATCCTCAAANTTATTAAGCTTGTACTTTAGTTCCCCGATCTTAAACCAAATCTCGGGATTAGGTCTAAGCTGAACCACCTTTTCAAAGTTCTCCAACGCCTTTTCTGTCATACCTTTTCCGATAAGAATATCAGATTCATGGAAAAACAGATTGTATTTTATCTTGGTTTTACTTCTCTTTATGATTTCGATATATTTTTCAGCGGTATCATAGTTTTTTGATTTTATCGCTATCGTGATCAAATCCATATAATACTCCGCCGTATCTATTGGCTCTTCTTCCTCAATTAATTCGAGCAATAGTTCATTGGCTTTAGCGTACTCTTTTTTACCTAAATAAACTCTTGCCAAATTGTGCTTTAAATCACATTTTGTTTTTAGAATAGCAACTTCTTTCTTTTCGTCAGGACGATCTATATACCCCAACTCGATAAGCTGCTCCATGGTTTCTTGGTCTGAAAACTCAGACGGCGAATCATCTTTACCCAACTCTCCGAAATCACCAGCGACATCTTCCCAACTCTCTATATAGCTAGGTGATTTTGTTTGCTTGAACATTTCAAGAATTGGTTTCCCATCCATATCTTTTCCAATAGGGAGATCAAAAGAATGAAGAACTGTTGGAGCTATATCTATAAGATTTAAACCATAGATCTTGGTGTTCTTTTTGATGTTTGGCCCCATTGCAGCAAACATTCCAAATTGCCTGTGCTCTAATGCTGGCGCGGCCTGTACATTAGGCATTTCAACAATACGGCGACTACCAGACTCATATCCATGATCTGACATAATGATCACGGTAGTATCTTTATCAATGAGCTTTAAGGTTCTATCAAGCATCATATCTTGAAAACGATAAGCTCCTGCGATCGTTTGATTAAAAATTTCATATTCCTTTTGAGGAACCATAGCCTGTTTCGGCGGATAGTACTTCATAAAACCATGGCAAAAATGATCTATCATATCATAATACACCGCCATAAAGTCCCATTCTGTGGTTCGTAAAAGACGTGTTGCAGCATTATGTATTGATACATTATGAGACGTGATTCTAGAAAAGGCCTTAAGCAAACCATTTTTTTCTTGATCTACTTCATTTGCACGAGGAATAAAGGGTAATATGTGCTCCTTCGTTATTTCATGCGGAAACATTCTTAGATCTTTAAANTCTTCATAGACCTCCTTGGGATGAACCGCATCTTTTGCNANAACACTTTTCTTTGAGGGATCATTACTTACTTTCTGAAATTTATCTGTAATCACAACGCCATTGATCGGTTCAGCGGGATAACTGGGCCACCAACCAACAATATTACTTTTATATCCTTTATTGTGTAAGATATTCCAAATGGCTCTACTCTTTCTTGAATTGGCGGTAACAGGTCGTACGCCTTGCAAATCTGGCATTAATTCAATAAATCCTAGAACTCCGTGTTTNTCTGGGGTCTTACCCGTAGCAACAGAAGACCAAAGCATGGGAGAATANGGAGGATTCATCGTACTCATATTACCATAAACACCGTTNTCTATCACCTTTTTCAAAGCAGGCATCTGCCCCTTCGCTAGTAATGGACCTATTATTTTCCAATCTGCAGCATCCCAGCCAATTAACAATACTTTATTCTTCGCCATTACNTCTTACTTTTTGTAGCATTCTTCATTTCTATGTTATGCTCTTTTTTAACCTCTCTCCAGGCTTCAAAAGCTACATCACCTAACGCTAATAACCCAAGCGAACTTTCCAATGGAATATCAGAAAGTTTGAGCTTTAAGTCATCTTTTATATTATTTGAATCCATTATTTTTAATTTTTAATTGCAAATCTAAAAGAATGTGGTTACTTTTATCAACTATACCAGTATTATTTTATTAAAATAAATATTAAAATTTTAAACAATTATGAAAAAAAATACTACGAAAAAAGTACTAAACTACGCCGCTATGTCTGCAGCCATTCTTGGAACTGCTGATGCTGCTGGTCAAATAGTTTATACCGACATTGCTGATGTTACACTAACTGCTGCCGGTGAATTTGAAGCAATCGATTTTGACAATGACGGAACAGAAGACATCCTTATTGGTTTATTGAATTTTACCGGAGGTCCTGGAGCTGTTGCTAACGGAGCATCTGATCCTGCAAACCCAACTAGTTTCAACGGAAACGGAATTGTTGGTGTTGAAGCAGGTGGATTTTACTATCCTTCAAACTTAACAGCAGGAGTTACTATTGATGATTCCTCACCAATTATTAACTCTGTAAGAGGTGATATGTATGTATACGCATGTTATCCAAACAGCCAGTGGTGTGGTGAAGTAACTGATGGATTTGTTGGAGCCGAGTTTGACGTTGCTGGAGAAACACACTACGGATGGGTTCGTCTTGACGTACTATCTAACGGTGGTGGCGGTGTTGGAACAATAATCGTAAAAGATTTTGCTTATGACGCTACTCCAAATACTGCTGTTGTAACTGGAGAAACTGTTCTTGGTGTTAATGACAACAACTTCGAAGGTTTTTCTTATTTCGTTGATGCTGACAACAACTTGAACTTGAAAGCTGCTAACGCAATGAGCGATATTAAAATTTTCAACGTTCATGGTCAAAGCGTAATTGCAAATGAACTTTCTAAAAAAAGTGAAACTATTAGCATAGACCAACTAAGTGCAGGAATGTACATCGCGCAAATTAACATTGACGGTGCTTCAAAAGCAATTAAAATTTTGAAGAAATAATAGCTTTATATTATAAAAAGCATTTTAAATAAAAGAGCGCCTTTGGCGCTCTTTTTATTGTTTATTAGCCAACTGTCCGCAGGCTGCGTCTATATCTTTTCCTCTACTTCGTCGAACCGTCACAGGAATATGAGCCCGCTCTAGCGCATCGATATAAGCATCAACAGCTTGGTTGGGTGCTTGCTGAAACTGACCATCATCAATAGGGTTGTATTCAATGATATTTACTTTACAAGGCACATAATGACAAAATTGAACCAGTGCCCTGATATCTTCATTACCATCGTTAATGTCCTTCCAAACGACATATTCATAGGTAATACGACGTTCAGTTTTTTATACCAATACTCCAATGATTCTCTAAGATCGACCAGCGTAAACGATTTGGCAAAAGGCATGATTTGCTCACGGGTTTCTTGATTGCCGAATGCAGCGATACAGCCAAATTGAACTTCACTTCATCATCGGCTAATTTCCGAATCATTTTAGGAACACCCGAAGTTGAAAGCGTAATACGCTTTGGCGACATCCCTAGACCTTCCTGAGAAGTGATCTTGTCTATGCTTAATAGTACATTTTTATAATTCATCAAAGGTTCGCCCATCCCCATAAAAACAATATTGGACAAAGGTCGATTGTGATACAATCTACTTTCTCGATCAATGGCTACTACCTGATCGTAAATTTCATCGGGATTGAGGTTACGCATACGTTTAAGCCTTGCTGTTGCACAGAACAAACAATCTAAACTGCAACCAACCTGCGAAGAAACACAGGCTGTTGTACGACTCCCGGTAGGAATCAAAACAGATTCAACCACAAGACCGTCATGTAATTTGACTCCATTCTTAATGGTTCCGTCATTACTTTTTTGAATGCTATCAACCTCAATGTGGTTGATCACAAANTTATCTTCGAGATGCTGACGGGTTTCCTTTGAGATATTTGTCATATCCTCAAAACTATGCGTGCCTTTGCTCCAAAGCCATTCGTATACTTGATTGCCGCGGAAGGCCTTATCACCTATGCTGATAAAAAANTCTCGAAGTTCCTCCTTAGACAATGCTCTAATATCTTTCTTTTCTGAAATATTCACGGTGCAAAAATACCAATTTTAAAGACCATAGTAATAAAAAAAGCCCTGTTTCGGATGGAAACAGGGCTATAATCCTATTTTCGTTCGTTATCTACGAATAATTATCTTCTTTGTACTATTCTGATCACTCTCGTCATCTATTAAATGTAAAAAGTAAATTCCATTTTCAAAAGCTTGTAAATCGATACTATTTTCCGAAGCACTTAAAGAACCCGCTAGTAGTTGTTGTCCTGTTACTGTATAAAAATGATACGATAAGTTAGGATACCTTCCGTTCATTACCGTTAGGTAATCGGAAGCAGGGTTCGGATAGATATCTAAGGTGCCTTCTAAAGCCACTTCAGGAATACTCAACAGATTCTGCATCGTGTCTGCTGAAGTCTGACCAGAGCCACTAGGATCTAACCAATCACTTAACCGTGTTTCGGAAGACTGTCCGTTATTCCACGAGACAGCAAATCTTCCGTAGATATCATAATCGTTATTATTTTCATTATCAACACAAAGCGATTGACCAGCGTACAATTGCCCAATGATACGACCGTCCTGATTGAACAGTGGAGAACCAGACGAACCACTTTCCGTAGTACCTATTTCCCAACCATCTCCTGTACCAACGGANACACCGCCAATAAGCCANACATCGGTACCATTCGCATTTTCCTTTACCGCTCCACTATCATCTCTACAGATTTTCATGATATCACCATTNGGATGATGGATTCCAACTTCAAATTGTGGCAGCTCATCTGTGGCATCCCAACCTGCGAAGGCAACATCCCAAGAATTAGGAATCTCATTGTAAAGTTCCACGAGCGCAAAATCACTCCGAGCATTGTTGGCGCGAAGTTGCGCACCACTCATGGTAAAATTGGTTAAAATATCCTGACTTTCTTCGATATCTCCACAAATAGGATTTGGACTCATCCAGTTAAAACGGATAGACCACAACGTAGGATCACTATTTTGAAGACAGTGATTTGCCGTTAACAAATAAGGTGTTTTATCGTTTGCGGTATTATTAATTAGCGAAGCCGAACAGAGAAATCCATTACCTAAATTAAGCAAGGCCACTGTTTTCTTAACCAGGTCTTTTGTATCATCAAAATCGGAACCAATAGAACAATTCACATCATAGTTACAATCTCCAGAATCATTTAAGCCACGCATGTCTTTAACAAACTGATTGATCTTCCCTAAGCGATATCCATGAATAACACTGCCTATTTCTAGCTTAAAATTCTCCGATACATTATAAGGCTCATAATATTCTACCCAGATAACGTCACCAGTCACAAACCAAGACCCCAATCTATTTGTTGGCGTATTCTGCCCTTTGTAATACGGAATTGAATAGTCACTTCCATCACCATTATAAAGCTGAAGTCGTCCTCCTTCTGGGAGATAAAAATCATTAAAATTAACACTCATATTAATGGCATGGGGCGAACGAATAGAAACTCTCCAAATACGATCACCGCTAGGCAAGATAGTCCACTCACCACTCGTTTCAGTATCAATAGCAATTGGTCTTGAAATACCATAACGCCATGGCATGGTCTTGTCAAGGTCATTTATACTGTCTTCGCGCTGTACTGCACTTAAGTCTAAAGGAGGAAGTTCGATGCCATTCATACTACGCTCTAAATGGAGCNTCCAACTAAGTGGNAATGCGTCTTCACCCTCTTGCGAGTAGCAAAAAGTCACACTCAATAACAGTGTAAAAAGAAGTAAAATGCGTTGCATAAAACCAATGGTTAGTTGTTCATTGAATATACTAATTTAGTTGATTCTTATGACATTAGGAAGCGGAAATGATAGAAAATAAAAAAAGTCCAACGAATCGTTGGACTTTTTAGCTTATATGGCTGATTATTTAGATAATCAACATCGCATCACCATAGGTGTAAAAGCGATACTTTTCTTTAATTGCTTCGGCGTAAGCCTCTTTAATAAATTCATGACCTGCAAAAGCAGATACCATCATTAATAAAGTTGATTTTGGCGTATGGAAATTCGTCACCATTGCATTTGCAATACTAAAATCATGCGGTGGAAATACAAATTTGTTTGTCCAACCCGTATAGGCATTTAGCCTGTAGTCTGAAGACACAGAACTTTCTAAAGCTCTCATTACGGTTGTACCTACAGCACAAACTCTTCTTTTTTCTCGAATCCCTTTGTTAATGATGTCTGCAGCTTCTTGCCCAACACTCATCTCTTCGCTGTCCATTTTGTGTTTAGAAAGATCTTCAACCTCAACGGCGCTAAACGTTCCTAGACCAACGTGTAGTGTTACTTCAGCAAAATCAACACCTTTGATCTCAAGACGCTTAAGCAAGTGTTTTGAAAAGTGCAAACCAGCTGTTGGAGCAGCTACGGCACCTTCTTCGCGCGCATAGATCGTTTGATAACGCTCTGCATCCTCTGGCTCTACTTCTCTTTTAATATATTTTGGAAGCGGTGTTTCACCCAATTCGGTCAATTTGCTTCTAAATTCTTCATAAGAACCATCAAAAAGAAAACGCAACGTTCTTCCTCTAGAGGTTGTATTATCAATTACTTCTGCAACCAAAGATTCGTCATCCCCGAAATACAACTTATTTCCTATTCGTATTTTTCTCGCTGGATCAACCAAAACATCCCAAAGTCTTGTTTCACTATTAAGTTCGCGCAGCAAAAATACTTCGATACGCGCTCCTGTTTTTTCTTTATTACCGAATAAACGTGCAGGAAAAACCTTCGTATTATTTAGTACCAATACATCGTCCTCTTCGAAATAATCAATGAGATCTTTAAACATTTTATGCTCAATTGTCTTTTCCTTTCTGTTAAGAACCATTAAGCGCGATTCGTCGCGATTAGGCGAAGGATATTCTGCTAATAATTCTTCAGGAAGTTCAAAGCTAAAATTCGAGAGTTTCATCCCCATAGGTAAGTGGTTTTATTGTGAAAAGCTGCAAATATACAACCTCAGCATAGGGGATGTCAAGTAAATGGCCATTTATTATTTCAAATCGATCGCAATTCCTAACTTCTCAAGTTCTTCGTAAAACTGTGGAAATGATTTGGTAACCACCATAGCATCTTCGATGACGATAGGAAAGCGCATCGATAGGGGTGCAAAAGCCATCGCCATGCGGTGATCTTGATATGTTTTTATAGTTACTCCAGCTTCTGGATCTGAGCAAGGGTTCATTTGAAGCGAATCGTTTGAAACCTCCACATCTGCCCCCAATTTAACCAATTCATTCTTCAAGGCTTCCAAACGATCTGTTTCTTTGATCTTAAGGGTGTGAAGTCCTGTTAGATTACACCCTAGACCCAACCCGAAACAAGTCACGGCTATGGTTTGAGCGATGTCTGGCGTATCGATCAAATTGAGTGTAATAGCACTGGAAACTTCTGCCGGTATTTTTGAAAGTGTGATACTTTCTTCGGAAGAATTAAAAACAGCGGAAACTCCGAAATTTGCATAGATCTCACAAGGGCTCGATCCCCCTGTAGACTTTTCTCTTTATAATTAGTTAAGGTGATCTGAAGATCATTTGACAAAGCTACTAAGCTAAAAAAGTAAGACGCCGAACTCCAATCAGATTCTACCGCTATGGTCTTTTCCGCGAGCTGTGAAACATTTTCAATTAAAATCTCGGTAGGGATATTCGGTTGTTCAAAACCCCTTAAACGACATGGAACGCCAACATCATTTAATAATTGACACGTCATCGTAATGTATGGAACTGAAGTCAGCTCCCCTTCAAGAATAATTTTTAAACCTTTTGGCAGCGAAGGCGCAATTAACATCAAAGCAGAAATATATTGACTGCTTACATTAGCCTTCATAACGACCGTCGACTTCGATAGCGCTCTACCGNTAATTTNAAGCGGAGGAAAACCTTCTTCTTTTAAATAGGTAATATGGGCGCCAAGATCACGCAAGGCGTCGACTAAGATCCTGACGGGACGTTCCTGCATCCGCTTGCTGCCTGTAAGCACAACCTCGTTACCCTCTTGACAAGCGAAAAAAGCCGTTAAAAAACGCATGGCAGTACCTGCGTGATGCACATCAATAGTTTTATCTTTTGACTTTAACGCTTTTCTAAGTACCTGCGTATCGTCACTATTTGAGAGATTACGAATACTTAATGTATCAAATATGGCTTGTAAAATGAGTAGCCTATTTGATTCACTTTTAGAACCCGTGATTTTAATATCGATGGTCTGCGAAAGTTGCGTGCTAAAAGATAGATGCGCATTCATTTTCTTTGATCTTCTCGTTTGAGTTTTGCCCAATATTTTCCGAAGGTAACAAAAACACTCGCCACAAAACCGCAAAGAAGAAACACCAAATAGCTTGAAGCGGACAGGTTTTTTACTTCAGAAGTAAAACCCGAAAAACCCCATCGTANAAGGAACAAAACAAGCGCATATACGAAACTCAATACAATGACTGATTTCCAAAATCCTTTATAGGTAACGACTCTTTTGAGCATTATTTTAATTTTTCGTTGCCGTGATGACGATCGTGATCACGTTTGGTTTTTAGCTCCAACTTTTTATCAAAAGCCTCTTGTAGATCAACACCTGTTTGATTTGCTAAACANAGCACCACAAAAACAACATCAGCTAGCTCTTCACCCAAATCTTTGTTCTTATCACTTTCCTTTTCACTTTGCTCACCGTAACGACGGGCAATGATACGAGCAACTTCTCCTACTTCTTCGGTGAGTTGCGCCATATTGGTCAACTCATTGAAATAACGAACTCCGTGTTCTTTGATCCAATGATCAACGGCTACTTGGGCGTCTTGAATGTTCATGTTTTACGTTTTTGAAAGTACGATCTTCTCATTTTGTTTTTCAATCATTAACTGAAAAAATTTCTTAAGGTCTCCATATTTTTCTGAAGAAATAAATGCCTGGCTAATTGTAAACTCGGTCGATACCTGAATAATTGAACCTCTTTGACTGGCGACATATTTAAAGCTTCCTTCGTTTTCTCCTAAACTGTATGCTATAGCCTCTGGAATGGTTTCAACTGTATATCCTTCTGGGATAGTTATATTGATAATGTACCTATCTTTCATTGGATATTGAAAATCTACAGGATATTGTCTTTCTTCCATTTGAAAGGGACTTTCTTTTAACGCAAGAAAAAGCATTGGACTTAAATACAGTTTATCACCTATTTCTTCTACCGCGTCCGTAGTTTTGAATGAATAAGTAAGATTAACGGGGGTGTATAGTTTTTTTAAATTTTCAAAGGCTATTTCTGATAATTCTGTTTCCCCTTTATCTTTTTCCAAAAGCATTCGCTTTGACTCATCATCAAGGTTGTGATATGTCTCGCGATGCCTCATAGCATAGTGTCCCGAAAGACGACATTGTAAATCTCCCTCCAATGACTGATCAGAATTTAGCGTTGCATTCAACATTATACTTTCAGTCGCCGGCTTTGTAGGAACTAATGGTACCCAAGCAGAGCTCCCTTCTTCTCGAATAATACGACCCTGCCAGTTGAGTAGTTTTTCAGATAATACACCAACCTCACTAAATGTATCTGATGCATCCAACAATAAAACACCGTTAGGAATTTCAACGCCAGCAATCACATAATTAAAGCCATTTCTTGTAGGNAAAATAGGAACTCCATGATTTTTTGTGCTTATTAATACAGGGTTGGCATTAAGTCCTGCATAACGAAGCATGGCAGTGAGCATCAAATTAATGTCACCAACATTTCCAGTCCCTTTTTTATAAGCATCTTTAACGCCTTCATTTGCATAAAAACCGGTATACCCGTTCCAAGCCATTTTGGCTTTAACAAATTCGAAAATCTTGATCATTTTAGTTTTGGGATTGCTAATACCGCTTAATAACGCATCAATATCTTTCTTAAAAAAGTTTTTAGTACTTAATTGATCTCCAAAAGAAGGACTGTCATATATAGATTTCGAAACGGCTTCCCAATTAGTCGTATAACTATCTATATTCGAACTAGGAAATTTGGTATATGAAAGCTCGAACTTAAGGGATGACATAAAGTTATCTATGTTTCCCGCATACTTTTCTTCCTTTACTCCTGGTANGTTTTCCATACTCACTGTATAGACATCCTCTTTAAATGTAACGTCGGTTGTTTGTGTTGATGCAACAGCTCTACCACCGCGAGTACCCGGGTTGGCTGGAACCGTATAACGATATGTCATCGTTCGTGTCTTTCCTTCTGTTAGAATTTTAAACGGGATCCAACCACGACTGTGCGTTTTGAATGAAAAATATTCTGGACTCACAAATCGCATTTCTGATTTCTCAACCGGAATNCTTTCTTGGAAACGGAAGGCATCAATATTACTATAGAAGGGTGACTTGATTGTGTACTGATATTCAATAACACAACCTTCACTTACATTAGGCATGGTGAACTTTTTCAGCTCCATGTACTTACTTACTTCTTCATCAAAAATACCATCTCTTTTCAATTTGGTTTCTTCCAATTTTCCATTTGAATCTAGTGAATAGGTATATCCTTTCAGCCCCGTTAGTTCTTCGTCTTGACTTCCTGCAGTTTGATATAGCTCTACCGCTTTATTTGCCCAATCGAANCCTTCCTTATCATAAATTTTTACACGTTCAAATACTTCTGTCATTAAATAAAAACCGTCATCTTCGGCATATTGAAAATCAGTTTTATACTCTCTATAGAGGATTGCCGCATGCGCATCAGAATCGACAGGATGCTTTTTTTGGGCAACCTCTTCAACACTCACTTTTCCGAAGCGGTAATCTTGCGCATTTATATAGCTGCCAGTTAACATAAAGGCAAAAAGGATCATCTTAAATTTCATACTCTTATGGTTGTGGTTAGTTTTTATTTGTAAGTAATATTTTCACTTTATCGTGTCTCGCGATCTCCTTGCGGAAATTACGAAATTTTNCATAATCTTCTTTTGGATATACTCCTTTGTTGATCAACAAGGTACGCTCATAGCGATAGGTTGTAGCGTCAATTTTTGTCACTTCGGAAGTATATAAACCAAATTTATTTTCAATATGAATTGCCTCAGGAATTGATGCTACTTCAAAATTTTCCGAAAGCGTTACATTCACTGTATCTGTATCTAGATAAGAATCTGATAAATATAGATCCCGCTTTCTATTGGGAATACGTGGTGGAATATACTGACTTCTATTGAATACATTCAGCGCCAACAGATAATCATTTCCTACTTTTGCACAATACCCCGGAATTTCAACGCTAAGATTTTCTTTAAAAACAATGTCGTCCCTATTATTCTCAAACTGTATATCGGTGAGCTCAAAACCATTGATATAATCCCAAAAATCTTTATAGTATTCTTTCTGCTCGNTTTCNGTCTTTCGGTCGAGCCAATATTTGTTTTCGTATTGAAGACCTGTAGAGACCGTGGTCATTTTAGCCGTTAAACCACCGTTCGCTCCAATAGTGGCTTCCACACTATTTACCTGTTTACTTTCTTCGGAAGTATAGCTCTTAGTGCGTACAATTTCACCACCATTTTCTGTGATGATCAAGACATCACGATCATCACTAAAGCTTCCATTATAACCGAAAGGCGTACTCTGACTTGTACATTCTAGCCACCAGATCTCTTCTCCGTCGGGAACTCCAAGTAACACGTGATTTCCTTCCATCGTTGAAAAAGCCGGATCCATACTAATTTCAGAATCTCCAGCATGAAGTACCGTATAATAAGACGGAACCCCGATCACATCTAACATGGCTTTGGTGTAATTGGTTAATGCTTTACAATCTCCATAGGCCAACTTATCAACATCTTCAGCAAGCATGGGCTTCCAACCACCAATACCAACTTGTACGCTGATATAGCGTACTTTACTTTGTAAATAATCATATATTTTTTTTGCCTTACCAATGTTTGTGGTTTCATTCGCAGTAAGTGATTTTGCCTGCTCAACAGCACTAACGGGCAATTCGCTAACATCATGCAGCAGTTTGTTTTGCATCCAATCACCAAATTCTTTCCAGTTGTTAGCCGTGGCAGAAACCCCCTTTAAATAAAACTCGTTTAAAGCAAATTTGACATTTGGCGTAAATCTATCTAATGAAAGACTGTGCTCTTCATATCGAATAGCCTCCAAATTTGTGGCTGTGTATTTAATTTCGCTTGGTCCTTCTGAAACCGCAACGGCATACCCATCTAAATATTGCGCTTTCACTCGCGGTTTATTCTCTGGATTGTACTTTAAAACATATTCATTCTTTAACGTAGTANCATAATAAGAATCAATAGGCTCCCAAGGGGGAATAAATGCCGTTGTCCGACTCTCAGTAGTATATTCAATTACTGAAGTATAGGGATATGAATTAGGTGTATACCCCATCACTAAAAGACGATTGTCATTATAGATAGAAACTCCATCAAAAACACTTCGATCGATGAAATCACCTTTTCGATAACGTTTAAAACGTTCTCCAGAAGCATCATATATGGTTGCCTCCAGACTTTTGACCTTAACATCATCATCGTAGGCAACATAGTCTATGACCCTACTATCCCCTTTTTTGTTGAGTACTGTTATTACTTGACGAAATGTAGTGAGCATTCTGTCATTTTTAGTCACGTCTATTTCTGTAATCTGTTCGAGAATGACACTATTCGCGTTATTAGTGAATTTTTTATCCAGCTGTAATACAGCATAATCGCTTTTTTGAGCATGGCCAATTACAACCATAAAAAGCAGCAAGTACTTAATATTCTTTATAATCATGTCTAAGTATT
>JGI24723J26617_10002185_pt1 | contig 15869 bp, 15 predicted proteins | sample Cruoilmetagenom6_FD_26617 | JGI IMG/M metagenome (IMG submission 26617)
CGAGGCACGGGCGTGGCAATCCTGCCCGCCGATCTGCATCGCGCTACCTTCGCAGGTGGCACAGGCGGCGGTGATCAGCGTCGCGGGCGGGCAGATCAGGATGTCGATCGCGGGCGCAGGGTGGGTCGCGTTCAGTGCCGTGAGCTGCGCCAGATCGGCCCGCAGCCCGTGCATTTTCCAATTGCCTGCCACCAGTTTGCGTCGCATGATCCCTCCACTTTTCAGGTGCGGTATCATCGGCCATGAGGCCGCGCAATGCAAGGGTGCAGGCGCCCAGAAGTATCTTTTATTACAGCCGGTTAAGCAGGTATCTTACATACCTTCGAACTTGATCGACTCGCCGCAGCCGCAGGCCTCGGTCACGTTGGGATTGCTGAAGCGAAAGCCCGATTCCAGCAAGCTGGTCTGATAGTCGATCTCGGTGCCAAAGAGGAACATCTGCGCCATCGGCGCGATCATGATCCGCGCGCCTTCCTGCTCGACCACCTCATCGTTGGGGTCGACCTCGGTCACATAGTCCATGGTGTACTCCATGCCTGCGCAGCCGCCCTTCTTGACGCCGATGCGCAACCCCTTGTGGCCGTCCTTGGCCATCAGTTTGGATATCTGCTTTGCCGCCTTGTCGGTCATGGTGACCGCTTGTTTGCCGGGAATGCCGAACATTTTGGAACCTCATGTTACCTGCTGCAAACTTAGTGCGCCTGTGTCGCGATCTCAAGCGGGGGTAGATGAGAAAGCAGCAGTTGCGTGCCAAGGGCCACCGCGATGGCCCAGCCGAACGAGGCCAGCGTGCCGATGATGACATATTCCGCCGTGCGCTGGTCGCGCGTCGCGGTGCCGTAACGCAGGATCGACTTGGCGGTGATCAGAAAGCCAACACCGATGGGCAGGCCCGACAGGATCAGAAGGTAGATCAACCCGCGTTCCAGCACCCCGATCAGCCGCCCGCCATCGCGCAGCCCGTTGTTGCGAATCCGCTGGCTGTGGGGCTGCATCAGCAGCCCGACGGCATATTGGCCGGCAGTGACGCAGAGGATGAGGCCGGTCAGCAGCGCATAGAGCGGCAGAAACACCGACAGCTCTGCACAGGCGCCGCTGTGCCAGAGCGCCGGGGCAAGGTAGGCGGCGACGAGCAGCGTCACCAGATGTGCGCCCTGATCGGCCATGAAAGCGGAAAACCCGCGAAATCCGGTGAACCGTCTTGCCGCCTGAAGCTTGGCCGTGTCGATGATGACATGCGCAACCGCGAGCGCGGTCAGCACCGGATCATAGGGCAGGCCCAGCGCGGCATGGGCGGTGATCCAGACGATGGCGCCATGTAGCAGCATGACGGACGGGCGGGATTTGTTGGCGTTGATCCAATCGGTTTGCAGCGCGAAATCGGCGAGGACATGGGCGAAGAGGAGGGCGGCTAGGGTTTCGATCATCGGGCGGCCCCGCAATGTGAGCAAGTCATTACGCTTGCTTTAGAGGGAAGCAAGCCATTCGGATTGCGGCCCTTCACTGTGCCGTCTCCACTGCATCAAGCGCGTCGATCAGTGCGTGATACCCGGCCCCGGCCAAGGCCTGATCGACCGCTTGCCGGGAAATGCCGAGCGTCTCTGCGGCGATCCGCCTTGGTCCGCTATCAGGGGGTAAGGTCAGGCAAAGCGCGCGGGCCTGGGCCTGAGTCCAGCCCTGCGAGATGTGATCGGCAAGGCGGAAGGTGGCATCGAGCGCGCCGCCTTCGGCATGGGCCATCAGGGTCCGGGGCGGCAATGCGTCGAGCAGGCGTCCGGAAGCGGTGAAGACCGGGCCATGCGCGCTGTTGAGGTCGGCCCCCGGACGGTCCGGAACCTCGCCAATGCCGGTGGCCACCGCGATGCGGGTGGCGGCGGTTTCGCTTTGGGCGCGGATGCAGGCCTGGGCGCAAAGGGCAGGGCGCAGGCTATAGCGAGGGGTGTCGATCAGGATCTGCCAGCCATCGCCGCCCCGGCGGGCGAATCCGGTGCGGGTTTCATCGCGGGCCTCGGACGGCCAGCGGGATATTTCCACGGCAAGCCGGCTCAGGGCCGCGATCAGATCATCAAGCTCTCGGGGGGGCAGTTCCGATGAGTTTACGATGTCGCCAGTGAGGACGGTGCGAAGCATTGGCAAGTAATAAAGCTTGCAATCGAAAAATGCAAGCTAAATTACTTGCGTCTTACATGAACCCCAGTTCGAGACGGGCTTCGTCGCTCATCATGTCCATGCCCCAGGGCGGTTCCCATGTGAGTTCCACATCGACCTGCTTGATGCCCGCCAGCGGCTCGACCGCTTCGGCGACCCAACCGGGCATTTCGCCGGCGACCGGACAGCCGGGGGCGGTCAGGGTCATCACGATCTTGACCGCGTTCTCTTCGTCGATGTCGATGGTGTAGATCAATCCCAGATCAAAGATATTTACCGGGATTTCGGGATCGAACACGCTGCGGCAGGCTTCGACCACCGCGTCGTATTGCGGGTGATCCGTGGTGGAAGGCGCGATCAGCGGAATGCCTTCGAAAGGTTGCGGGTTTTCGGTCATGACAGGGCCTGTTCAGTTACCTGACCAAACATATAGGGATTGCGGTCGCCCGCGTCCAGAGCCCGATCAGTGGCGAGTCGTCGCAAGCGGGCGAGATGCATTACTTGACCTTGCGGCGCCGGATCGGGGTGGGGCGCACCCGCGTTTCGATCATCTCGTAGAGCGTGCCGACGATGTTCTTGCCGGTGGAAGCCTCAATGCCTTCAAATCCGGGGGAAGAATTGACCTCGAGCACCTTGGGGCCGGTTTCGGCGCGCAGGAGGTCCACGCCGGCCATGTTGAGATCGAATGCCTTGGCCGCGCGTAACGCGGTCTCACGCTCTTGCTTGGTGATACGCACCGCCTTGGCGCTGCCGCCGCGGTGCAGGTTCGAGCGAAAATCGCCATCTGCGCCGGTGCGCTTCATGGATGCCACGACCTTGCCGCCGATCACCAGGCAGCGAATATCCTCGCCTGCGGCTTCCTTGACAAAATCCTGCACCAGGAAGTTCGCCTTGAGCCCGCGAAAGGCGTCGATCACCGATTCTGCGGCCTTGCGGGTTTCGGCCAGCACGACGCCCTTGCCCTGTGTCGATTCCAGAAGTTTGACGATCAACGGCGCGGTGCCCACCAGCGCGATGATGTTGCCGGTATCGCCCGGGCTGGCGGCAAAGGCGGTGTTGGGCATGCCGATCTTGGCGCGGGCCATGATCTGATGCGCGTGCAGCTTGTCGCGGCTGGCGACGATGCCGGTACTTCCATTGACGCACCATGTGCCGATGGTCTCGAACTGGCGCAGGATGGCCGCGCCGTAGGGCGTCACCGATGCGCCGATGCGCGGGATCACGGCGTCGAACCGCGGCAGGCGCTTGCCGTCGTAATGCACCTCGGGGGCCATGGCGTTGATCGCCATGTAGCAGCGAGTGGTGTTGATGACCTCGACCGTATGGCCGCGTTTTTCACCCTCTTCCACCAGGCGGCGGGTCGAATAATTGTCCTCGCGGCTGAGCACCGCGATACGCAGTGCGCGGTCCGGTGCGGATTGGCGCATCTTAGCGGTGTGATAGACGTCATAGCTGAGTTCGGGCTGCAGGAACCGGTCGGTGGCGACGATCGAAATATGGTCCTTGAGCGCCTGCCGACCCAGCAACATGCGGCTGTTCATCTTGTCGCGGTTGGTCAGGGTGATTTCGATCGGCCAATCATCCCCGTTCACTTCCAGCTTGGTCTCGATCACGAAGCGCGATTCCTTTTCGCCGTTCGAGGATGTCACCTCGCGCCGGTCGATGATCGGAGCCGAACAGGGGATGATCAGATCGTCGCGGCCGGGAATGGGATGCACGGTAAAGCGCACCTTTGGCTTGGCGATGGGGCCGAAGGTTTCGATGTCGAAGGCATGCAACGCCGAGGTGCGCGCGCCGGTGTCCACCTTGGCGCGGATGGCGGGCACGCCCAGATCTGGCAAGCCAATCCATTCTTCCCAGCCAAATTGCAGGGGCTCGACCGGATCGGATGGGGACATGGGGCACTCCTTGCTGGGGGGCTCTGGATAGGGGAATGAGTGGCGTTTCGGCTCAGGGTCGTTGGTTTCGCGGATCGCGTATCCCAAGTATTCGGGCAGACCCTGCATCATGCCGCGCGATTGCCGGACCGCAAGACAATGCGCAGGCGGCAACCCCGAGGCGACCTTGATATCGCACCCGGTGCCGCCGTGCAATCGGGCCGGCTACTTGTTCACGTCATCCTTGATATACCGCACCTGACCTTCGCGCAGGCGAAAGCTGCGGCGCAACACCGCCCAGGCGATCAGCGACAAGGCCGCAAAGATCGCCAGCAGGGGCGGCAGACCCCAGCCCGCGCCGGTCACGGCCAGCAGCAGCCCGACAAGGGCCGCGCCAATGGCAAAGCCCAGAAACAGGAAGCCCGGCAGCACGACTTCGATGATCGCCAGCACCAGCGCCACCGCCATCCAGACCCACCACAGGGACCAGAGCGCCGCAGCCATCAGGCCTTGCCCTTGAGCATCTTGAACGCGTCGCCGAACGCCTCGAGCGCGCTGGCGGGGACGACGATGGTGGACGATCCGGCGCTGGAGCCCAGCGCGTTCAGCGCCTCGACCTGTTTCAGCGCGACCTGGTACTGCGCCGCCTCAAGCCCGTTATCGGCAATCGCCTGCGCCACCGCAGCGGTCGCATAAGCCTCAGCATCGGCCTGGATGCGGCGCGCCTTGGCGATCTGTTCCGCCGCATAGAGTTGGGCATCGGCATTCAACTCGACACTGCGCTTGTGGCCCTCGGCCTCGGTCACCTGGGCGCGGCGGGCGCGCTCGGCATTGAGCTGTTGCAGCATCGCGTCGCGGGTGGCCTGATCGAGATTGACGTCGAGGATTTCGGCGCGGGTCACTTCGATGCCCCAGTCATCCACCGAATCCTCGACCAACACCTTGATCGTCGAGATCAGCTCGTTGCGGTTCGATTGCACCTCGTCGAGATCCATCTTGCCGATCTCGGCACGCACGATCCCGGCGACGGTGGTCGAGATCGCGGCATCGACATCGCGGATACGGTAGACGGTCTTTTCCGGCTGGGTGATCCGGTAGAACACGGATGTATCGACCTGCACCAGCACGTTGTCCTTGGTGATGGCATCCTGGCTGGCGGTCGGCAATTGCCGCTCGAGAATGGAAATCTTGTGTGCGATCCGGTCGAGAAACGGCACGATCAGGTTGATCCCCGGCCCCAGTACGGAATGCAGGCGGCCAAAGCGCTCGACCACGTGCTGTTCGGATTGCGGGACGATCTTGACCGCCTTGATCGCCAGAATGACGAGCAGCACAGCGCCGAGCAGGTAGAGCAGGTTTTGTTCCAGCAGATCGCTGAGCAATGTTTCGAGATCCAAGGCGGGCATCCTTCCATAGGGGGCGTCCTGAGAGATATGGCCGTAGTTCGGGAAAACTGCAACGGTCCACGGGTGGCGCAAGGCGCGGAGTTGCTGGCAGCAAAGGCGGCATGCGGGGTCCCGATGTCCCATAACCCTTGGGGGCGGGGCCGGTGGTGACAACCCGATCCGGTCGTGTGTGCACTTGTTCCCATTGCCCGTCCGCGCATCTGCGCCTATAGCCCGGCCATGACCAGATTTACCTTTGACCTCAAGGCCCGCGACGGGCGCGCGCGCGCAGGATTGATCAGCACGCCGCGCGGCGACATCCGCACGCCGGCCTTCATGCCCGTGGGCACCGCCGCAACCGTCAAGGCGATGCTGCCCGAAAGCGTGGCCGCCACCGGCGCCGATATCTTGCTGGGCAACACCTACCACCTGATGCTGCGCCCCACCGCCGAGCGGATCGCCCGGCTGGGCGGTTTGCACAAGTTCATGAACTGGGATCGGCCGATCCTGACCGACTCGGGCGGCTTTCAGGTGATGAGCCTTGCGGGGCTGCGCAAGCTGACCGAAGAAGGGGTGACGTTCAAATCCCATATCGACGGCTCGAAACATGCCCTGACGCCGGAACGGTCGATGGAGATACAGGCGCTGCTGGGCAGCGACATCGTGATGTGTTTCGACGAATGCCCGGCGCTACCGGCGGATCGCAAGCGGATCGAGGCCAGCATGCAGCTGTCGATGCGGTGGGCGGCGCGGTCGCGCGAGGCCTTCGGCGACCGGCCCGGATATGCCCTGTTCGGGATCCAGCAGGGCGGGCTGGACGAGGAACTGCGCGGGCAGAGCGCCGAGGCGTTGCGTAGCATCGGATTTGACGGCTACGCGGTTGGCGGTCTGGCCGTGGGCGAGGGGCAGGAGGCGATGTTTGGTGCACTGGATTTCGCGCCCGCGCAATTGCCCGAGGACAAACCGCGCTACCTTATGGGCGTGGGCAAGCCCGACGATATTGTCGGCGCTGTGGAGCGCGGCATCGACATGATGGATTGCGTGCTTCCCTCGCGCTCGGGGCGCACGGGCCAAGTGTTTACCCGCATGGGGGTGCTGAACATCAAGAACGCGCGTCATCAGGACGATCCGCGCCCTCTGGACGAGAACTGTGGCTGCCCTGCCTGCCGCAACTACAGCCGCGCCTACCTGCACCACGTATTCAGGTCACAAGAGATCATCTCGTCGATGCTGCTGACCTGGCACAACCTGCAATATTATCAGGATCTCATGGCGGGGATGCGCGCGGCCATCGCGGAGGGCAGCTTTGCCCGGTTTGTCGCGAATTTTCATGCCCAGCGCGCCGAGGGCGATATCGAGCCGCTGTAGGGCCGCCGCCCGTGACGCCGAATTGACGACATGAAAAAGGCGCCCCCTCGGGAGCGCCTTTTACCAAATTCGGGTGTAGTGTTGCTGGCCGTCAGGCCGCTTTCTTCCGGCGGCGCAGGGCGACGAGACCACCCAGGCCACCCAGAAGCAGGGGCAGGGCGCCCGGCACAGGCACCGGCGTCATGTTCGATGTCAGGACGACGCGTTCCCAGTTGGCGGCGCTGTTCAGATAGTTGTCACCTGACCGATACCCAAAGCTGAGGAAGGATGCCTCGTTATTGGGGCTTCTTCCGGCAAGCCCGACATCGGTGTGCCAGCTCATCCGGTCGCGCTCGAAACGGCCACTTGTATCGGCGGAACTTTGTCGAATGCGGTCGGTCAGGCCGGCAAAGCCCATCGAATAGCCGTTCTTGTACCATTGAGCGCCATTGGCGACGATCGTGGCACTACGGTCCGTTTGCAGCGGGATGTAGGTGGCACTGTCGATCGTGGCCAGCAGGTCGAATGTCGACGAGCCAACGCGGCGAGAGGCCAGCATGATCTGATCACCGGCCCCGGCGAACAGGTTCGCGATAGGGACGTCAGTGTCACTGAAAAACCCCTTGTAGATGACGCTCCAGCCGCCATTCAGGACGTCGCTGACCGCGACGTCATTCTGGGGGCCGATGTAATTGACGGTGGCAGCCGAGGCAGAGCCTCCGGCCAGACCGGTGGCAACGATCAGCGCTGCGACCGTGGTCTTCATGGATTTAACGAAGTTCAATGCAATTTCCCCTGTGCGAAAAAGCGAATGTTGAAATGTCTCTGTACTCAGGGGAGTTAGTCACGCCTCGTGGGGGCGTCACGGGGAAAGAAATCACTTCCACCTCACTTGTAGGAAGCGCGGCGGGTTCCGGGAAACAGTGCGCTGGTACGCTGCGCATTGTTACGCCGCCGGAAGCGTCGTGCGCGAGCCGGAAGAGACAAGGCAGGAATGGGCTGATCGGGTATCGCCAAACCCAAGACATGAAAAAGGCGCCCCGTTGGAGCGCCTTTCATCCCTCTCGGGTGTAGTGTTGCGGGCTGTCAGGCCGCTTTCTTCCGGCGGCGCAGGGCGACGAGGCCGCCCAGTCCACCCAGAAGCAGGGGCAAGGCGCCCGGCACGGGTACCGGCGTCATGTTCGCCGTGAGGACGACGCGTTCCCAGTTGGCGGCGCTGTTCAGAGAGATGTTGTTCCCTGACCGCCAGCCGGGGCTGAGCCAGGCAGCCGGATCGGACGCATTCTGATCCGGGGCGTAGCCGATCCAGTTGGTGTGCCAGCTCAGACGGTCGCGCTCGGTCTGAGCTTGGACGTCTGCGGTGTTTTGGCTGATTGCGTCGGTGGCCCCGGCAAAGCCCATCGAATAGCCGTTCTTGTACCAGCGCGCACCATTGGCGTCGATCGTGGTGTTCAAGCTGGTTTGCAACGGAATGAAGATGGCACTGTCGATCGCGGCGAGCACGTCGAAGGTGCTGGAGCCGACCCGGCGCGCGGCCAGCATGACCATGTCGCCCGCACCGGCAAATACGGAAGTAAGCGAGGCGTTTTGTGACATGCGACCGGAATAGATCACGCTCCAGCCGCCGCTGACCACGTCAGCCACGGCGACGTCGTTCTGCACGCCGAAGGGATTGTAGGTAGCGGCCGAAGCGGCACCGCTGGTCAGCCCCGTCGCCACGACGAGCGCGGCTGCGGTTGTCTTGATGTACTTAATGAAACTCACGAAACTTTTCTCCAGATATGCGTATTTCGAAAATGATATACGCGCAGTTAATTTCGACCGGAGCATGTCGGGCAAGTTTCTATTTTTCCACAAAAAAGTGGATTTCCCCGTAAACAGCGGCGCAACGCCGGTCCTGCGCGAAACAACGATATTGTCTCGCGCTCATTGGGGCGAATTTGGAAACCTTGTGTGGCGTGGAGAGGATGCGGGAGGGGGCTCTGATTCGGATGCCCGCCGTCCCGCTTAAGCGCGCTGTTGCGGGCCGTCAGGCGGCTTTCTTCCGGCGGCGCAGGGCGACGAGGCCGCCCAGTCCACCCAGAAGCAGGGGTAATGCGCCCGGCACGGGAACCGGCGTCACGTTGGCCGTCAGAACAAGGCGCTCCCATTCGTCGGAAGAGTTCAGACCAGTGTTGTCTCCCGACCGCCAGCCGCCGCTGAGGAACGAGGCGGCGTCGTTGCGGTCCCCTCCGACATTGGTATGCCAGCTCAACCGGTCGCGCTCTGACTGGCCGTTTATGTCGGCAGAGCTCTGATTAATGGTGTCGGTTTCGCCGGCGAAGCCCACCGAGCGGCCGTTCTTGTACCAGCCCGCGCCGTTGGCGACGACGGTGGTATTCGGGGCGGTTTGCAGCGGAATGAAGATGTTGCTGCCGATCGTCGCCAGCAGGTCGAATGTGGTCGAGCCGACGCGGCGAGTGGCCAGCATGAGCTTGTCACCGGCCCCGGCGAACAGGTCCGCGATGGGGACGTCGTCGTCACTCATGAGTCCTTGGTAAATGATGCTCCAGCCACCATTCAGAACGTCGCTTACAGCGACATCGTTCTGGGGGCCTGTATAGTCGACCGTCGCGGCCGAGGCAGAGCCTCCGGCCAGGCCGGTGGCAACAAACAGCGCTGCGAGGGTGGTCCTCATGGATCTGACGAAAGTCACAGCATTCCCCTAACACAAAAAAAACACATTTTTGACACTTCTCGTCTAACTGCTAATCGCGGGGATAGCCACGTGAAAGTTGCTCATTCCCAAATAATTGCTGTCAGGGGGTCGGGGAGCATTGCCCATTGGGAAACTGTGGTGCGGCGGGGCTGTCATTGTTGCGCATTCAGAAACGCATGTGCGACGGGCTTTGCACGGTCCGAAGCGTGGGGCGCTGTCCGAAGAATGTGGCACGGGTGACGATTCGGGGTGTGGCATTTTCTACAGTTACCTGCTTGCCCCTTGGGACAGCAGCAGGCATTCTGAATCGCGTCGTGACGGTAGGGCGACAGACTTGAACAGGCCCGAACGGACCCCTACTTAAGACAGCCAGAAGGAGCCGGTGGGCGCTGCCGCATTGCGGGGCCAGTCCGGCTTGCCAAAAATAAGGAAAGAGCATGCAAGAGCCCCTCAATTTCTCTTATCCGGTGCTGCCGCTGCGCGACATCGTCGTATTTCCGCACATGATCGTGCCGCTTTTCGTAGGGCGCGACAAATCCGTGCGCGCGCTGGAAGAGGTGATGGCCGATGACAAGCAGATTCTGCTGTCCAGCCAGATCGATCCAAGCGTCGACGATCCTGACGCTGCGGGCATCTACAAGGCCGGCGTGCTGGCCAATGTGCTGCAACTGCTGAAGCTGCCCGATGGCACTGTAAAGGTGCTGGTCGAAGGCGTCGCACGTGTGCGCATCTCTGAATATCTCGACAACGAAGAGTTCTTCGAGGCACGCGCCGAATACCTGACGGAAATGCCCGGCGACCCCGCCACCATCGAGGCGCTGCTGCGCACCGTCGGTAACGAGTTCGAGCGTTACGCCAAGGTGAAAAAGAACATCCCTGAAGAAGCGCTGGCCGCCGTGTCGGATTCCGAAGAGCCCGCGCGGCTGGCCGATCTGGTCGCGGGGCATCTGGGCATCGAGGTCGAACAGAAGCAGGAATTGCTGGAAACGCTGTCGGTCTCGGAGCGCCTGGAAAAGGTCTATGGCCTGATGCAGGGCGAAATGAGCGTTCTGCAGGTCGAGAAGAAGATCAAGACGCGCGTGAAATCCCAGATGGAGCGCACCCAGCGCGAATACTATCTGAATGAGCAGATGAAGGCCATTCAGAAGGAGCTGGGCGATGGCGAGGAAGGCGAAGGCGAGATCGCCGAGCTGGAAGCGCGCATCAAGGAAACCAAGCTGAGCAAGGAAGCGCGCGAAAAGGCCGAAGGCGAGCTGAAAAAGCTCAAGAACATGAGCCCGATGAGCGCCGAGGCCACGGTGGTGCGCAATTACCTCGACTGGATGCTGTCGATCCCGTGGGGCGTCAAATCCCGCGTGAAGAAAGACCTGAGCCGCGCCGAGAAGATCCTGGACGACGATCACTACGGGCTGGAGAAGGTCAAGGAGCGCATTGTCGAATACCTGGCCGTGCAACAGCGCAGCAAGAAGCTGAAAGGCCCGATCATGTGCCTTGTCGGCCCTCCGGGCGTGGGCAAGACCAGCCTGGGCAAATCCGTGGCGCGGGCCACCGGGCGCGAGTTCATTCGCATCAGCCTTGGTGGTGTGCGTGACGAATCCGAGATCCGCGGCCACCGTCGGACCTATATCGGGTCCATGCCGGGCAAGATCATCCAGGCGTTGAAAAAGGCCAAGACCACGAACCCGCTCATCCTGCTCGACGAGATCGACAAGATGGGTCAGGATTTCCGTGGCGACCCGGCCTCTGCCATGCTCGAAGTGCTTGATCCGGAACAGAACTCCACCTTTGTGGATCACTATCTTGAGGTCGAGTATGACCTCAGCAACGTGATGTTCCTGACCACCTCGAACAGCTACAACATGCCTGGGCCGCTGATGGACCGGATGGAGATCATTCCGCTGGCGGGCTACACCGAGGACGAGAAGCGTGAGATCGCCAAGCAACACCTGTTGCAGAAGCAGATCAAGAACCACGGCCTGAAGGCCAAGGAGTTCTCGCTGTCCGACGAGGCGCTGACCGACATGATCCGCTATTACACCCGTGAAGCGGGCGTGCGGAACCTTGAGCGTGAGATTGCCAAGGTGGCGCGTAAGGCGGTGACCAGGATCATCAAGAAAGAGGCGACCACGATCAACGTGACTCCGGAAAATCTGAGTGATTTCCTTGGGGTCAAGAAGTACAAGTTCGGCTTGGCCGAGGAAAAGGATCAGGTCGGTGTTGTTACCGGGCTGGCCTATACCTCGGTCGGTGGCGAGCTGTTGAACATCGAGGCGCTGCGCCTGCCGGGCAAGGGCCGGATGAAGACCACCGGCAAGCTGGGTGATGTCATGAAGGAATCGATTGATGCGGCGTCTTCCTACGTCCGTTCGGTCGCGCCCAGCCTTGGCATCAAACCGCCGAAGTTCGACAAGTGGGACATCCACGTGCACGTTCCCGAGGGCGCCACGCCCAAGGACGGGCCGTCGGCAGGGCTGGCGATGGTCACTTCCATCGTATCGGTGCTGACCGGCATTCCGGTGCGCAAGGATATCGCGATGACCGGCGAAGTGACCCTTCGCGGTAACGCGTTGCCCATCGGCGGGCTGAAGGAAAAGCTGCTGGCGGCACTGCGGGGCGGGATCAAGACCGTCATCATCCCGCAGGAGAACGAAAAGGACCTGGTGGAGATCCCTGACAACGTCAAGGAAGGGCTCAAGATCGTGCCTGTCACGCATGTCAGCGAAGTGCTGCGCATGGCGCTGACCGAACAGCCCCAACCGATCGAGTGGGACGAAGCCGCCGAAGAGGCTGCCGCCGCCGAGGCCGCGCTCAAGAACGAGAACAAGGGCAGCGGCGCGACAGCGCATTAAGTTCTGCACACAAATATATGAAAAGGGGCGCTTTTGGCGCTCCTTTTTTATGTTCGATACTGTATTTTCCGTGCGCTGCACAGGCCGGCGCAGATCTAAGTGGTGCTGCGCAAATCCACGAGCAGGTCACGATAGGCCTTTTCGGCGCGAGCGATGCGCTGTGGGGGCAATGCGGTGTTTTCGACCCGGATGAGCGCCTCGAAGCCCAGCATGAAGGGCAGGAAGACGTCGCGCTCTGCGGGTTCAAGCCGGAAAGCCGTGCAGAAGGCCTCGAACCCGGCGCGGTTGACGCCGTAGAGCAAGGGGCCGCCCATATTCACCCGCCGGCGTCCCAGATGCATCAGGAAGCGCGCCATGTCCTTGTAGATGGGCATTTTTCGTGACCCGCCGATGTCGATCCCCGTCAGCCTGTTTCCCTTTGTGATCAGATTGTTGGGGTGGAAATCACCGTGACTGATTGCGGTGCGCCATTGGCTGCCCTCGATCTGTTCCGCGAGCCGCTCCATTTCGGTCACGATGCCGGATTCGTACCGCGCGAGGTTGTCCCAAGGCTGTGTCTCCGAGGCGGCTCGGGCCCGGCGCAACCAGCCCTTGGCCGAGGCGACATGCCAACCTTCGGTCATCGATGTGCTTTGTCGTAGCCAGTTCGCGGCAGCGGGCAGATAGGGGGGGCGGGCCGCAGGCGCGAGGCTCTGTAGATGTTTCAGCAATGGCACCCCCGGCACCATGGCGGTGATGACGATTCCATGGGCCGGGCAGGCGAACAGCGGACGCGCGATGCGCATGCACCCCTCTTTCATGTATGGCCAGAGGCGCTGCATTTCGGCCCATTCGCGGGCGGGGCTGCCATCCTCGGGCGTCAGGCACAGGCGGACGACGGCATCATGGCCTTCGAAACCGGCGTGAAAGATCGCCCTTTTGCCGGGCACATGGCGGATCAGTTCGCGGGGCTCGATCGCGGCCACACGCGGATCGGTGGCGCAGGCGGCCTCTAGCTGGCCTGCGATGATCATCGCACTGTCGAAATCGGCGATTGGCGGCGTGCTGTCGGATGGGACCATGCCCCAACTGAGCCGAACGCTGGAGGGGCGTCAACCGAATTGAACCCGGCTGCGAGCACCGTTATGGTGTTCGGGCAATTCAGCCGCCAAGGAGGCATCAACAATGGCCGATAAACCGGTTTCGGAAATGACGTTCGAAGAAGCTATGACCGAACTGGAGCAGGTGGTCGGCCAGCTGGAGCGTGGTGATGTTGCGCTGGATGCGTCGATCACCTTGTACGAGCGTGGCGCGGCGTTGAAAAAACGCTGTGAAGACAAGCTGAAGGAAGCCGAAGAGAAGGTGGCGGCGATCACGCTCGATGGCAATGGCCAGCCCAGCGGAACGACCCCGGTAGAGGCGCAGTAGCGCCCGTGCAGGACAGGTTGGAAGCGACGCAGCGCGCGGTGGCGGCACATTTGTCGCAAGCACTCGCACCGTTCGGAGATGGCCCCGTCACGCAGGCGATGGGCTATGCCGTGGCGGGGGGCAAGCGGATCCGCGCGATGCTGGTGATCGAAGGTGCGCGATTGCATGGTGTGGCGCCGGACCGGGCGTTGTGGCCTGCGGCCGCGATCGAGGCGATGCATGCCTATAGCCTGGTGCATGACGATCTGCCCGCGATGGACGATGATGCGTTGCGCCGGGGGCAGCCCACGGTGCATCTGCGCTGGGACGAGGCGACGGCGATCCTGACCGGGGATGCGCTGCAGGCGCTGGCCTTCGAACTCGTCACGCATCCGGAGGTGGGCAGCGGCGAGGTTCGTGCCGATCTGGCCCGCGATCTTGCGCGCGCGGCCGGGGCGCAGGGCATGGTGCTGGGGCAGGCGTTGGATATTGCCGCCGAATCCGCACCCGTGCCGCTCGATCTGGACCAGATCACGGCGCTTCAGGCGGGCAAGACGGGGGCGCTGATCGAATGGGCCGCGACATGCGGTGCCCGGATGGCCGGTGCAGATCCCACACCGCTGGGCCGCTATGCCCGCGCGCTTGGTCTGGCGTTCCAGATACAGGACGACGTGATCGATGTGACCGGAAATGCCGCGGCAGCAGGCAAGGCGGTGGGCAAGGACGCCGCGGCAGGCAAGGCCACCTTTGTTTCCCTGCTGGGGCTGGATGGGGCGAGATGCCGCGCGGCCACGCTGGTTGACGAAGCCACGGATGCCCTATCTATGTATGGCAAGGACGCGGAAACCTTGCAGCAATTGGCTCGTTTCGTTATCTCGCGCCAGACCTGAGCCGATCCGCCCTGAACCACTACGCCCCCGGAGGCCGCCACCCCCTGCCGAACCGCCCTGCCGAACCGCCCTGAAACTCCGCTGCTCGACCGCGTTGACAGCCCATCGGACCTCAAGCGGTTCAGTGATGCGGAACTGACGCAGCTTGCGCATGAGTTGCGCAGTGAGACGGTCAGCGCGGTCAGCGAGACCGGCGGCCATCTGGGCGCGGGCTTGGGCGTGGTGGAATTGACCGTGGCGCTGCACGCGGTGTTTGACGCGCCGCGCGACAAGATCATCTGGGATGTGAGCCACCAGTGCTATCCGCACAAGATCCTGACCGGAAGGCGCGATCGCATCCGCACCATCCGGCAGAAGGACGGGCTGAGCGGCTTCACCAAGCGCTCGGAATCTCCCTATGACCCGTTCGGTGCCGCCCATAGCTCGACCTCGATCAGCGCTGCGCTCGGTTTTGCCGTGGCGCGGGATCTGGGCGGGGCGAGCGAAACCGGCCATGGCGACGCGATTGCAGTGATCGGCGACGGCGCGATGAGTGCGGGCATGGCCTTTGAGGCGATGAACAATGCCGGGCACCTGAAAAAGCGCCTGATCGTCATTCTGAACGATAACGAGATGTCGATCGCGCCACCGGTTGGCGCGTTTTCCTCGTACCTTTCGCGGCTCTACGCCGAGGCGCCCTTTCAGGACCTCAAGGCGGCGGCCAAGGGGGCGGTGTCGCTGTTGCCGGGGCCGTTTCAGGAAGGCGCACGGCGGGCCAAGGACATGCTCAAGAGCATTGCCGTGGGCGGAACGCTCTTTGAGGAACTTGGGTTTTCCTATGTCGGGCCGATTGACGGGCACGACATGGATCAGCTTCTGCCGGTGTTGCGCACGGTGCGCCAGCGCGCGACCGGCCCGACCCTGATCCATGTGCTGACCAAGAAGGGCAAGGGCTACGGCCCTGCCGAAGAGGCGCGCGATGGCGGCCATGCCACCGCCAAGTTTGATGTGGTCTCGGGCAAGCAGAAAAAGGCGCCCAGCAACGCGCCCAGCTATACCTCGGTCTTTGGCCGCGCACTGGTCGATCACGCTACACGCGACGAACGGATTTGCGCCGTGACCGCCGCGATGCCGGATGGCACGGGGCTGAACCTCTTTAACGAACGCTATCCCAGCCGTTGTTTCGACGTGGGCATTGCCGAACAGCATGCCGTGACCTTTGCGGCGGGCATGGCGGCGGGCGGGCTGCGGCCGTTCTGCGCGCTCTATTCGACGTTTCTGCAACGTGGCTATGATCAGGTGGTGCATGA
>JGI24723J26617_10002187_pt1 | contig 15851 bp, 13 predicted proteins | sample Cruoilmetagenom6_FD_26617 | JGI IMG/M metagenome (IMG submission 26617)
AAGCAGGCTCGATCGGCTTGGTGAAGCAGGGCCAGCCGCAGCCGCTCTCGAACTTGTCAGACGAGGCAAAGAGCGGCTCGCCCGAAACGATATCGACATAAATGCCCGGCTCATTGTTGTTCAACAGCTCGCCGGTGCCGGGGCGCTCTGTCCCATTCTGCTGGGTGACGTGGAACGCCTCGGGCGAAAGGCGGGCGATGGCATCTGGGTCTTTGGTGTATCTGGTCACGTCTGGCGATCCTTTGCTCACTAGTAATATACTAGATGGGATAAATGCGCTAAGTTCAAAACGATATTTCAGGCCGATCACTGTCGGGTGATCCAACGGCGATACACGCACCTATCACCTCCAAATCAAAAGGAAGGACAGTATGCGCCTTATTCTCGTGATCCTCGCCGCAATCTGGACGCTGCCTGCCGCCGCTCTGGACCTAAACGCACCGTTCACGAATATCGACGGTGGCACACTGAAACTGTCGGATTGGGCCGGTCAACCGGTGCTCGTGGTGAACACCGCCTCGCGCTGCGGCTTTACCGATCAGTACGAAGGCCTTCAGGCGCTCTATGACCGCTACCAAAGCCGCGGCCTGATCGTTCTGGCGGTCCCGTCAGGTGACTTCCGGCAGGAACTGGCCAGCAATGAAGAGGTCAAGGATTTCTGCACCCTGACTTACGGAATCGACCTGCCGATGACCGGCATCACGTCGGTGCGCGGCGCGCATGCGCACCCGTTCTACGTATCCGTCGCCAAAGATGTCGGCTTCACGCCGGCGTGGAACTTCAACAAGATCCTGATCGCCCCAGACGGCACCGTAGCCGCAACCTTTGGCAGCACCGTCCGGCCGCTGTCATCGATCCTGACTGACGAGATCGAGCCGCTTTTGAACTGAGACCAGCCAATATCTGCTTACTTGATAAACTGCTTATGAAGCTACCGGCGCGATACCAACAGGTTCGCCCCGCCGGTATCGCGGCTGGGCGGCACGCCGTAAGCTTTGCGGTAGGCCTTGGAGAAATGCGACGGCGCCTTGAACCCGCAGAGCAGGCTGATCTCGGTCAGCGGCAGGTCGGTCTGGGCCAGCAGGCTGCGGGCCTTTTCCAGCCGCAGCCGCATGTAGTAGCGGTTCGGAGAGGTGGCGAGATAGCGCGCAAAGAGCCGCTCCAACTGGCGCGTAGACATGCCCGCGGCACGGGAGAGTTCGGTTGGGGATAGCGGATCTTCAAGATTTGATTGCATGATGTCGATGGCCAGTACCAGAGAGCTGTGCCGGATGCCCAATTGCCCCGCCAGAAACCCGCGTTGCGCCTGGCTGTCGGGGCGCGGCGCCGGATAGACCATCTGATCGGCCACCCAGGTGGCAAGTTCTGTACCGTAATCGGCACCGATGCGCTCCAGGATCAGGTCGATTGAGGCCGCACTGCCGGCACAGGTGAAAATCCGCCCATCGACGGTATAGATCACATCCTGCAGATCGATATCGGGGAACAGTTCAGCCATCGCACTGGCATATTCCCAGTGCGTGGTGGCCCGCCGACCGTTCAGCAGCCCGGCCAGCGCCAGCGTGTAGCTGCCGCTGCTGATCGAGCCGAAATCCATGCCTTTGCGGGTCTCGCGCCGCAACCAGCCCAGCACCTTGCGTGTGCTGCCTGCCCCCGCATCGACCCCGGCGCAGACGATCAGCGTATCGCGGTGATCCAGATCGATCAGCCCGGCCTGCACGCTGACCTGTAGCCCGTTCCACGCCGTCACCGGCCCGCCATCCTCGCTGAGCAGCAGCCAGTCGTAATACTGCCGCCCTTGCGCGTATCGGTTCGCCAGTGCCAGCGCTTCCTGCGCGCAGGTCATGCCCAGCGGTGAAAAGCCCGGCAGGAGCAGAAACACGTATCGTTTAGGTCTGTGATCTGCGTCCACACCGGGCCCTTCCTGTTCAGGCGCGCATATTCGCGCCGTTCGCGTCATAAAGCGGTGCGACCTGTACTCGAGCCGGATACATCTGGCCCAGAATTTCAACCTCCAGCACGGTGCCGTCCGCGGCTTGTGCGGTCGTGACATAACCCATCGCGACGGATTTGCCGACGTGATGCGCATAGCCACCCGAACTGACATAGCCCACCGCGCGACCGTCCTGCAGGATCGCTTCGTCACCTGATACGTCGATGCCGTCCACGTCAATCACCAGCGTGACCAGTTTGCGCGAAGGTCCGGCCTCGCGCTGGGCAAGCGCCGCGTTCTTGCCGATGAAATCCTTCTTCCAGTTGATGAAAGCGTCCATGCCGGATTCCACCGCGTCAAAATCGGGGCGGAAATCTAGTGTCCAGGCGCCCCAACCCTTTTCCAGACGCATCGACATGAGCGCCCGCGCGCCGTACCAGCGCAGGCCCAGATCGGCACCCGCCTCTTCTACCGCCTCGTAGAGACGCAGCAGGTATTGCGGGCGGCAATAGATCTCGTAACCCAGCTCACCAGAGAAGCTGATCCGGTTCAGGATCACCGGCACCCCGCCAACATAGGTCTGGTCCAGATCGCGGAACCTGAACGCCTCGGCGCTGACATCCTTGCGGGTGATCGCCTGCAACAACGCGCGTGATTTCGGCCCGCTCAACGCGATCCCGTGCCAGTCGTCCGAGACGTTGCGATAGCTCACAGCCTCGGGCAGGCGTGCCTCGAACCAGCGGCGGTGCGCCTCTTGCATGGCGCCCGAGCCAAAGAGCATGAAATGCTCGTCTCCCAGACAGGCCACCGTCAGATCGCCGTATAGCTTGCCCTTTTCCGTCAGCATCGGTGTGAGGGTCAATCGCCCTGGCTTTGGGACATATCCGGCCAGAATAGTATCTAAAAACGCGCGCGCGCCGGGGCCTTTGACCTCGTGCTTGGCAAAGTTGGCAATCTCGATTGCGCCCACCGCCTCGCGCACTGCTTTCACCTCTCGCGCGACGTAGTCGAACGAGCGGTTGCGCTCGAATGTCGGTGCCTCATGAGCGTCGTCGGGGCCATCCGCAAACCACAGCGCATTCTCAAGGCCAAACCCCTGATCCATCACCGCGCCCTTGGCGATCAGCCGGTCATACAGTGCCGTGGTTTTCTGCAATCTGCCCTTTGGCAGAGTCTCATTCGGGAAGGTCATCACGAAGCGACGCTCGTAATTCTCGGTCGATTTCACCGTGCCCCAGTCGGGGCTGGCCCAATCGCCAAACCGCGCCACGTCCATTGCCCAGACGTCGATGCTGGGCTCGCCGTCGATCATCCATTCGGCCATCGTCAGGCCGACACCGCCACCCTGGCAGAACCCGGCCATGACGCCCACGGCGCACCAGTAGTTTTTCACCCCCGGCACCGGGCCGATCATCGGGTTGCCGTCCGGGCCAAAGGTGAACGGCCCGTTGATCGCGTCCTTGATGCCGACATTGGCCAGCGCGGGGATTCGCTCGAACCCCAGTTCCAGCCGGTCGGCGATACGCTCAAGATCGGGCTGCAGCAACTCATGGCCGAAATCCCATGGTGTGCCCTCGACCTTCCATGGCGTACCCTTTGGCTCGTAGGTGCCCAGCAGCATGCCCTGCCGTTCCTGCCGGAAATAGATATTCGCCTCGTAATCGATGCCGCAGGGCAGACGCTCCTTGCGCTCGGCGATTTCGGGGATCGCCTCGGTGATCAGGTAATGATGCTCCATCGGCTGCACGGGGATGTTGATCCCCTGCATATGACCCACTTCGCGCGCCCATAGACCACCGCAGTTGACGATATGCTCGGCGTTGATCACGCCCTTGGGCGTCGTCACGTCCCAGCTGCCATCCGCGCGCTGCGTTGTCGCGGTCGCCGCGCAATGGGTGAAATACTGCGCGCCATGAACCTTGGCTGCCTTGGCAAAGGCATAGGTCGCGCCCGACGGATCAAGATCACCGTCCTGATCATCCCAGAGCGCGGCAAGATAGTGTTTCGGGTCGATCAACGGATGGCGCTCGGCCACCTCGGCGGGGCTGATGAACTCCTGATGCAGGCCCATATAGCGGGCCTTTGACCGCTCGCGCTTGAGATAGTCGTACCAGGTCTTGTTCGAGGCAAGGTAGAAGCCGCCGGTGATGTGAAGGCCGACCGAATGGCCGCTGAGTTCCTCGATCTCCTTGTAGAGGTCAATGGTATAGCTTTGCAGACGGCTGATGTTGGGGTCAGAGCTGATCGTGTGGATCTGACCCGCTGCGTGCCAACTGCTGCCGCTGGTCAATTCGTCGCGTTCCAGCAGGACGACGTCCTTCCAGCCGAATTTGGCCAGATGAAACAGGATCGAACACCCCACGACGCCGCCNCCGATGATCACGGCCTTGGCATGGGAGGGAAGTTTTTTGCCGCCAGTGTCGGCGTTGNTTTGGATCTCGGGCATTAGTCGCGGTTTCCTANGTTAAAGATCGTCGTGAATGAGAAAGTGAAAGGACCACACGCCGCTCAGATCGGCATCCTCGCAGCGCAGTTTTGCTGCGGTCACACGGTCTNTTTGGCGGTAGATCGAATGNCGCNCCGGCAGCAGCTGGCATTCCCAGTCGCCGGGCGCATAGAGGTCGTATAAGTCGATCCTATCCAGATCGGGAAAGCCTGTTTCCGTTTCATTCGGTGGATAGGCGTCTCGGAGGATAGCAAGCTGTGCGCGTGCCGCCTTGCGCAATCCGAAGGGCGTCGCCATTTGCACGCCGTCACGCATGAGCGCCCCGCCCTCTAGCGACAGCGGTTTATCTTCCCAGATGTTGCTCCAGATCGGCTCTGCGCCGACCTCGCGCAGCACNTCCATCATGCCATGCGTCTGGCCCGCGCGCTCTGTCACCACNCCGGGNACAAGGAAATCGTTGTCAGGCAGGTGGTTCACCGCCATGCGGCGCAACGGCCAATGGCGGGTGGCCTCTCCCGTATCCAGATCAATCTCGATCAGGTGCTGATCGTGCAGCCCTGCAAAATGCGAGCCCAGATTATCGGTAATCTCGCGCAGCACATACAGATGCGTCCGAGTGGCCGCCATAACGCGATCCTCTGACTGGGTCATGCGGGGCGGCGTTGCGGCAGCAGGGCTGGCAATCCAGAGCACGCAGATCAGGCAAAGAGCTGCGTTGATCACCGCCTCGGCTCGACACAGTGGCTTTTTGGCCGGAACAGTCTTTTTGGCGCTCATTTCAAACATCCTGCCCTGTGACTTTTGCGGTCAGCAAAGTGTCGATGTCTTGTTGCCCAGCGGCGCGCGCGAGCCCCGAGAAATCGCCATCCAGCATGCCCTGCGCCGCATTGATCGCCGCGCCGTAGGCAACCCGCGCCAGCCCCCCGCCAACCGACAGGCGCGCCGCGCCGAGTTCGGCGAAATCCGCCCGTGTCAGAGACGCATATCGGCCCGAAGTCAGCACGTTTACCGGCACGGAAACACTGGCGATGATCCGGCTCAGCGCATCCACGTCAGGCGGGGCGGGAACATAGACGCAATCGGCACCTGCGGCCTCGTAGGCCTGAATACGGCGGATCGCCTCATCCGTATCGTAATTGACCAACATGACTCCATCAGCGCGAGCCACCAGCACGAAATCATGCGGCAGGGCGCGGGCCGCGCTCGCGGCGGCACGGATGCGCTCCACCGCCAGTTCGAAATCGTAAGGTGCAAAGGCGGGCAGCGCCGTATCCTCGATGGAACATCCGGCAAGGCCGATCTCTGCCGCCAGACGGATCGTTTCGGCGACGTGATCAGGGGCATCGCCAAACCCGTTCTCGAAATCGCCGGAAACAGGCACTGTTACAGCCGAAATCAGCTCTTGTGCGTGCTCCAGCGCCTCGTCGCGGGTCAGTGTTCCGCCATCGACACGGCCCATGCTGAAGGCATGCCCGGCAGAGGTGGTGGCAATGGCGGGCGCCCCCAGCGCCTGCATCATGCGCGCCGATCCCTTGTCCCAGGCATTGACCAGCAGAAAAGGGTCGCCCTTACGGTGCAAGGCGCGGAATTGAGCCCCGATATCGCCCCTCATGACGCGTCCCAATCCATCACCACCTTGCCGGAATTGCCCGAGATCATCGCGGCAAAGCCTTCCTCGAAATCATCAATGCCGATCCGGTGCGTAATTAGCCCCGTAACGTCGAGGCCGGATTGCACCAGCGCGATCATCTTGTACCAGGTCTCGAACATCTCGCGGCCATAGATGCCTTTGACATGCAGCATCTTGAAAATGATCTTGTTCCAATCGACCGCGAACTCGGTCGGCGCAATGCCCAGCAAGGCGATCTTGCCGCCGTTGTTCATGCGATTGATCATCTGCTGCATGGCCGCCGCCGCGCCGGACATCTCCAGCCCCACGTCGAAGCCTTCTTGCATGCCGATCCGGCTCATCACGTCCTCAAGCTTCTCGGCCGAGACATCGACCACATGCTGCACGCCCATCTCGCGCGCGAGGTTCAGGCGGTAGGGGTTGATGTCGGTGATCACCGTCTTGCGCGCACCGACCTTCTGCGCGACCAGCGCACCCATGATCCCGATTGGCCCCGCGCCTGTCACCAGCACATCCTCGCCCACCAGATCAAAGCTGAGCGCGGTGTGAACCGCATTGCCGAACGGATCGAATATGGCCGCAATCTCGTCAGGGATATCCTCGGGGATCGGCACTACGTTGGCCTCGGGGATGCAAAGATACTCGGCAAAGCTGCCGGGACGGTTCACCCCGACGCCCTTGGTGTTGCGGCAGAGCTGTCCGCGCCCCGCGCGGCAATTGCGGCAGGTGCCACAGACAATGTGCCCCTCGCCACTGACCCGCTGTCCGATCTTGTATTTCACCGCCGCCGCGCCGGTATCGACGATCTCGCCCACAAACTCGTGACCGACAACCATCGGGACCGGCACCACCTTGGCGCTGAATTCGTCCCATTTCCAGATATGCACATCGGTGCCGCAGATCGCCGATTTCCTGACCTTGATCAGCACATCACTTGGCCCCGGTTCGGGCACGGGGACATATTCCATCCACAATCCCGGCTCGGGTTTTGACTTTACCAGTGCTTTCATTTCGTTTTTCATGTCGTCCCCCAGAGGTCCGTCGAAAAGTATTTCAACCCGCTGTCACAGATCACGATGGCAATGGTGCCGCCCTGCTCGCGAGTCTTCAGAAGGTGGATCGCGGCGGCCAGATTGGCGCCGGCGGAATAGCCGCCGAAAATGCCCTCGCGGCGCGCCAGCAGCCTTGCACCATCTCGTGCCTGATGCCCTGAAACAGTCTCTGTTCCAGCCAACTCCACGCCGCTCAGATGCACCAGATCGGGCATCGAATAGCCACCACCCTGAATGGGATGCTGTGCCTGATCGGGCCCCACCGCGTAGCAATTCACACCCCTGGGCGCGAAGAACCGGGCGCAGCCGCCCAGTGTCCCACCAGATCCCACAAAATCGCAGAACGCCGTGATGCTGCCGCCCGTCTGTTGCCAGATCTCGGGTGCGGTGCCGCCCTCATGTGCTGCCGTATTCGCAGGCATCCGGAACTGATCGGCGCGGAATGCCGCCCGCTCGACCGTCAATGCCTGCGCGACCTCTTCGACCAACGCCAGGTCCGCACCGGACACCTCGCCCGGTCGCGCACCGGCCGCCTGTGGGACCAGCACCACCTCGGCACCCAGCGCGCGCATCATCCGGGCCCGCTCGGGCGAGTTGCCTTCGCTCATCACCGCCACAAAGGGATGGCCCATGACGCCGCAAACAATGGCAAGGCCCGTGCCCATGTTGCCCGAAGTCAGCTCGACCACTGTTTGCCCATCCGACAGCACGCCGCTGGCCCGCGCGGCCTCGATCGTGTGCCGCGCCGCCCGATCCTTCTTGGAAAAGCCCGGCAGCAGGTAATCGAGCTTGGCCAATATGCGCCCGTCATAGCCGATCTCGTCTCTGATACGGCTCAACTCCACCAATGGTGTCGAATCCATCGCCTCTATGACNGAGGACAGGATCACTTGATCACGCCCAATTCGCGCCCGACGACGGCAAAGGCATCAATCGCACTATCCAGTTGCTCGCGTGTAAGGGCCGCACTCATCTGGGTGCGAATGCGGTCCTGATCCTTCGGCACGACCGGGAAACTGAACGCCGTGACAAACACGCCATGCTCGCCCAGACGTGCCGCCATCTGCTGCGCCAGTTTCGGATCGCGCAGCATAACCGGAATGATCGCGTGACTGCCCGGCAACAGCTCGAAGCCCAGCGCCGTCATGCGGTCGCGGAAATGTTCGGCATTCTCCCACAGGCGGGCGCGCAGATCGGCCCCGTCCTCGACCAGGTCGAACATCCTGAGCGACGCGGCGGCGATCACCGGGGCCAGCGTGTTGGAGAAAAGATAAGGCCGCGAGCGTTGCCGCAGCCAGTCGACCACCCGCGCCGAGGCCGCGGTATAGCCACCCGAGGCACCGCCCAGCGCCTTGCCCAACGTACCGGTCAGGATATCGACCCGCCCCATCACGCCACAATGCTCGGGCGTGCCGCGTCCGGTGGCGCCGACAAAGCCAGTGGCATGGCAATCATCGACCATGACCATCGCGTCGTACCTGTCCGCCAGATCGCAGATCTCGTCCAGCCGCGCATAGTAGCCATCCATCGAGAACACGCCATCGGTGGCGATCAGCCGGTGCCGCGCGCCCTGCGCCTCTTTCAGACAGCGCTCCAGATCGGCCATGTCGCTGTTGGCATAACGGTACCGCTGCGCCTTGCACAGGCGCACCCCGTCGATGATGCTGGCATGGTTCAGCGCATCCGAGATGATCGCATCTTCGGGGCCTAAAATAGTCTCGAACAAACCAGCATTTGCGTCAAAGCAACTAGGATAGAGTATGCAATCCTCCATCCCCAGAAACGCCGCAATACGTGCCTCCAGCGCCTTGTGGTCCTCTTGGGTGCCGCAGATGAACCGTACCGAGGCCATGCCGAACCCGTAGCGGTCCAGCGCATCCTTGGCCGCGGCGATGATCTGCGCATTGTCCGCCAGGCCAAGGTAGTTGTTGGCACATAGGTTGATCACCTGCGCCCCGCCCGCCAGCGTCACCTCTCCCGATTGCGGCGAGGTGATCACGCGCTCCGTCTTGTAGAGCCCGTCCACGCGTAACCCGTCCAGCCGCCCGCCGATATCCTCGTCAAACTTTTCCGACGCTCGCATTTTCTACCCTCCAATTGGCCCTGACCTGTTCATCTTCTGGTCATAGATATCCCGTGGGCGTCGAATTCTCCAAATTCGACATGGGGGGCTGACCCCCGATCCACCGTATCAATTCAATACCATGCCTCAGGAATTTCGGATTTACGACGCGCAATGTAATCGCGCAGCTCTTCGTCTATGGCGACGTCGATCTCCGGTTGCTCGTAGCGTTCCAGCATCCCGGTCCAGCGGGCATGCGCGCGCATGCGCATGTCCAGCGACCCGCCATCTTCCCAGCTTTCGACGTTCTCGGAATCACTCAGCGCGGGCTCGTAGAACGCAGTCTGGTAGTTGCGCATCGTGTGGCTGCAACCCAGGAAATGCCCCGCCGCAGCCACCTCGGCATAGGCGTCGCGCGCCAGCCCCTCGTCGCTGACATCAAGGCCCGCCAGCACCTTTTGATAGCCACCCAGACGATCGGCATCCATCACCAGCTTCTCGAACCCGGTACATAGCCCGCCCTCCAGCCAGCCAGCGGCATGCAGCACGAAATGCGCGCCAGCCAGCATCGTGGAATGCATCGAATCCGCGCTCTCGTAGGCGGCTTGCGCATCTTCGATCTTGCTCGCCGTCAGTGACCCGCCACAGCGCAAGGGCAGGCCGACACGGCGCGCCATCTGGCCAATCGCATAGTTGCTCAGCACCGGTTCGGGCATGCCAAAGGTGGGGGCACCGGATTTCAGGCTCATCGAACTGAGGAAATTGCCCAGCACAAAGGGCGCGCCGGGCCGGACAAGCTGGGCAAAAGCGCAGCACATCATCGCCTCGGCCATTGCCTGTGTCACGCTGGCGGCGGTGCTGACCGGTCCCATCGCGCCGGACAGAATGAAAGGCACCACGACGATCCCCTGACCGCGCCCGCAATAGGTCTGGATCGCCTGCGTCACCACCTTGTCCACCAGAAGGGGCGAGTTGGTATTGACGTTGCCCATGATGACACAGTTTTCGTCCATGAAATCGCGGCCATGCAGGATCTCGGCCATATCGACGCTGTCCTGANCGCGGCTTTGTTCGGTGATCGCGCCCAGATGCGGTTTGTCGCTNCGGGTCATGTGCATGTAGACCATGTCGAGATGCCGATGGCTGACCGGCACATCACAAGGCTCGCANATCACCAACCCGGTATGATGCAGGTTCGGGTGCATATAGGCCAGCTTCACCAGTTTTTCGAAACTCTCCATATCGCCGTAGCGCCGCCCACCGGCCATATCGCGCACGAAGGGTGCTCCGTAAATTGGCGCAAAAACTTGATTGTTGCCGCCGATAGTCACGCTGCGCGACGGGTTGCGCGCGATCTGGGTGAACTCGCCGGGTGCCTTGCGGCACAGGTCACGAATCCAGTCGGCAGGGGCACGCACACGGGTGCCATCCACTTTCGCGCCGGCCTCAGTCCAGATACGCAGCGCCTCGGGATCGTCGCGGAACTCCAGCCCGAGGTCCTGCATGATCCAATCCACCTGCGCTTCCAGTCGCTCGATGCCGTCCTCATTAACGGGATCGAAAAACGGCAATTGCCGCTGCACATGAGGCGAGGCCAGGTTCGAAGCCCTACCTGCATCCACATCACGTCTCGTCCGCGCACGTCTGGCCATGGCCCCGGTCCTCCCCTGATCTTCCGGNCTAGCCTAGCGCGCAAAAAGCGGTGCGTGATCCTTGTAAAATTTGGGGCTTTGGATAATCTCAGATTATGCAAGAGCTATGGAAACTCGTCGAATCGCCGCGACACCTTCTGGTCTTCGAGGCCGCTGCACGGCATGGGTCCTTCACCCGCGCGGCGCGCGAATTGAATGTGCAACAGCCCGCCGTCAGCGCGGCGATCAAACAATTGGAGGACGCGCTGGGGGCACGGCTATTTCACCGCGCGCACCGTTCCGTCACCCTGACATCCACGGGCGAGCGGCTATATACGGACGTTTCCGGGGCCTTTGCGCGCATACTCGACAGTGTGCGCAGCCTTGCGGCCCGCAGCGCCGGGGATCGGGTCACGCTCACAGCCTCGACCGCATTTGCCCATTACTGGATGGTGCCGCGTCTGGCAGAGTTTCACGCCACGCATCCGGATGTCGACCTGCGCCTGCAGACCTCGGACCGCGAGCCGGACATCGACGCCGAAGGTATCAGCCTTGCCATAAGGCGAGGCAATGGAAACTGGCCCGGCTGCCAGAGCCACCTGATCGCGGCGGAAGTGATCACCCCGATCGCCTCGCCGCGTGTAATGGCCGCTGCGATCAACCTGCGTTCGATCGGCAATCTGGGCAGCCAACCGCTCATCCACCTTGAAGAGCCGGTGCGCGACCGCCCGACCTGGGCGGATTTTTTCCGCCACTGGCGCGTCCCCTACGCCGAGCCGCGCGGCGGTCTACGACTGAACGACTATGCGTTGGTGCTGCAGGCAACGATGGCGGGCGAAGGCTTTACGCTGGGCTGGCGGCACACGACCACCGGGCTGGTGCAACAGGGGTTGCTGGCGGAACGGGCCGACTGGGCCTGGGAAACCGGCGCGGGTTTCTACCTGGTGTGGTCCACCAGCACGCCACTCTCCAGACAGGCTCAGGCGACGCGCGACTGGCTTATCGGTCAGGCGGTGGGCGTGGCGGGCTGACGCCCGGCACATTCGCCCACCCTACACCGCGATTCGGGGCCGCCCCGATACCTCGACCGTGATCTCGCCTTCCAGAAACACCACGCGTGCCTCTGCCTGCGCTGTGCGCAGATCCCGAGTGGCGCTTACCTGCAAATCTTCGGCACCTGCCGCCTGCGCTTCCGCGCGCGCCTCGGCCTCCAACAAGGATTGCAACATATCCAGCGCCTCTTCGGCACTGGTGAAGTCCTGAGGGTCAGAGCCCAGATGCACGCGGTAGAGCCCTTCAGAGGGGCTGGTGACCGTACCGCTGCGCCGGATCGTAACGCGACCCACCACCGCCCCGATGGCGTTGGCGACATCTGCGTGTTCGGGCAGGATCATGTCACACCCCAAACGCTCACCGACCGCCGGGTAATAGGTGCCGACAGAGGCCCCAAGCCCCACAACCGGCACGTTCAGCCCGGCATCCAGCCGCACGAGCCCGCGATACCCGTCCATTCCCCGCGCGGTCAGCACATGACGCGCCAGTTGTTCGGGCGATGGGCCAAAGGGGTGGTCCTCTTCGGCAAAGGCCGTTTCCAACAGAACCAACACCGTCTGATAGGTCAAACGGTTCACGATCATCTCGGCCAGTTCCTGCGCCCCACCGGCCAGCTGGTTTCCCGATCCGGTCCGCTTGCGGCTCATCAGCGTCAGCGCCTTTTCGGCAGCTTCGGTGTCCCACGCGTCCACCCGCCCCAGAACATGGCTGGCATCCGACGGCGTCACGCCCGAAACCTGCACCAGTCCGCGAGTGACCAGACGGCGCAGCGCCTGCTGCTCCATCCGGGTGCGCAGGATCGCCCCGACCGGGTGCACCGCATCACCGATTCGCGCCAGAAAACCCGCGTCTCGCTCTGTCAGACCAGCGGCGTCAATGCCCGGCACCGCCCGGACAAACACGCCATCATGTTCCCCCGGCGTGGTGTTGCGCAGTTGCGCATCCAGCGTGCGGTGCACTATCTCGGGCGCCTCATGGCCAATCAGGCTGACCGGCAACACCCGGCGCGGCCCAAGCGTGACCCCGCCCGTCAACCCTTCGTCGATCACCTGCACTTCGCTGTCGCCGCCCAGCCCGGTGGTTCGCATCGCGACCGCCTCGACCATGGTGCGCCACGGGCCGACCTGCGCACCGCCCGGATCGATCATCGGGCGGCCATCGCGCAGCACCGCCACATCGGTCGTGGTCCCACCGATATCCGACACCAGCGCCTGCGTGACATTCGTCAGCCAACTGGCCCCGACGATCGACGCCGCCGGGCCGCTTAGAATCGTCTCGATTGGGCGCATCCGGGCCTGTTCCGCACTTATCAGCGCGCCGTCGCCGCGAACCACCATCAGCGGCGCGGTGATCCCAAGCTGTGCCAGTTTACCTTCCGCATCGTTGATCAACCGCGCGATCATGCCGATCAGCCGCGCGTTCAACAGCGCCGTCAGCGCCCGTTTCGGGCCGTTCAGCTTGGCCGACAGGTGGTGCGAACAAGAGACAGGCCGCCCGGTGATCTCGGCGATCATCTCGGCGGCGGCCAGCTCGTGCGCGGGGTTGCGCGTGGCGAACTGCGCCGCGACCGCATAGGCGGAAACGCCATGATCGCTCTGCAACCAGGCCAACAGCGCGTCACGGTCCAACGCTTGTGCCTCGCCGCCTGCGTGGTTGTGTCCGCCGTTCAGGAAAATCGCCGGATCGCCGCCCAGCGCATCACGCAGCCCGTGCGCGTCAAGGTCCTGCTCGCGAAAGCCGATATAGACGAGGCCAACACGCCCGCCCTGCCCTTCAACCAGCGCATTGGTGGCCAGCGTCGTCGACAGCGATGCCAGGGCGATGTCGCCCGGTGTGGTACCGCTGGCCTCCAGCACATTCGCCACCGCAGCACCAATCCCGATGGCCAGATCGTGCCGCGTGGTCAATGCCTTGGCGCTGGCGATCACTTCCGTTTCGTCACGTAACAGCACCGCATCCGTATAGGTACCGCCCGTATCCACCCCCAACAAGATCGCCATATCCGTCTCCAATTACCCTATTTACGGGATTTAGCGATTTCGCCGCCCCGTGCCTGTCCATTTGCGTCAGTTCTGAGACGCAAGAGCGCCCAACGCGCCGCATCTGCGACCTCGGGTGCGGAGGCGTTTACATGCGCCTCGGCCGACGGGATCAGATCTACACGGCCCGAATTGCCGATGGCATAGAGCACGTTGCGCAAGAACCGGTCGATGCCGATCCGCTTGATCGGGCTGCCCGAGAATTTGGCACGAAACGCGGCGTCGTCCAGTTGCGCCAGTTCCGCCAGCGGCGGCGCGTTCAGATCCTCGCGCGCATGATAACGGGTCTCGCGTGCGGTTTGCGCGAACTTGTTCCAGGGACAGACCGCCAGACAGTCATCGCAGCCATAAATATGATTGCCCAAAAGCGCGCGCAGATCAGGATCGACAGGGCCTTTGTGCTCGATCGTCAGGTAGGAAATGCAGCGCCGCGCATCGAGCTGGTAAGGGGCCGGAAAGGCATCGGTCGGGCAGATATCGAGACAGGCGCGGCACGAGCCGCAATGATCGGTTTCCGCAGGATCAGTGTCTAATTCCAGCGATGTAAAGATCGAGCCGATAAAGAACCAGCTGCCCAGTTCGCGGCTGACCAGATTGCTGTGCTTGCCCTGCCAGCCAAGGCCCGCCGCCTGCCCCAGCGGCTTTTCCGGGACGGGGGCCGTATCGACGAAAACCTTGACCTGCGCGGNCGCTTCGTCAGGCCCCTGCGGGCCCGCCTCGGAGATGAGCCACCGCGCGAGTCGTTTGAGACGTTTCTTGACCAGATCGTGATAATCACGGTTTCGGGCATAGACCGAGATTGTGCCGACCTCGGGCTGCGCCAATGTCGCCATCGGGTCGGAGTCAGGCGTATAGCTTTCGCCCAGCATGATGACCGAGCGCGCGTCGGGCCAGAGCGCCGACGGATCGCCCCGCCAATGGCTGCGCTCGGCCAGCCAGTTCATCTGCCCGTGATATCCCGCCTCAAGAAACGCCCCAAGACGTGCCGGAACCTGCGGCACGTCCCAGGGTCGGCAGATGCGCGCCATGTCGAACCCCTCTTCGAGCGCGCGCGCAACAAGGGCTTCTTTCAAACCGGACATGCTTTTTCTGTGTAGAGATATTCAACGATGCCAGAACCCGGCACCATGTCAGAAATCCAGGTCCGCATAATGCGGAGGCGGCGTGAAACCAGGGATCTGATCCGTCAGGATATTGCGGAAGGCCGGCCGCGACTTGATCTTGGCATACCAGTCCTTGACCACTTCGCTGCGGTTCCAATCCACATCCGAGATGTAGTCGAGAGCGCTGAGATGCGAGGCAGCCGCGAAATCGGCCAGCGTCATCACGTCGCCTGCCAGCCAGCGGCGATGATCCAGCAGCCAGGCCATGTAATCGAGATGGTACTTGATCGCCCGGGCACCGGATTTCACGTTGCCACTGTCGGGAAAGCCCCGGCCCATCACCTTCTTGTTGACCCGCTCATAAAGCAGTTTCGAAGTGACCTCGTGATGAAACTTGTCATCGAACCAGGCCACCAGGCGGCGCACCTCGTAGCGGGCGTCGGTGCCGCGCGGCATCAGTGGTGGCTCGGGGTATTTTTCCTCGAGATATTCGCAGATCGGCGCGCTTTCAGAGAGCGTCTTGCCGTCGATGCGCAGCACCGGAACCTTGCCCGCCGGGTTGCGGCGGAGGAACTCGGCGCTTTGTTCCCAATAGCGTTCCTCGACCAGTTCGCATTCAATCCGCTTTTCGGCGAGGCTCAGCCGCACCTTGCGGCAGAAAGGAGAGAGTGGGACGTGATAGAGTTTGGCCATGAGTGGCAGTTACCTTTGACAGATCGCTGCTCTTCCATGCCTGCTCTGGCAGCGATTTTCAATCCTCGAAACAGGCGGCGCGGCCATCGCGGCGGATGGTGGCCGCCCCGTCCATGATCGCGGCGGTGCGTTTGCGCATCCAATTCGTCGGCTTGCTGGCAGAGCGACCCTTGGGGTCCGGAAGCACCGCCGCCAGCCGAGCCGCCTGC
>JGI24723J26617_10002190_pt1 | contig 15841 bp, 14 predicted proteins | sample Cruoilmetagenom6_FD_26617 | JGI IMG/M metagenome (IMG submission 26617)
TGAACCCCGCGTTGGATCTGCTTGCGGGTCGGCTCGGCAAGCCACCGTTCTACGTGGTTCAGCCAGCTTGACGATGTTGGCGTGAAATGCACATGCAAGGCGGGTGGGCAAACCGTCCCCATTCCTCGGCGGATCAGTCGCGCGATGTGTGAATCACACGGACAATCGCGTTTTCTTCTTCGCCGCCTGTCGCTGCATCATCGACCCGCCGCACGGATGTCATCGCATCTTCATGGTTGACCGTTCACTCGGCTTCCATGATCGCAAGCCAGCGCTCGATACTTTCGATGATCGCAAGTTAACGGTCCACGTAGGTTTCCACCGCCTCTGCCGACAAAAAGGATCGGCTGCGTCGTGTTCCGGCCAACTCCACGGTCTTGTTTGAAAACGTTGTACTGGCGGGCGAGTGGCACGAAGACAAAGTTCTCACAAAGCATAATCTGCGCATGGGCCCAAATTCACGGCCGGTAATCCAAATAGGATACCTGCAAGCTGTTTTGGCGCATCCATCTCTCGGCAGACCACGCGTTTTGCGTGGCGCATACTGTTCAAATGTCCCGGAGTTATCAGTGTTGGATATAGAAGAAATGACGGTCCCTCGTTTGGCCAGTGCAGTCGAAAATACCATTGCCAACGACATGGAGGTAGCCGCTGCCCTGAGGGCACATGCCAATTCTATGGAAGATTTGATTGCAGAAATGGCTGAAAAAGCTGTTCGGTGATTCCTCACTTAGATATCGAGCTCGCACCTGCGCTTTTGTGCTTATCGATATTCTGTGTTGCATCGCCGCGAACGGTGAAGTTAGCTTCGTCCGTGCTGTAGTTCCGTCCCGATGACTTGTACAAAGACTTCCAGACTCAAATGGGAATTTGAGTAAATGCTCTACCGGCCATTGCGCCCGCGTTTCTTAAACCAGCTCTTACAGAACTACATAATTGTGCTATTAAACAGCTTGCCAAAGTTCGCCATCTCGGGAAACGAGAAACTCGGACAATAGCTTCTCCAGATGCGCCGCAACATTCCGTTCGGCAGCCTTCGCGATATGCGGGTCAGTTTTTTTGTAAACGGACGACGCGATGTTCGAAATCGTGTCAGGCTTCGTGGAAACATGAGCCAGAATCTCTGACTCGCGCCGTATCCGATTGGAGAGAAGCCGTTCGACGTAAGGTTTGGATTTTGAAGCACCGGCCCGTGCCCCGGGAGATAGCACTTGTCGTCTCGTCCGATCAATCGCTGAAGCTGCGCACAGTAGTCGCGCATGTTCCCGTCCGGCGGACTTACGATCGAACTGTTCCAGCTCATTACATGATCGCCGCTGAAGACCACACCATCTGGTCTCGCGAAGCAAACATGATCGCTCGCATGACCTGGTGTATGCAGCACGGTGAGGCCGGCCATGGTCTGACCATCTTCTAAAAACCCGTCCGGTTCGAAGGCATCGTCTGGAAACGCGATTGATACATAGATGGGCAAACCGGTCCGTTCGCGCAGTGTCGGAGCAGCCCCGAAATGATCGGAGTGGTGATGGGTGATGAGGATACCGCCCGGGTTGCTTCCCGTATTTGCAATGATGGCTTCGAAATGAGCGCTGTCTTCGACCGGGCCCGGATCGATGACGAACACACCTTCGGGAGTGTCGACAAGATAGGTGTTTGTGCCATGGTACGTCATTTTTCCGGGATTGCTGGCGACGATCCTTCGTACCCCTTCGATCACATTCTCGCATCGCGCGCGGACTGGTTCAGGCTCATCAAAAAACATGCTGGTTTTGGTCAATGGAGGAATCCCCGGATCGAGTGAATATGTTCGGCGTCTTGTAACGAGAGACGTTCGGGCAATGCTTCGCCTTTCAATAACGAGTCGCGAACAGAATGCAACGGCACCGATTTGGCAGGCGCAATGCAAACTCATCCTGATCGGCGCGCGAGATCGCATAGTCATCGGCGGGGTTCTGCGCCGTCTCTGGCATTGCATCAGTCCCGTATTGCGCCTTCATCAACGGATTGACGAAGCGCCAGCCGATCGTTGTATTGTGCATCGTGCTTTCACGACCCGAATGCGCCGCTTGCCCGAAACTTGTCCCGTGTCTGTGTGTCGAACCCCCAAGCATTCAGGATAGCGTCCGTATCGGCCCCGTCGGGGGATGGGCTTCCCTGGATCGCGGAAGGCGTCCGCGAAAATCGTGGCGCGGGTGCCGGTTGAGCTACTCCGTCGGACTCCACCACGACAGATCGTGATTTCATATGGGGATGGTGACGGGCTTCTTCGAATGACAGCACCTGGCCGAAGCAGGCTTCGCGGTCTTTCATGATGCTGTCCCATTCTGCCGCGGTTTTCGTCGCAAAGACAGATTCAAACCGGCGGCGCATCTCTGGCCAGCCTTCTCTATCGTACTGCTCCGGCATGTCGGAAGGATCGATCTCCAGACCGTCGCACAGCGCGGAGAAGAATTTTGGTTCAATGGCGGCGATGCTGATGTATCGCCCATCCGCTGTTTCATACAGACCGTAGAATGGCGCGCCGCCATCAAGCACGTTACTTTCGCGCTGATGGACCCACTGACCAGCAGCCGATGATCCGTAATAGCTCGCCAAAAGCGACGTTATTCCGTCAATCATCGCACAATCCACGACCTGCCCCTTGCCGGATTTCCCACTTTCCAACAAAGCTCCAAGAACCCCGACAGCAAGGTATAAAGCACCGCCGCCCAGATCGGCGACCAGGTTCAGCGGAATCGAAGGCGCGGCGTCCTTTGGCCCAATCATCGAAAGGGCTCCGGTCAGGCCAAGATAGTTCAAGTCATGGCCAACGGTCTGGGACATCGGGCCGGTCTGGCCCAATCCGGTCATGCGGCCAAAAACCAGTTGGGGATTGACGGCAAGCGTCTCCTTTGGACCAATACCAAGGCGTTCCATGACACCGGGACGGAACCCTTCGATGAGCGCGTCCGCCTTGACGACAAGTTCGAGAAACACCTCTCGCCCTTCCGGCGATTTCAGGTCTACAGCAATGCTTGGACGGCCACGGCCCGTAATGTTGAATCTGGTTTCCCGCGGCATACCCAACCCGCTGGGTGTGAGGCGGTCCACCCGGATCACATCGGCGCCCATGTCGGAAAGAAGCATTCCTGCAAAGGGAACCGGACCAATCGCCCCCACTTCGATTATTCTAATTCCATCCAGGACACCCAAGGTCATCCTCCTTCTAATGTTTGCATCAATGGGTCAGACCCCCCGCGCGGGCCAGGTGCCGGTCGCAGTACAGCCAAGGTTTGCAGCCCGAAACCAGCCCTGCCCCGTCGCGCATCATCTGAGACCAATCCGTTTGCTGACAACGTTGCGAAGAATTTCGTTGGTACCGCCGCCAATCGGGCCTACGCGAGAATCGCGCCAGAACATCTGCATGAGATGATCCATGCTGTATCCGGCCCCGCCCATGACCTGGATGCCCATATCCGCGCACCGGACGTTATTCTCGGTGGCAAAAATCTTGGCGATGGCCGAGGCGCTTGAGCAGTCTTCATCGTGATCCAGCAGCGACGTACACCGATACAGCAGGCCCCGCGCCGCATCGGTCATGATCTGCATATCGACCAGCTTGTGCGCGACGGCCTGATAGGAGGCGATTGGCTTGCCAAACTGGATGCGATCACGGGCATAGGAAGACGCATAATCGACGATCCGCTGCATGTTTCCGATGGCCGAAGCCGCGAGACAGATCCGCTCCAGATTCAACCCGTGCATCAGCTGTCCCCAACCATTGTTCAGGGTGCCGAGCATGCGCGATTCCGGCACGCGCACATTGTCAAAGAAGACGATGTTGGTGTGAATTGTCCGGCGTCCGACCGTTTTCATCGGGGTAATGGATATGCCCGGCGCATCCGCGTCGACCACGAACATGGTGATGCCCCGATGACCGGCCTCGGGATCGGTTTTTGTCACCACCACCAGATGATCCGCAACATGCGCGCATGTGATGAACATCTTGGTGCCGTTGATCACGAAATCATCGCCATCGCTTTTGGCGCGGGTCACAATGCTGGCGGCATCCGAACCGGTCTCCGCCTCGGTCAGGCAGAAGGCCATCTTGCGCGAACCATCGATGACGCGCGGCAGCAACTCTTTCTTGAGCTCGGGGCGCGCTGCAACCTGAAGGTGACGACCACCGTACAGAACAGTCGTCAGATAGGCGGACGCTAGCTGTGCATTGTGGTAGGCAACGGTTTCGATGAAGAACGCGAAGTCTTCCATCGACGCCCCCAAGCCGCCGTCTTCTACGGGATAGAGCAGTCCCATATACCCAGCGTCGGCCAGGGCCTGATAGCCCTCTTGCGGGAATTCCCGTGCTTCGTCCAGGCGCAGGGCTTCTTCTGGCGGCAGTATATTTTCGAGCAATTTCGAAAGGGAATCCTGGATGAGTCGTTGCTCCTCGGTGACCCCGAATTGCTTTGGTGCCTGTGACATTTTCATTTACCTCTGTTGATTACGAACGCGGAGAGCTTGCGCGAGACCGTGCAATTGCGATGCCACTCGCCAGGAAAAGCGACCGTCCTGCGCACGCGGACCACAGATTTTGAAATGAAGGACGTGGCGCTGCCCCTAAAGCAGGAGCAAGCAGCCCCCGATCACCAAAGCCGCGACAACAGAAATAAAGCCGAGATTCCAACGCGGCCCCACCTTGATCGGGTCCACCCCGACGGCTAGCGCAGTGAGACGCACATTTGAAGTGAAGGGCGATATCGTCACCGTCGTCGCCCAGGCGCACAAAACGACCATCGCGATATCTATGTGCAGAAAATCAAACGTGTCCATCCGGGTGAGGATGCCGATGGACAGCGTCACCGAGACGATGGGATTCAAGCCCAGAATCCCGGTCAGGACGACAAAGACATAGGTCAGCGCCAGCGCCGCGCCACCGCTTGACGTGTAGGGCAAGATGGCCTGCCCCAGCGCCTTGGCATCAACAAGCGGTATGATGAGAACGCCCAAGGCACCGGACACCGCAAAGATCGTGAACTCAGAGCGCATGTCTCTGAGGGAAGGAAGGATTTTATCGGACATGATCTGCAGCGCTTCGCGCGTTGGCTTTGGAGCGCCTCGTCCGTGCTGCTGCACGATTTGCCACAGCAGGGAAACTCCGGGTGCCAACAGGATATTTGCACTGACGATACTGAGGTCCAGGGCTTCCGACGCGGCGATCACCGCCAGGAGCAACGATGCCAGCAAGACTAAAAACGGAGCGAGCGCCGTCAGTCCCGGCGCGGCGGTCGCGGTGCTGGCCGGAACAAATCGCGGATTGGTTAGCCGGTCCAGGAGCCAACCCAGACTTAGAAACGAGACCGCCAGAATACCGCCATGGGACAGTATCTTCAGCCAGGTGAGGTCGGGCATGCTCAACAATATGATGGGGATCGAAATGGATGTGGGGGACCACAATGGGACGGAGGCAACCCCTCGCAGCAAAGCGGTTGTCATGCGCCGCAGCCGGATGGCCGCCACCCGTTCGCTCGGGTCTCCGACACCATGTTTGATCATGGTTCCGAGTAAACCAACCGTGCCGACGCTCAACGGCAATCCGAACAAAGCCCCTCCGAATGTGAGCGCGGCATAGCGGCGCCCCGGCTTCTGGGAAACAAGGACGCGTCCCGAGCGATGGACCAACGGAGAACTTGCCGCGGTCGCCTGAAGTACTCCCATCGCCAAGACGAAATATCCCAGATAGAGAGCCCTCTCTGTTGCCAGATTCACCAGTACAATCGGATCTGGTACGGTTAACGAGACCGTCACGGTCACACCGACCAGGGCCACGAACAGGACACGCGCGGCGCGGGCAAGCCGTCCCCATTCCAGAATGATGAAGAAAAGCGCCGCCAGACCTCCCGAAGTCAACGTCCATTCGGCGTTTGTTACCAGATTGATCATTGCGCTCAGACCAATCACGATCAACGCTAGGATTGCAAATGTCGCTTTCATTCGGTGGTCAATTTCACCTCATCCATGTTGGGCTCCGACGGCATCGGATCGGAAAGCCACGAGGGTAGGGGCCGGTAATGCAATTCTTATGACCCCCAAGCCTTTCATCATTTCTCCAGTAGTTTGTAAGCCCCGGACGCCGTCGCAAGCAGAGTGCCGTCCTGATCGCGCAACTCCGCGTCGGCGAATTTCAAACTTCTCCCGCCGCCCGAGATACGGGCCGTTGCGGTGACTTCATCAGATTTGGCGGCGGAAATGTAATTGACCGTCATTGAAACGGTTACTGTCGGGGTTTCCTTTTCCCGTGAAAAGCTCCGCACAGCAATTCCGGCTGCAGTGTCCAGAAGCATCGCGACCAGGCCGCCATGCAAAAGACCCAAGCGATTTAAGTGCTGTGGCCCGAGACTCAGCACGCAGGCCGCGATGCCATCGCCAGCAATGTAGGACNGGTATCCAATCAAGCCCCGCGCGCCCGATTGATCAATCGAAAGAGGGTCGTCTGGAGCCANAGGGTTGGACGGACTCCCGTGGAGACTTTTTGCCGAACTGTTCATCAAACGCCTCCAGATGCGTTTGGAGCCGCCAGCACTTGGCGGATCCGCTTGTTGTGAGTGTCGGCGTGACAGACGGTCAGACATCTCGTTGACCAGCGCGTCATCGCCAAAGACGTGCACATCCCTGCCGGGAATGCGATCCCGGCGACCATTTTCCAGCCCGCGCGCAACCGCCTTCCGGCACGTTAACGCGCCCATCGCTCACGCTCGCAGCCATATGCCTATCGCGCATTTCGGTTTCGTCCTCTTGATCAGGAAACNNGCTGACAATCAGGGACGGCGGCGATAGAGAAGCGTCGCTTCCATTTCCTGAACGACCTCACCGCGCTGATTGCGGCATTTTCGTTGAAGTGTGATGACACCCTTTTCGGGTTTGCTGGTCTCTTTTTTGTCGACCACGGTCTGCTCCAGCCGGATGGTGTCACCGTGCAGCACAGGTTTGAGCATCCGCCAGTTGTTGATCTGAAGAAGAGCGAGGAGTGTACCATCATTGACGCCACTGGCGTATTGAAGACCACCCATGAGCGCGTAAACCAGCGGCCCGTGCGCAATGGGTTCGCCGAACTGGGTCGTTTTGCAGTACTCAAAATTCGTGTGCACCTCATTGAAGTCGCCGCTGAGACAGGCGAAATTGACGATGTCGGTCGATGTGACCGTGCGCGCGGGGCTTACCATCGTCTCGCCGACCTCGAAGTCTTCGAAATATTTGCCGCGCGGTTTTGCTTCGGTAGTCATGTGGGTAATCCTTATAATGGGAGTGTGTAGGTTATCAGCGCGGCTCGCGGCCGAGGATGAGCGTGCAGTGCGATGACAGAATGCCACCTTCGTTGTGGACAATGCCGACTTCTGCATCCTTGACCTGACGTTTTTCGAGACCGCCGCGCAGTTGGCGCACCGCCTCGACAATGCCGAACAGACCGCCCGCCGCACCGGCATGTGCGTGCGACAGCATCCCGCCATGAGTATTGATCGGCAGCGACCCGCCGACCTTGGCCTTACCGGAAATCCAGTGCTCAATGCCCTCGCCGTCCTTGCCAAGGCCCAGCTCTTCGAATTCCAGAAGCGGCACGATGCTGAAGCAATCATAAAGCTCGGCAAAATCCATATCCTGCGGGCCCAAACCGGCCATGTCATAGGCGATGCGGCTGGATTCCCTGGCCCCGAATTCGGTCAGGCTGGGCGCGCACATCAGGTGTTCATGGGTGTGATGTTCACCGATACCATGGAGGTAAATCGGCTGGCCCTTGAGGTCTTTCGCGCGTTCCGGCGAGGTTACGATCATCGCACCGCCTGCGTCCGAGATCAGGCAGCAATCCAGCATGTTCAGCGGATCGGCAATCGGCTTGGAGGCCAGCACGTCTTCCGGCGTTATCGGCTTTTTCATGTGCGCGTTCGGGTGCAGCAGCGCGTTGGAGCGCGTAACTGCGGGAATATGCGCCAGTTCCTCGCGGCTAAGGCCGTATTTATGCATGTAGCGCTGCGCGATCATCGCGTAAAAGGCCGGGATCGAGAACCCGTAGGGCTGTTCATAATAGGGATGTCCGACCGCCAGCAAGGCGGCGATGGCAGCGTCCCGGCTGGTTCCCGTGGCGCGGTTCTCGCCTGCGCAGATCAGCACCGTCTCCGCCTGCCCCATGGCGATGGCTTCGGCCGCATGTTTGAGCATCACAGCGGGCGATCCGCCCCCCACGATGACCGAGGCGTTGAACCGCGGTGTGATGCCGAGATATTCGCACATCACACTGCCCAGCATGAAATAGGGTTCGGTAAAGGAATAGGCGGTCAGCAGACCGTCGATGTCCGATGGTTTCAGCCCGGTTTCTTCCAGAGCCCGCATTGCGGCCTGCGCGTTGAGGCCAAGCCCGGTCATGCCGGGCACCTTGCCGATGTCGGACTCGCCAACCCCGACAATTGCCACTGAGTTTCTCAGAGTGCCTTCAGGCATGTGTCAATTCCTTCCTGTCAATTCGAACACGGCCAAGCGGCCGGCAATCAGCTGGCCCAACGGTCGAGATCCCGGCCGATGAGTTCCTTCTGGATTTGAGAGGTGCCGCCCCCGACCGTCCCGTTGCGCGCATCGCGCCAATGACGCTGCATGTCGTGGTCGTAGGTGTAGGCGGCGCCGCCGAGGATCTGCATGCCCTGCGTCGTCACCCGAGCCAGCATCTCGGAGACGAAGAGCTTGGCCATGCTCGCCTCGGTCGCGCAGGGGAAACCCTGATCGTAGCGCCAGGCAGCGTTCTGGGTGAGCCAACGGCCGGCTTCGACATCCGTGGTCATTTCGGACAGCATGTGCTTGATTGCCTGAAAGTCGCGGATCGGACGCCCAAACTGGTTCCGCTCGCCCGCATAGGTGATCGCATCGCCAAGCGCGCACAGCGCGCAGCCCATGTAATTGGCCGCCAGCATGATCCGCTCGCGTTCCAGATGTGCGGTGATCGCGGCCCAGCCTTTGTTCACACCACCAACGACTGCATCCGCCGGGACGCGTACGTCGGACAGAAAGACTTCGTTGGTGCCGATGATGTGGCGGCCCACGGTCTTCATCCGGGTCACGGTCACGCCGGGCGCGTCACTGGGCACAAGGAACAGCGAAATACCATCGCGTTTCTTGGCCTCAGGGTCGGTACGGGCGGCCAGGATCATCACGTTGTCCTTGGCTTTGGCGCCAGTCGAATACACTTTCTGTCCGTTCAGCACCCAGTCGTCGCCGTCGCGCCGCGCGCGGGTCTTGAGGCCGGCAGCATCCGATCCGGTCTCCGGCTCGGTCAGCGAGAAAGACAGCTTGGTCTCGCCGCGGACCACGCGCGGCAGGATGCTCTCGCACTGCTCTTTGCTGCCGGAGTTGGCAAGAATCGCGGCGCCCCAGGCCTGAAGTGCCAGACGGGTCGGCAGGTCGACGGACATGCGACCGAATTCCTGCAGGACAAGAATACATTCGGACATCGGGTTGCCGGTACCGCCAAAGGCTTCNGGAACGAACATCCCGACATAGCCTGCGCGGGCCATTTCCTGGTACAGCTCTTCGGGAAAGACTCCGTCTTCGTCCCACTTGCGAACCTGATCGCGCGGACAGTGCCGCGCAACAAAGGCNGCGGTCTGTTCTTGTATCAGACGTTCGGTGTCACTCTGAGAAAAATCCATCTCGTCCTCACTTCGCCAATTGAAAGACTGCGAGCTTCTCTTCGCCGCGTTCTTCGAAAGTCATTGTCACCGGGTCACCGATCGCGACCGACAGGGCGTCGTCGCCGATCAGCGCGGTTGGCATCCGGGGCCCTTCAGCGAGATCGACCAGGGCCACGACATAGGGCGTTCGCGGCGCGAAGGCGGGCGAAGAGGCGCGGCGGACGATCGAAAAGGAATGCACCGTCCCCTCGCCCGACGCCTCGCGCCACTTGCGGTTTGGCGACCAGCAGACCGGGCACATGTGGCGCGGCATGAAATCCAGCGCGCCGCAGTCCCCGCATTCCTGCAACAGCAGTTTTTCCTGCTGCATCCCGTCCCAGAGTTCCTGGGAGTCGGCGTTGCGAACGGGTTCAGGCAAAGCAGTCATCACGAGTGTCCTTTCTTGGAGGTGTCAGGCGAAATCGATGGCGGCAGGCCGTTGGAAACCGGGTCGGCCGCTGCGGCGCTGATGAAGTCAGGCTTGCGCTTCTCGACCAGCGCGCTGAGGCCTTCGTTGAATTCAACGCTGGACATGGCCATGGCCTGCCCGAGCTCTTCATAGAGGTACATGTCGTCCAGGCCATTCTCGAAGGTGCGCAGCATGATCTGTTTGGCCAGCCCCATAACCTCAGCGGGGCCTTCAGCAAGCTTGCGCGCCATCGCCAGGCCACGGTCGTGCAACTCGGCGTCGGGGACGACTTCGACGGCAAGGCCGAGGTCATGCGCTTGTTTTGCATCCATCGTCTGGTTGCCGAACAGGAAGTTGCGCGCACGCGCCATCCCGATCAGACGCGGCAGCGAATACATCGTCATGATGTCCGGCACTGCACCAAGGCGGAAGAAACCGGCCATGAACTTGGCGCTTTCCGCCGCAACGATGACATCGGCGGTGAGAGCAAGCCCCATGCCGCCGCCGACCGCGTAGCCCTGCACGCCGCAGACCACAGGCCGCTCAAGCGTCATGAGCGGGAGCAAGATTGTGTTTAGGTGGCGGAACCTGCGGCGCACGGCCCAAGGGCTAGAAGCAACCTGAAGCATATTCAGATCACCTCCGGCACAGAAGCTCTCGCCCTTGCCGCAAAGATAGACCGACCGGATTGACCGGTCGTCCCCGATGTCGCGCAGCACAGATTGCAATGACTGGCGCATTTCCGCAGTCAGGGAATTGCGGCCCTTTTCATAGGCCAGCCGGATGATCAGAACAGGGCCGTCGCGTTCGGTTTCCAGATGTATGAGTTCGCTCATTCTTCTCTCCTCCTCAGGCCATGGCCGGTGCGTTCTGCGCCACGACGACCCGTTTACGGTCACGTCCGCCGTCTACGACGAGGTCGGTGCCGGTGATGTAGTCTCCCCCCGACCCGGCAAGGTAGATGATCGCATTGGCGATATCGGAAACCAGCCCCAATCGGCCCAATGGAACCGATGCGATTTCGGTCGCAAGGCGGCCCTTTTCCTCATAGATCCGGCGCACGCCTTCGGTGCCGTCAATCGGGCCGGGCGCAACCGTATTGCAGCGGATACCATCCGGGCCCCACTCGGTGGCAAGGCTGCGCATCAGCGACATGATCCCGGCCTTGGCGGCCCCGGCATGGGCGCAGCCCGGCCAGCCTTCCAAAGCGCGCATTGTCGAAATGGCAATGACCCGACCGCCGTGGTCGGACGCCTTCAGCGCGGAATAGGCTGCGCGGCAGCAATGGAACGTGCCGTTCAGGTCGATGTCGATCACCGTGCGCCAGGCATTCGCCGACATTTCAGCGGTTGGCACAACAAAGTTGCCGGCCGCATTGGCGATCATGATGTCCAGCCCGCCGAATTCTTCAACGGTCTTTGCAACGGCTCGCGACACGCTTTCGTAATCGCGGACATCCAGTTGAATGGCGATGGCCTCGCCGCCCGCCGCGCGAATCTCGTCGCGGGCGGCCTCGATCTTGGTCTTGTCACGGCTGGCCACCACAACTTTGGCCCCCGCCGCAGCGAGCGCGTGGGAAATGGAAATGCCAAGCCCGATGCCCGACCCGCCTCCGGTCACGAAGGCCACACGCCCGGCCAGGCATTTTTCCGCGAACAGCGGTTTGGTCCTGTCCGTTTCCATTATTCCGCACTCCTGTTTTTGTGTTCCTGCGACGACTTGCGTCTTGGTTTCGTCGCGGCGGCCAGCGCGCGCGCATGTCCAGGCAGGCCGGCGGCCACAGCCATTGCGTCGACCTCGTGATCGAAGCTGGTTTGCAACTGGTCGGCCCATGTTCCGCGTATCAGGTTCTTGGTGAGGGCAAGGGCACCCTCAGGGATAACAGCCAGATCCGCCGCCAGCGTTTCGGCCGCTGTGGCGAGGCCGTCATCAGGCACAACCCGCCGTGTCAGCCCGGCGGCCTTTGCCTCGGGGGCGGTAAGGGTGCCGCCGCTCAGCAACAGGTCGGTGGACAATGCCGGGCCGAGCTTGGCGGTCAACAGGGCCGATGCGCCACCGTCGGGCACCAGGCCAAGCTTGACGAAGGGAAAGACGATCTTTGCGCCTTCGGCCATCACCAGGATGTCCGCGGCCAGCGCCAGCGACGCGCCGCCGCCCGCTGCCGCGCCCTGTACCGCGGCAATGAAAATTTTGTCAGAGCGCACCATGCGGGCGTGATGATCCTGCGCGATCCGCAGGCGTGCACGCCACCCGAAGGCGGTGGAAGGAAAACTGTCAAGATCGCCCCCGGCACAAAACGCCCGCCCCTCGCCGCGGATCAAAACGACGCGGACCCCGGCGTCCGCCTCCACCTCGCACAGTGCCCGGTCAAAAGCAGCCCGCATGTGGCCCGACAAGGCATTGAGGCGATCCGGACGGCGCAGGGTCAGCGTTGCGATGGCACCGGATACCTCGCAGGTCACGGTTCCGTCCTCGGTTGTGGGTGTCACCTCTGGAGACATTTGATACGGTTCCTAGGTTCAGTTCTGTCAAGCTCAATTGCAGCAATTTCCGTGCCAAAGCCCGGTGTTGGAGATGCGAGAAAGTGGGTCGCCGGGGGCTGCATGGCGCAATCCGCACAGACACGGGTACTGGCCGCGCCGCGAGCGCGCGCTCGGGTTTCATGGTTTGGGGGATGCGCCGGTGAGGCGCGGATCAAGGACTACGGAAAGCTCAACTTTCAGACCTGTCCAGCTCCTGCACCACACCGTCCGCGATCAGCTTTTCCACGGTATCTTCGGACATATCGAAGCCTTTGAGGATCTCTCTCGAATGCTGGCCGGGGTCTGGCGCTTTCACACGGTCCTGTGTGTCGCGCAGCGGAAGTAAGCCAGGGATATTGGCGACGGGCAGGCGACCGAAATCGGGATGATCGACCCATTCGTAGGCGTTCACGGCCCTGGCGTGTTCGTCATCCAGCCAATCACCATAATCGTTCACCTTTTCCGCCATCACGCCGACGTCCAATAGCCGCTTGATCCAGTATCCGGTGTCTTGTTTTGTAAACTCCGCCTTCAACTCGATCACAAGGCTCTTGGCGTTTTCATTGCGGGACGGAATATCAGTGTAAAGTGGCGAGCTACCAAGGTCCGGGCGGTCGATGACACCGCAGAGCGCACTGAAATGCGCATCCCGCATGGCGCTGACCAGCATATATCCATCCTTCGTCTCGAAGATGCCCGAAGGTGTGTAAAGTGGCGGGGGGTTTCCACCTTCGTCAACGAATTCCATGATCTTTGACGCCTGAAAAGCTGCGGCCGTCTGCATCAGATTGACGTCCAGATTTGCGCCTTTTCCGGTCTTTGCACGGCGCATCAGAGCGGTGCAGACGGCGGTAAATCCGTAAACGCCGGTCATGATGTCGATCGCGATTATGTTTTGACGGAACGGGGGACCATCGCCTCCGTTCATGACCATCATTCCCGAATAAGCCTGTAAGAGCCCATCCACACCGGACCGTTCACGATAGGGTCCGACCTGACCAAAACCGGACACCGACAGATAAACCAGGCNGGGATTGATCTTGGAAAGCGCGTCATAGCCAAGACCGATGCGCGCGGCAACGCCTGGGCGGAAGCTTTCGACAAAGACATCGCAATTGCCCGCGATCCGTTCGCTCAACTCCCGCCCTTGAGGCTTGCTCATGTCGATCACGATGGATCGCTTGGCACGGTTGAATGCGTAGAAATGGATGGTCTGGTAGTTCTCACGACGACCAAGTACGCGGCCCCAATCCCCACCGGGAGGTTCGACTTTGATAACATCGGCACCATTCAGCGCCATCAACATCGCCGCATGGGGGCCTGCAACGCCCTGACTGGCGTCATAGATCCTGATGTCACTCAAAGCTTCTTGTGTTGTCATGGTTGTTTCCTTCCCTTTCAGGACCGCGTGAGGACGGCTGCGGATACTGTCTGTGCAGTCCGGGCGAACTCGGTTCGCCCGGTTTGGTTATCGAATTGATCGTCCAAAGATTATTGCTGATCTATTTTGGAATAGATTTCGCGGCGCAGCGCGGCCTCAAGTTTATCGACATCAGTGCCGACTTCGGCCGAAATCTTTTTCCACTTTTCGAGGTTTTTCAGAAAGGCCTCTGCAAGCTGTTCGGGGTTTTCGGCACCGCGCTTCTTGGCAGTGGCAATCGAATTTTCCACCTCGCTCTTTTGATACGCGGCCAGAACACGCGCGACCTCGGGGTCTTCCTTGTTGATCGTCACACCGTGTTCGGCGGCCATGTCGAGAACCTCCTGATCTTCCTGCGTGTAACCGACGGCAAGCCGGGCCAGTGCCGCGGGAACGTGATCAACGATCAGACGACGCGATTCGTCGCTAAGACTGGCCCATGTATCGGTGTTGAAGGCAAAAAGCGCGCCGCCGCCAAAGGCACCCATACCCTGATTCAGGACATGTTTCGCAGAATCCCACAGTGAGAGAGACTTGAGCCAACCGAGCGATCCATAGACGCAATCCAATTGCCCACGCTGCATGGCCTCATAGGCCTCGGCATTCGGAATGGTCACCGGAACACCCCCGATGTGATCGATCCATTTTCCATAGACACCACCAGCCGAACGGATTTTCCGACCCTTCACGTCGGACAAGGTCGCAATAGGTTCCTTGCACATCAGCAGGTAAGGCGTGGTGGCATATGCGCCGAGGTAAACAACGTTGTGTCCCTCGTACTCTTCCAGACAAGACGGACAGTCCAGCAGAACGGTTTCGTTCAAGGCCCCGATCATGGTGACGGGATCCGGCATCAGCAGCGCCATGTCAGATATCGTCGTGTTCAGCGGGATCTCGTTGGGCACATAGACTGACACGATGAACCCGCCATCGACCAAATTGGTTTCAATCGCTGANAGGGTGTCTTTGCCTGCGACCAACGCGCCGCCGGGATGCAGGTTTATCCTGAGTTTACCGTCGCTGGCTTCTGCGATCTGATTGAACATGGGTTCAAGGGCAAAGACGTTGGTCGGATGGGTTGGTGGCAGGTAATTGCCGTATTCAAGGACTTGCGCCACGGATGGTGCCGCCGCAAGAGAGCAGGCCAATATCGTGGCCGCAGCTGAAATTTGTTGGACTTTGGTCTTCATTTTGATTTCCTCCAGGGTTATGCAGCAGCGCTGCGAATGGTGACGGTCGTTGCCCGGCTAGTTCCGGGGTCGATCGTTCAATTCATGATCATGCTGGGCAGCCAAAGGCTGATGGCGGGAAAGCTGATAAGCAGGGTAAGCACGACAACTTCGGCGAGCAGGAACCAAATGACCCCCTTGAAAATCGCACCGATGGAGATCCTGTCCCCGGCCACCCCTTTGACAACATAGACATTCAGGCCGACAGGCGGCGTCAGAAGGCCGATTTCAAGGTACTTGATGACCAGAATACCAACCCAGATCAGATCCATGTTCATCGCCTTGAAAAGCGGATAGAGCACAGGCAGCGTCACCAACATCAGACCGATCGGGTCTAGAAACATTCCCAATATCAGATAGATGACGGACACGCCCAGAATGAATACGAGCGGCTCGATTTCGGACGCATTGAGTTGTTCGACCATCCAGTACGGCATGCCGCTAAGCGCAAGGAGCCGCGTCAGCAGGATTGCCCCCATGGCCACGAAAAAGATCGACCCCGTCGAGGACACCGCTTCCATCACGCTTCGATACAGTGCAACGCGACTGAGGCGGCGCTGAAAGATGGC